>Ga0265338_10004596_pt1 | contig 18574 bp, 11 predicted proteins | sample 42126metaG_FD_193579 | JGI IMG/M metagenome (GOLD analysis project Ga0265338, IMG submission 193579) | Rhizosphere microbial communities from Carex aquatilis grown in University of Washington, Seatle, WA, United States - 4-21-26 metaG | ecosystem: Host-associated > Plants > Roots > Rhizosphere... | reverse complement strand
AGGCGAGGAGGGGCAGGAAAAGCGCGAGGTTGAACCCTGGGACGAACCCATTAAAGGGCGCCTGGTTCCAGGAAAGATATTCGACGACCCCCGCGTAAAGGAACGGCGTGACGGTGAAGAAGGCCGATAGCCCCTTCGCCAACCCGAAGGCCCGCCCAAGCCCGTTGTCCCGTTCCCCGTTCGTCATTCTTTCCCCGCGGTGAATATTATTGTCCTAGCTCTTCTTATCCTTCACCGTCAGTGAGGCGCTGAAGTTGCGGACCGCGTCCATGATGTCGATGGGGACCGCCAGAACCACGGTGTTGGAGGCCGTGGGGCCGAGCCCGTCGATGGTCTGGAGCGTGCGGAGCTGCATGGCTCCCGGCGATTCCGCCATGGTCTTGGCGGCGGCCGCCAGGTTCGTGGCGGCGTCGCGGTCGCCCTCGGCCTTGGTGATGGTGGCGCGCTTTTCGCGCTCGGCGGAGGCCTGGCGGGACATCATTTTCTTGAGGTCCTCGGGCATATCGATGTCCTGGATCCGGATGCCCTTGACCTCCAGGCCCCAGTCCTTCGTGTCGTCCTCGACGTTCTTCTCGATGGCCTTCCCGATCTCCTCCCGCTCACCCAAAAGCTGGTCAAGCGTCATCTGGCCGATCACGTCCCGGAGGCTCGTCTGGGCGTACTGCGAGATGGCGTAGCGGTAGTCCTGCACCTTGATGATGGCGTCGGCCACGTTGTCGACCTGGAAAAAGAGGACGCCGTTGATCTTCACCGGCACGTTGTCCTTGGTGATGACCTGCTGGGTCGGGATGTCCATGGTCAAGACACGGGTGTCGATGAAACGGGCCTGCTCCACCACGGGGATGATGAAGAAAAGGCCCGGGCCCTTGATCCCGCTGTATTTGCCCAAACGGAAGATGACGGCCTTTTCCCACTGGACGGCCATCTTGATGCCTGAAGCCAGGATCAGGTCGGCCAGGAACCAGACGAAACCGAAGATCCCGGCGGCGACCGGGTTGGCCTGGGCCACCCCGATGCCCAAAACGATCCCCACGAGACCCACTAATACGAACACCAGCATCGAGACGTAGTTCACCATCACGGTCTCCCCTGAATCGGTTTTGGAACCGGCGGCCCCCCGGGCCCCGGCTCCGGTTCTAGGCTTGAACAGCTTTTCGATCGCCTTAGCCAGTTGATCTTCAGCGGCCAATTCGGCGCCTCAATTCATTCAGCACTTCGTGGGCTTGCCTTCCAGCGAGTACTTCTCGGTCTCCTCGTCGAAGGCCACCGGGTACTTCGCGGTGAAGCAGGCGGCGCAATGGCCCTGGGGGGTGCCCTCCACGGCCTTCATCATGCCCTCCACCGACAGGTAGTTCAGGCTGTCCACCCGGAGGTACTTGGTGATCTCCTCCAGGGTATGGGTGGCCGCGATCAGTTCCTTCCGGCTCGGGAAATCCATGCCGTAGAAGCAGGGCGAGATGATCGGCGGCGAGGTGATGCGCAGGTGGATCTCCTTGGCGCCCACGTTGCGGATCATCTTCACGATCTTCCGCATGGTGGTGCCACGGACGATGGAGTCGTCGATGAGGATGATGCGCTTTCCCTCCATGGATTCCCTCACGGCGTTGTACTTGAGCCGCGCCCCGAAGTCCCGGATGGTCTGGTCGGGCTCGATGAAGGTCCGGCCCACGTAGTGGTTGCGGATCAACCCGAGCTCGTAGGGGATGCCCGATTTCTCGGCGTAACCCGTGGCGGCCATGTTGGAGGAGTCCGGCACCGGCACCACCAGGTCGGCGTCGACCGGGTGCTCCACGGCCAGGATGCGGCCCAACTGCTTGCGGACCTTCTGGACGCTGGTGGCGTAGATGCGGGAGTCGGGGCGGGAGAAGTAGATGTACTCGAAGATGCATTGGGCCGCGGGGGCCGACTGGAAGGGCTTGATCGATTTGACGCCCTTCTCGTTGATGATGAGGATCTCGCCCGGTTCCACGTCGCGCTCATACTTGGCGTCGATGATGTCGAAGGCGCAGGTCTCGCTGGCCACGACCCAGGACTCGCCGAGGCGTCCCAGGCAGAGGGGACGGAAACCGTTCGGGTCGCGGACCGCCACCAAGCCCTCGTCGGTCAGAAGGACCAGTGAATAGGCGCCCCGGATCTCCTTCAAGGCGTCGATGAGGGCGTGTTCCATGTCCTCCGAGTGGACCGACTTGGCCATGAGGTGGACGATGACCTCGGAGTCGACCGTGGTCAGGAAGATCGAGCCGTGCGCCTCGAGCTCATCCCGGATGCGGCGGGAGTTCACCAGGTTGCCGTTGTGGGCGATGGCCAAGCTTCCCCGGGAGTATTCCACCGAGATGGGCTGGGCGTTGCGGAGCTGGGAGGAGCCGGTGGTCGAATAGCGGACGTGCCCGATGGCGGTGGTTCCGGGAAGGGTCTTGAGGACGGCCTCGTCGAAGATGTCGGCCACCAGACCCATGCGCTTATGGGTATGGATGTGGTTGTTGTAGAGGGTGCAGATGCCGGCCGATTCCTGGCCCCGGTGTTGGAGCGCGTGGATCCCCAGGTAGGTGATCTTCGCGGCCTCCGCGTGGCCCCAGACGCCGAAGACCCCGCATTGGTCGTGGGGCTTGTCGTCGGGTTCGAGGGCCAGTAACCGGTCCTCCAGGTCGAAAGAACTATCGTTTCGAATATCCACGAATCCCCCTCGACCGCTGTTGGCGGATGGCGGATAGCGGATGGCCCAAGCCAACCGAAAACCGCCGACCGCGACCACTTCCCATGCCATCCACTACTTGGTCGTTTACTTTGCCATCCGCCAATCGCACTCCGCCATCCGCGATTGCCTGTTCATGTTCCGCCTACGACATCCTCTTTTCAATGGCCCCAAAGAAGGCTTCGGAGGCCTTCTCGACTGGGATATCCAAGTAACCCTTCACCGCGATCCGGTCGCCGCCCACGGTCCCGATCTTGGCCACCGGCACCCCGAGCGCCCGGGCCTTTTCCTCCAACTTGGCGGCGTCCCCCGGCTTGCAGGAGACGATCACCCGGCTGGCGGTTTCGCCGAACAGGCGGCCATCGACCCGGCCCTCGCCCGGAAGCGAGGCTTGGACCCCCAGGCTGGGGGCCTCATGGGTCTGGCCCGTGAAACAGCATTCGGCCAGGGCCACCGCGAACCCGCCGTCCGAGCAGTCATGGGCGCTTTGGGCGAGCCCGTCCTGGATTAAAACCCGGACGGCCTTTTGGACCGAGACCTCGAGGTCCAGCTTCACCTCAGCCACCTTACCGGTCTTCAAGCCATGGACGACCCGCAGGTAATGGCTGGCACCGATGGAATCTTGGAGCGAACCCAGGAGATACACGGCGTCGCCCTCGGCCTTGAACCATTGGGTGGCCCGCTTGGAGACGTCCTCGAAAAGCCCCATCATGCCGATGACCGGCGTGGGGTCCACGGCGCCCGTGGGGTTCTCGTTGTAGAAGGAAACGTTTCCGCCCGTGATGGGCACCCCGAGGGCCCGGCAGGCGTCGCCGAGCCCGGCGATGACCCGCTCGAAGGTCCAATAGACCTCGGGCTTCTCCGGGTTGCCGAAGTTCAGGCAGTCGGTCACGCCGATGGGCGTCGCGCCGGAACAGGACACGTTTCGGGCAGCCTCGCAGACCGCGGCCTTGGCGCCCTCGTAAGGGTCCAGGGCGCAAAGCGCGCCGATACAGTCGATGGCCATCGCCAAGCCCCGGTCCGTCCCCTTCACCCGGAGCACTGCCGCGTCGGAGCCGGGCCGGATGAGGCTGTTGGTCCGGACCATGTGGTCGTACTGCCGGTAAACCCAACGCTTGGAGGCGATGGTGGGGTCGTCCAGGAGCCGTAGCAGGACGCCGTTGAGGTCGCCCGGCACGGCAACCTTGGATTCGTCGAAGGTACGGTGCGTTTTGAAGGATGCCGGCTCGGACTTGGAGGGATGGTAGACGGGCGCGTCGGTCAAGGATTCCGCCGGGACCTCCACCACGACCTTCCCGGCCTCCTTCACGACCATCTTCCCGGTGTCGGTGACGGTGCCGATGGTGGCGGCGTGCAGGTCCCATTTGGCCAGGACGTCGTGCACCTTCCGCTCACAGCCCGGCTTGGCCACCAGCAACATGCGCTCCTGGGACTCGGACAGGAGGATCTCATAGGGCGACATGCCGTTCTCGCGCTGGGGCACCTTGGTGACGTCGATCTCGATGCCGGCCCCGCCCCGGCTGGCCATCTCACAGGTGCTGCAGGTCAACCCGGCGGCCCCCATGTCCTGGATGCCGACCAGGAGGTCGTTATGGATCAGTTCGAGGGTGGCTTCCATCAAAAGTTTTTCCATGAAGGGGTCGGCCACCTGGACCGCGCTCCGCTTCTCGGTGGTGGCGTCGGTGATCTCCGTGGAGGCGAAGGTCGCCCCGTGGATGCCGTCCCGCCCGGTCGTCGAACCGATATAGATGACCGCGTTGCCCACGCCGGTGGCCTTGCCCCGGATGATGTGCTCGTGTCGGCAAAGGCCGACGCTCATGGCGTTGACCAGGCAGTTGCCGGCGTAACAGTCGTCGAAGACCACCTCCCCGGCCACCGTGGGGATGCCCATGCAATTGCCGTAGTCGGCGATGCCCTTCACGACCCCCGAGAAAAGCCGTTTGACCGTGGGGTCCTCCAGGCTGCCGAACCGGAGGGAGTTCAGGGAGGCGACCGGGCGGGCGCCCATCGTGAAGATGTCCCGTAGGATGCCGCCGACGCCGGTGGCCGCGCCTTGGTAGGGCTCGATGGCCGAGGGATGGTTGTGGCTCTCCACCTTGAAGGCCACGGCCCATCCGTCCCCGATATCGAGGATCCCGGCGTTTTCACCGGGTCCCTGGAGCACCTTGTCGCCCTTGGTGGGCAGGCCCTTCAGGAGGGACCTGGAATGCTTGTAGCCGCAATGCTCGGACCACATGACGGAGTAGACGCCCAGCTCGTTGAGGTTGGGTTTCCGCCCCAGGATCTCCAGGATGCGGGCGTATTCGTCGGGCTTGAGGCCGTGTTCCTTGACGATCGCGTCGGTGACTTCGGGGAGCAAGGGGGTCATTTCGCCACCGCCAGTGAGTTCAGGATGGATTTCCAGATCAGCACGCCGTCGGCGGAACCCAGGGGTTCCTCGCCGGACCGGTCGGGGTGGGGCATCAGGCCGAAGACGTTGCCCCGGGCGTTCCGGATCCCCGCGATGTTGTGGAGGGAGCCGTTCGGGTTGGAGGCGTCGTTAACCGCCCCCTGGGGGGAGCAATAGCGCACAACGACCTGCCCCTCACCCTCGATCCTCTCCAGGCCGGCGGGCTCGATGAAGTAATTGCCCTCGCCGTGGGCGATGGGGATCTTGAGGACTTGGCCCTTTTCACAGGCGTTCGTGAAGAGGGTGCGGTTGTCCTCGACCCGGAGCCAGACATTCTGGCAGATGAACTGGAGGCCGCGGTTTCGGATCAGGGCCCCCGGCAGGAGGCCCGCCTCGCAAAGGATCTGGAAACCGTTGCAGATGCCGATCACCAACCCGCCTTGGGCCGCGAAATCCGCCACCGAGCGCATGACGGGGCTGAAACGGGCGATGGCGCCGGTCCGGAGGTAATCCCCGTAGGAGAAGCCCCCCGGAACCACCACGCAATCGGGCTTCTTCAGGTCGGTGTCCTTGTGCCAGATCATCTCGACGGGTTGCTTCATCACGTCCCGGAGGACGGTTTCGCAGTCGTGGTCGCAGTTGGAGCCCGGGAAGACGGTGACGGAGAATTTCATCTTTATTTCTTCTCCAGGGTGAACCGGTAGGTCTCGATGTTGGGGTTGGCCAGGAGCTTGTCGCAGATTTCGTTGACCTGCTTCTTCGCCTCGGCCTCGGACAGCTTGTCGTCCATTTCCATCTCGGTGAACTTCCCCATCCGGACGCCGGTCACCGCCGGATAGCCCATTTGGGACAGGGCGCGCTGCACCGTGGCCCCCTGGGGATCCAGGACCGAGGGCTTCAAAGTCACGTAAACGTTGGCGTGCCAGCTCATTTTCGACTCCCTAAACAAAATTAGGAATGAGGAATCCGTCATTAGGAATGGCCACCTACAGCATCCCTAATTCAGCATCGCTCATTGATCAAAGCACTCCCGCGCGGCGGAGGATGAAATCCACGTTCTTCAGGTGATGGGACACGTCGAAGCACTTCTCCAGGACGCGGGAATCGACCCGCGCCTGGACCGCGGGGTCCTGGCGGATGAGCTCCCGAAAATCCAGTTCCTCTTCCCAGGCCCGCATGGCGCTCCGCTGGACGATCGCGTAGGACTTCTCGCGGGTCAGGCCCGAATCCACCAGGGCCAACAGCACCCGTTGGGAGAACAGCAGTCCCCGGGTGAGCTCCATGTTGCGGAGCATGCGCTTGGGATAGACGTTGAGGCGGTCCATGATGCCGATGAACTTGGCGAGCATGTAGTGCGTGAGGATGCAAGCGTCCGGCAGGATGATCCGTTCGGCCCCCGAGTGGGTGATGTCCCGCTCGTGCCAAAGGGCCACGTTCTCCTGGGCCGCCAAGGCGTACCCGCGGAGCACCCGGGCCAAGCCCGCCACCCGCTCGCAGGTCAGGGGGTTCCGCTTGTGGGGCATGGCGGAGGATCCCTTCTGGCCCTTCGCGAAGAATTCCTCCACCTCCAGGATCTCGGTCCTTTGGAGGTTCCGGATCTCGGTGGAGAACTTCTCGAGGGAATTCCCGATGCCCTGGAGCACCGAGAGGAAAAAGGCGTGCCGGTCGCGTTGGAGGGTCTGGGTGGAGACGGGAGCCGGCTTCAACCCCAGCCGCTTGCAGACCAGGCTCTCGACCCGCGGGTCGATGTTGGCGAAGGTTCCCACGGCCCCGGAAATCTTCCCCACCGCCACATCCTTGCGGGCCAACCGGAGGCGTTCCAGGTGTCGCCCCACCTCGTCGAACCACAGGGCCATCTTGAGCCCGAAGGTGACGGGCTCGGCGTGTACCCCGTGGGTCCGGCCCATCATGAGGCTGTACCGGTGTTCCTTGGCGAGGCGCTTCAGGATCTTCCGGAGGTCGAGGAGTTGGTCCCGGATCAGGTCGCAGGAAGCCACCAGCTGGAGGGACTGCGCCGTGTCCACGACGTCGGTGGAGGTCATGCCGAGATGGATGTGTCGGGAGGTGGGCCCCACGTACTCGGATACGCTGGTGAGGAAGGCGATCAGGTCATGGTTGGTGACCTGCTCAATGGCCTCGATGCGCTTGAGGGAGAACTTGGCCCGCTTGAGGATAATCGCGAGGTCTTTTTGGGGGATCCGGCCCAACCGGGCCCATGCCTCGCAGGCCGCCAGCTCCACCTGGAGCCAAGCCCCGAATTTCGCTTCCTCATTCCACAAGGACCCCATCTCGGGGAGTTGGTAGCGGGCGATCAAGAAAACCTCCATTTAAAAATCGCGTTGTTGGACGTCCCCAATTCCCCGGTCATCCGGCCGAGGTCCCATCACGGCTGGTACCACCCCAACCCACGTCCCCCACCCATTGCGTTTTCGACCCTGGCGATAATAAGACAAATCCGACACCCTGTTTCGGTTTGAAACGGGCTGGCACTTGACCAGGGATTGGAAGAGTCGGTTGTTAAAAAAAACAACGCCCCTCAAGGGGGCGTCAGGTGGGCGAAGAGAGGTGAAGGCAGTATAAGGAAACGCAGGAAAAGCTTCAACGGAAGGATGGGGATTCTTGGGGTCCGATCGGCCAATTTCGGCTTATCAGGTTGGTGAAAAAGTCGAACCGAAGAGACTTTTTCATGTCTTGCTCGCGAATCTTCCCCCTAAAAACCGGGGGATTTACAGCGGTTCGCTCGAACCACATGGCTGATGACTGGGTTTCAAAACACTTATTCAGCACCCTGTTAAACCGCCACCACTTCAATGACTTCGGGCACTTGTTCCCGGACCAGCCGTTCCACGCCTTGTTTCAGGGTCATGATCGCCGAGGGACAGGAATGGCATGCGCCTTGGAGCCGGACTTGGACGACCCCTTCGGCGGTGATCCCCACCAACTCAATATTGCCGCCATCGGCCTGCAACATGGGCCGCAATTGGTTCAAAACCGCTTCCACTCGTTCCTTCATGGGACACCTTCCTGCGATTAATCCTAAGATTCGGCGGGGCGCAAGTCAATGATCCCCCTCAACCGGGAGCGGGCCGTCCGAGGGAGGGTTGGGCATCGCCCGACGGGACTTCCCGGCGAAAGGTTCCCCTTCCCCATTGCATTCCGGGTCCACGGAATCGATTTGCAGGCGCTTGATCTCGAGGAAATGGGTCTCGATCCATTCCGAACCCTCCACTTGGCGGTTTTGGAGCTCGTCGAAGTCGCGGATCCCCTGGAATTCCATGGCGTAGGCCGCCGCCAATCGGACAAAGGACCAATGCCAGGGCTCATCCTGGATGGCGCCCGAGCCTCCCCGGTAGGCCCGGCAAAAACCATAGTCGGGCGCGTGGAGATCCAACCAGTCGTAAAAACGCCTCATCCGGCTGGGTCCGCTGTCCATCGGCACCGTGACCGCGGGGTGGATGGTCCATTCCCCCAGGTCCAGGTCGGTTCCCCAATGGTGGCGGGAGATGCCGGGGATCGAGGTATATTTCATCACCCGCTCGATGTTGCCGCCGGGATCCAAGCCCCGGGTGACCCGATAGGCGCGGACTTTCCGGTTCCAGATCGCCCGCTGGGCGGCGAAGGACCGGTAACCCGAGACGATGACCAGACGCCAACCGGCTTGGGAGGCCGCGGCTTGGAGGGATTGGTAGGCGCCCAGGACCTCCGGCTGCAGCCAATTGCCCGAGTCCGGGTCCTGGACCAAATCCGGGGGTTTTTGGAGGCCCAGGATCTCCAGGTGGTTCAGGGCAGGGATGGGCGCCTTGGGGAGCGGGCGGTTGATCCGTGGCGCGCATCCCCAAAGCAGGGCCGAAGCGAAAAGGATGCTCAGTCGGGCGCCGTTCATTTCGGGAACCCGATTCGGGAAGTGACTTTCCAAAGCGAGGAGAACCCCGCGAGGCAACGGGAGGCTTCCTCGGCCACCGACAGGGATCCGCCCCCCAATCCGCAGGAAGTCGAAAAGGCGGATTGCGCCCCCAACGTCTCGGCGGGAACGCCCTGCCGGGACAAATCGTGGGCGAAGCGCATCCAACGGTCGACCAATCCGGCGGCTTCAGGAAAAACCCCGTGGCTCATCGCGGTCGGAACCATCCCGAAGGACAACCATCCACCCTGGCCCAGGAAAGCCGCCACGTCGTCGGACTCCACCAGGAACGGGTCCATGTACCGGTGACTGTCGAAATGGAAGATCTCGGCGCAGGAACGGAGGGCCCAGGCGTAGGGGCCCTTTCCACAGGCGTGGAGGCCCGTGAGGACGCCTTCCTCCTGGAGGGGCTCCAGGATCCGGTTGTACCAGCCTTGGACCGTTTCCGGGTCCAAACCGGCCCCGACGGGATCCCATCCCCCCCGGGAAGGCTCATCCAGGAACATCACCACGGGTTTTCCCAGGGTGGAAAGGGTCCGGACCTGCCAGAGGGCGTGATTCGTCAGGTACTCCACCAGGGCTTCCATGGCGCCCCGGTCCTGGAGGCAAGGCTTACCCTCTGGACTTCGGAGGGCCATACCCAGGGTGACCGGTCCCGCGCACTGGCCCTTCACGGCTTGGAGCTCCGGTTTGAAATGGGAAGGACCTTCCTTCAGGAAGGAGAAAAACCCGGCCGCGTCGTCCGGGGTGAGGGCGGCGGAATTTAAGTTCCCCGCTTTTCGGGACTCGATCAGCTTCACCGAGAGGAGGTCCCAGCCGCCCGACGGGGGGGACCAGTTCGCGGTGCCGTCCTGTTTGAAATGAAGTCCCGGAAGCCCGGATAGCCCTTGGAGGGTGATGCGTTCCCGGACGGACCGTTTGGGCATCTGGGGCCAAGCGGGAACCTCGGGGAAAGCTTGGCACTGGGTCCGAACCGCGGCCAACGCGTCCGCGTGGGGAAGGGACCCCACGGCGATCCTCGCGCCGGCTTGGATCCCGTTCATGGAGGTGTCTCCCAGGGCCAGTCCTTGAAACGGTCCCAATGGACCCTGTCGGTCAGGTCCAGGTGGATCGGCGTGACCGCGATGAAACCCGTCCGGACCCGTTCCACGTCCGAATCCGGGTGCTCGGTCTCGGGGTGGCTCGGGCTGTCGACGACATACCCGTAGTGGTCCTTCAACTCCGCGTGGGGCTCCAAGTCGTCGATATGGCGGAACTTCCCTTGGTGGGCCAAAACCGTTCCTCGGATCTTATCGGGTGGAAGGGGGGGCACACTCAGGTTCAAAAGCGTCCCCTCGGGAAGCCCCCGTTCCCGGATTTGGACCGCCAGGCGCGCGGCTGCGGAAGCCGCGGCCCTGAAATCCTGGAAGGTGTGGCTCGCCACCGACACCGCCATCGCGGGGATCCCGAGGATCACGCCTTCGGCGGCTGCCGCCACGGTTCCCGAATAGAGGACGAGGGTCCCGTAATTGGCGCCCTGGTTGATCCCCGACACGACCAGGTCGGGAGGGGCGGGGAGCAGCTTGAGGACCGCGAGGCGGACGCAATCCGCCGGGGAGGATGAGACCGCGAAGGAGTTCGGAACGTCTCGCCAGGCCCCTCGACGGACCTTAAAGGGGCGGTGGATTGAGATGGAATGGCTGGCGGCGCTGTATTGCCGGTCGGGCGCCGAGACGGAAATCTCCCCCAGCCCCCGAAGTCCCTCATAGAGGGCCCGGAGCCCCGGGGCGTCGATCCCGTCGTCGTTGGTGAGGAGGATGCGCATGGACGGAATTATAACGACGGACAATGCCGAATGCGGGATTAGAAATGAGGGATTAAGGCCGGAATTTCAAAAGGAAGATAGCCGAGGCTTAACCCGCCATCATTCCCGATTCCGAACGCCTCATTCCCCATTTCCTTTTAGAAAATGTCCCCTAGGTTGAAGTGCAGTTTCCCGTTCTTACTGGCGGAGGAGATGTCCGAATTGAGCGGGAACCCATAATCCAGTCGGATGGCCATGACGGTCCCAGGGATCGTCAGGCGGATCCCGGCGCCGTAACCGTACTGCAGGTCATTCTGGATGTACTTGAGGCCGCTCCAGAGCCCACCCACGTCGAAGAAAAGGACGCCCCGCAGGGGCCCCGCGATCGGGTATTTCAGCTCGTTGTTCCAGACGTAAAGCACGTTCCCGCCGCTGGCCCCGCCGTTCGGCCCGATGCTCCGCTCGGGGTAGCCCCGGACGGTGTCGGTGCCGCCGCAGTAGAACTTGTCGTAGATCGGCACGTCGGTGTACTTGTCCCGGTAGTTGTAGCCGTTGGCCAGGCCCAACTTCACGTGTTCGCCGATGACGAACTTCCAAAATAAGGGAAGGAACCCGCTGCTGTCCTGGGTCAGCTTCACGAAATTGTTGTTGGCGCCGAAGGGGCCTCCCGCGAACTCCACCGAGGTGGAATGGCGCATCCCAGTCCGGGGATCGAAATAGTTGTCCCGGCTGTCATAGACGATCCGAGGGGTGACGCTGGAGGTCGAGTTCACGCTGGTGGGAATATAGGTCGGCAGCGTAGGGTCCGAATAGGCCGCCGACACGTCCGAGATGGTCACCTTCTCGAACATATAGGTGGTGAAGACGCTCCATTTCCGGGTCAAGCGGCGGCCGAAACCCACGGACCCACCCCGCCGGCGTTCGGTGTAGTAATCCAGGATTTGGGTGGTGTTGTAAACGCTCGTGGAAAGCGAGGTCTTGGTCCCGAAAAGCCAAGGCTCGGTGAAGCCCACGTTATAACTGGTGACGCCCCGCAGGCCGATTTCCCACTCGATGCTGAATTTCTGGCCGCGTCCGAACAGGTTGGCTTCCTCGAACTTGATGTTCCCGACGAACTTGTCCACGGAGGAGTAGCCGCCGCCCAATCCGATGGACCCGGTCTTCCGTTCCTTGACCCGGAAAACGAGGATGGCCTGCCCGGGCTTGTCGCCCGGTTCCACCTCGGGGTTGACTTCCTCGAAGAACCCCAGGTTGTAGAGGGCCATGGTGGCCGCCCGGATCTTGGAGGCCTCGAACTTCTCCCCCGCCTTCATGATGAGTTCACGGCGGATGACGTAATCCCGGGTCTTGTAATTTCCGGCGATCTTGATTTCCTGGATGTAGGCGATCTGTCCCTCGACCACCTTGACCTTGATCGCTGCGGACTTGAGCTCGTCGTCATAATCCAATTGGGGGTCCAGCTGGCAATAGATGTAGCCCTTGTCGAGGTAAAGGGTCCGCATCTTCTGCGTGGCGTCGTCCAGGTCCTTCTGGGAAAGGGTTTTCCCCTTTTCCAGGCCGGAGGCCTTCTGCATCTCGGCCCCTGAAACCACGGAGTTTCCCTCAAAGGTGATTCCCGAAAGGCTATAGGGGACCCCTTCCCGGATCTTCAAGGTCAGGTCAACTTCGGCCCCGCCGGCCGCTTCCGCGGTGCTGTGGCTAAGGACGGAAGCCCGAAGGTAACCCTCGTTATGGTAGAAATCCTCGATCAGCTTCAAGTCGTCGTCCAAGCGCTCGGGCCGGAACTTCTTTCCTTCCTTGGTATCCTTCATCTTCCCACGGATTTTTTTCTCGGGAAAGGCGTGGACTCCCTCCAGGATGATGCTGTGGATCTTGACGAGTTGGCCCTCGTGGACCGTGAGGACCAGGTCGATATGGCCCGAGCCTCCCGAGGGAACGGTCTTGGAATCCACTTGGACCTGGGAATACCCGTCCTCGTGGTAAAGCTTCCGGACTTCCTCGATGTCCTTGGAAAGCTGGGCGGGGTCCAGGGCTGTTTTGGGGGTGGTCTTCATTTTCTCGAGGAGCTTCTTGTTCTTCTTCTTGGTGTTCCCCTCGAAGAGGATGGCGTGGACGCGCGGTCGCTCCTTCACTTCCACCACCAGGGTCACCTGGTCCGGGTGCTTCGCCACGGGTTCCGCCTGGATGGCGACGTCGTCGAAATCCCCCGACTCGAACAGGGTATGGATGTCCTCCCGTACCCGTCGAAGGGACAGCGGTTGACCGATCCGGGAGCCCATCCGGGACACGACCACGACCTTGGACACCGTCACGAGGCCTTCGACCTTGATGTCGGTGATGCGGGCGTTCCCGGCGTCGGGGCTCTGCGCCGGAACGGAAATGGGGAAAAGCGCCAAGGCGAGGGTGAAGACCAGGGCGGCGGTGTGTTTGAGGCTGGGCATTGTTCCTCCGGTTTTAAAGGGCGCAAATTCTAACACGGCCCCTGGGGGTCCGCAATGAAATGGAGGCGACCCGGCACAGTTCGACCGGCGTGAAACGGGTCGGGTCGCCCTAGGGCGCTTCCCAGGAACCGCTCAGGAAGGTGGGGTGGAAACGTTCTTCTTGGGGCTGAGGGATGAGTTGCCGCTGAGGTCCCTCACCGTCAGTTGGACCCAGTAGTCGGTATCCGGTTCCAACCCATCGAGGACCACCTCGTGATAATACTCGAAACTCTTGTCGGGCTTGAGGATCCGGAGGACCTGGTTGTCGTCCCCCATCACCCGGAGTTCTGCCTTGGAGACCTCGTCGGTCGTCCAGAGGACCTGGAGGGTCCCCGGACCCAGCGGGTAGAGGTCGAACCGCTCCAACTTGGGCGGGTCCTTATCGTCCTTCCGGCCCCTTTTGATGTCCGGGATGGAGGTCCTGAAGGAGAAGCCGACCCTCTCTTCGGGACGGCCATCGTCATTGTCCCCGACCCGGGTGTTGAGGCTCAGTTCCTTGGACAGGTCATAATCCAGGCCCAACTGCTTCTGGAACGAGGCCCGGTCGGTCAGGTCGTCCTTTCGGAGTCCGAAGTTCGAGACCACGGCCATCCGCTGGTCGAGATATTTCTTCAGCTCCACGCTGGCGAGGGACCGGCTCGTGGTGGCGGCGCTGTTGCCGGAAGGGTCGACCGGGGAACCGCCCCCCGGAAGTCCCGAGCCGCCCGAACTGTTCCCGGAATTCCTCCCGGCGGCTTCCTGGATGAGGTTGGAGCGGACGTTGATCTCGATGCCGCCCAGTCCCCGGGTGAGGCGCCGGACCCGGCGGCTCAATTCCACGGAGGAAACCCGGTCCAGGGCCTCCAAAACGGCGTTCTCCGCCTGCTGGCCCACCTGCTGCTCGTAGGTGGATTTGAGGTCCTCACGGGTGTACCCGGTCATGTCCCGCCCGAACAAGATGTAAGAGAGGAGGAGTTGCTGGTTGGCCGCCTCGTCGTTTCCGGAGGCGAATCGCGGATTCGAATCAAGCTTGAAGTCGACGCCTCCGATGGGCCCATTGAAATCCACCCAGAGATCCACGTCGGATTTCCGGGAGCCGCCCGGCGTGATGATGTCGACATCCTTCAGCTTGTCTGTGGCCCTCCCCTGGAGGATCGGCATCTCGCCCTTGGGGATGTGCATGCTGGCCTGTTGGATCTTGAATTCCCGGTTCAGGTAACGGAGCCAGCCTTCCCGGCTTCCGGCCGATCCCCGACTTTGGATGCCCGCCCGGTCACCTCTCCGGTTGGAGTCCTTCCCGCCGATGAAGATCTTGTCGCCGGGGTTCACCTTCAGTTCCAGGTAGTTCGTGTTGAAATCGTTGGAGTACCAGCAATCGCGCCCCGAGACGAGGTTCAACTCGAAATTGACGTTGGCCAGTTCCTTATAGGTGATCTCCTCGCCGGACTCGCTCTTGGCCACCACCGGTGGGAAGGTGTAATGGCCGCTGTCCAAAAGGGCCGTCCCGATGACGTGGGAATCGTTGGCCGGACCCACGATCAACAGGGGATCCTCCCTCCGGCTTCCATAAAACTGGACCTCGCCCCATTCCCCCGGCCGCATGATGGCCGGGATGTTGAGGAGAACACCCCTTTCGGTGACGGTCCGGACCCGGAGGTCGTAGTACCTGGGGGTGAAACCGTCCAGGACCATCTTGGAGTCCTCCGCGACGGGCGTCCAGATGAACACGCGCCCCTGACCGATCCGGCAGTTCAGGTCCTCGATCACCACCAGGTTGTTCCGTACCTTGATCCGCCCCCGAAGGTCGTCCAGGGACTCGGCGATGATCTTGGGCGCGAGATGGCCGCCCTTGAAGTCCAGGTCGGCGTTCACCACCGGCCGATCCAGGGTCCCCGTGACGTGGGCGGAGAAATCGAGCGGGCCCTCGGCGGATTTGGCGAATCCCGCCAACAAAAGCAGGCCCAAGTCCCCCTGGGGCATGGCCGCCGTGACGTCCATTTCCTCGTTTTGGATCCTTTTCCGGCTTTCGGCGGTCAAGGCGACGGGAATGTCCCCGTAAAGGGTGAAGGCGAACGACCCGGCGCGGCGCAATTCGATCGGGTTCTCGGGCGTCCCCAGGTGCAGGATGTTCTTCCGGATTGAGAGGGTCCCGTCCAACAGGTTGAAGGGCAGGCGGTAGAGTTTCCCGGCCGTGAGGTTGAAGGACGCGTTGAGGATGGGGTCGTCCAAGGTGCCGTCGACGAGCAGGTGGTAATTCCCCGTCCCGGAGAGCGGGAAATGGGGATTCAGCCATTTTCCCAGGCTGTCGAGGCGGATGCCCTGGGCATCGCTGGTCAGTTGGCATGGGCCCTTTTCGTCCAAGACCCCGTCCACCGAGACGGAACTGGTCAGGTGCGTGAATCGGAGGTCCTTGAAGACCAGCCTTCCTTTTTGGGACAGGTCGACTACCCCCACCAATTTCCCGGTCCCTCCCGACGGTTGGAACCGGAAGACCCCGGCGCGGTAGTCGAGGTGCGTGGACACTTCGCCCGGGGAGTCCGGTCGGTCGTCCAAAAAGGATACCTTGCCGCTGAAAGTGGACTCGCCGGGCTTGGGATCGGGAACCAGGGTGCCGTTCGCCGATAGCCGGCCGTTGAGTTTGAAGGCCGAGAGGGGGAGGTTGTGGGCCTCCCCGTCAAAGCTGACGCTCCAGGCGCCCGGGTGGTCCGGGTCCGGCGCGATCCTTCCCTGTTGAAAGACGGCTTCCCCACCCTCGGTGGAAAGACGGCTCCGTCCCAAAATCAGGGCCCCATTCTCCGCCGAGAGGTTCAAATCGGCCTCCGGCACCAGGAACTGGTCGATCCGGATGTTTTCGCCTTGGCCGGTCAGGGAGAATCGGGGGTTCCCCAATGTGCCGGCGACCTGGAAGCTCCCGGAAACCGACCCTTCCACCCGTTTTCCGTGGGTGTCCACCCCCAAGAGCGTGAGGAGGTTTCCGAAGGTTTCATCTTGGAAGGGTCCCTCCAAGGCGACTTGGGCCTCGGGTTTCCAAAAGCCCTGGGGGGAGGCGATTGAACCCGCCAATTCGTAATGGGCCGACCCTTGGACCAACGCGATTTTGGGGCTCAATTTTTCCCGGTCCCCGGTGAACGTGAAATCGACTTGGTCGTAATGGTAGCCGTGGATTTGGCCCTTCCGTAACGTGAGGTTTCCCTGGATTTTCGGCTGGTCGATCGGACCCCGGGGGATCTCCACCAAACCCTGGAGGAGGCCCTCCGGCTTCCAGCCCTCCGGGAGGAAATCGTTCCACCAACCCTTGGCCGAAAGGTCCATCGGGCCGATGTGTAGTTGGGTTTCCAGGATGGTCGTTTCCGTGGATCGATCCAGCCATACCATCCCCTTGATCTCCGAGCCCACCTTGAGATCGGCGGTCAGCAGGCCGTCCTTCCAGACCAAGGCGGTTTCCAGGGCTGGAAAGGCCCACCCAGGCTTGACCGGTGAGGAGGCGTTCCATTTCAGTTCAGGGGCCGTGAGTTTACCGTTCCAGGATTTTGACCAATTGTCCTCCGTCTGGGCGGACCAGGACAACCGGCCTTCCAGGGGCGGACCTCCCGCCAAACGGAAATTCTTCAAGTCGACCTTTAGTTCGCTTCGGGAGGGGGAGGCTCCCACCTGGAGGTATCCGACGGCGTCCAGCCTTCCCAGGGGGTTGGACTGGAGGGCGGTTAAGGACACGATCCGGATCCGGTCACTCTCGATCTTGAGCTTCGCCTCGACGGAATCAGCCGCGAAGGGCCCCGCCCGGAAGTCCTCTAAACGGGCATGTCCCTCCAGGAGAGGGGAATCCGTGGTCCCCTCCAACTTCAAGGAGCCCGTCAGTGAACCGTCCCATTTGGTGGAGCTTTCCGAGGCGGGGGCCAGGAGCCCCGCGAGCAGGGACAAAGGCACCTTTTTCGCCTCCACCCTCGCGTCGATCGCCCCTTTCTCCCCCAATCCAAGCGTCCCATCTGCCTTCAGGAGGCTTCCCCATTCCAGTCGGTTCAGATGGAGGGTTTGGGGGGTCCAGGTCATCTCGAACTTCATGGGATCGGGGGCCCTCTTGCCAAGCCGAAGCGCCGGCGAGGACATCAGGAGATGGACCACGGGGGATTTCCGGGTGCCCGTGACCTGCCCCTGCAGGTGGATCTTTCCGGCCACGTCCGGGAATTGGTCTTGGAGGAACGGGATCCGGGCCAGGTCGAGGTCGGTCCCCTCGAAATTGACCGCGAGGGGGTTCCCCGGGTTCTTGGGCCAGCGGCCCTGGCCCTTGAGGCGGTTCGATTGGTTGCCGTAGCTTAAATGAAGCGTCCGAAGCTCCCAGGCATCGCCCACGTCGGCCCATTCGGACTCGAACTTAGTATCCCCGTTGATGGACGTCGAGACCGACAAACGGTTATCGGAGAGTTTGACGGAATTCTTGAAGAGGTAATCGCGGCTCTTACCTTGGATTTCCCGGTGGATGGTCAAGATGTTGTGGGCTTGGAAGATGGGTTTGGCCCAGGACCCGGAAAGTTCCACGTCCAAATCGTTCCGGCCCTCCCAATCCTTGAGGCCCAAAAGCTCGGCCAGGGGTTGGGTCCTGATTTTCTTCAGTGACACTTTCGCGGCCAGGGGGCCGTCCGGTCCGGCGGAGGGGTTCCAATGGGCGGATGCGCTGAGGGTACCGTCATAAAGTTTCCCCTCGGCCTTCTCCAATTGAAGGATACCGTCCTTATACAGGGCCTTCATATCCAGGGATTCGATTTTCCAGGGGCCGACCTGTCCCGCCCCCATATGGACCTCCCCCCGGAGATCCGGTTGGGACAAGGCCCCGGCGACTGAGAAATGGGCCCGACCAGCCCCCTCGGCCTCCAATTTGGGCTGCTGAAGGATCTCGTGGACCAAATCCGACAAGTGAAGATGGTCCGTGAAGGCGTCCAGCGAAACAGGTTGCCCGTTGAGGGGGATGACGCCCGCCAACGTCCATTGGGTCGTCCCGGTCTTGAACTCCGCCGGTCGGAGCAGGCGCACCTCGTCGGGTCGGACGCCGGCTACAGCCTGGATACCCGTCAAGGCCGGGCCCTGGGAACGCTCCGGCCGCAAGGCCCCATCCCTTAAAAGAAGACGTGCTTGGTAGGTGGGGGCAGCCCCTCCCCGGATCCGGAACGGGATATCCCCGTCGATCCATCCCGATTGGGGGATCAAACCCGCCCATTCCTGGAGCAGGGGCGAGAGGGTGGTGAGGGGCCAATCCTTCGTTTCCAGCCGACCGTGGACCTCGCCGCTTTCCGGAAGGATCCTTCCCGTGAGTTTCGCCCAACCTCCGGCGCCCTTGGCGGGGGGATGAAAGGAC
>Ga0265338_10004592_pt1 | contig 18579 bp, 14 predicted proteins | sample 42126metaG_FD_193579 | JGI IMG/M metagenome (GOLD analysis project Ga0265338, IMG submission 193579) | Rhizosphere microbial communities from Carex aquatilis grown in University of Washington, Seatle, WA, United States - 4-21-26 metaG | ecosystem: Host-associated > Plants > Roots > Rhizosphere... | reverse complement strand
CCGCTGGCGGCGCCGGCGCAGGGCGCCTTCGCGCTCAGCCATCCGTCGCGGCAGTGGTGCGGCTCGTGCCACGACGACATCGACTGGACCAAGACCTACAAGCGCAACACCACCACCGGCATGCCCGCGCAGCCCGACGACTCGAACTGCCTGGTCTGTCACCCGGCCTCGGGGTTCGCGGTTGGCGGCTCGCCGGTCGGCGGGCACCTGCACCCGATGAACGATCCCACGTTCAACCCGGGGCTGGTCATCGCGCTGAGCGCGCTGCACGAAGCCGGCACGAACAACGGCAACGGCAAGCTCGACGTCGGAGAGAAGATTGGACTGACGATCAACGTCACCGACGGGACCGGCGCGGCGCTGCCGGCCGGGGGCGTCCCCGCGCTCAGCGTGATCGTCACCGGCCCCACCAGCAACCGCAACCTCTTGCTGACCTCGACGATCCCCGTCGCGTCGCTCGCGACGCTGCCGGTCACCCTCAACCTACCCGACGTCGTCAATCTCGAGCTGGTCGGCACGTCGACTGCGGCCACCGGCGAAGTGTTCACCGTCGCGCGCACCCCGGTCTGGAGCGTCGCCGGCGCGCTGCCGACGATCTTCGTGCGCACGGCCACCGGCGTGGCGACGACGCTCGGCGCGGCGGCGCCCGCGCTTCAGAACAACGTCACCGTCGCGTCGACCACCGGGTTTCTGCGCAACGACTACGTCGTGATCGACGACGGCGTGGCCGGCGTGCAGGAGTACCTGCGCGTGCAGTGGGTCGACGGCAACCGGCTCTGGTTCGCCGCCGCGGGCGCCGCCGGCTATCAACCCGGGCTGCGTCTCGCGCACGCCGCGGGCGCGACCCTGACCAAAGTCACGCTCGCCACCAAGGTGGCCGCCACCGACTACACGCTGGCGCCCGCCACCGGCACGATCACCGAGGTCACCGAGTTCGGCGCGGCGGCGGCCGTGCTGGCGACGTACACCACCGACTTCGTGATGCCCGCGGTCTACGGGCCGCCGCTCAACGACTCGCCGGATCTCGGCCCGGCCGAGGGCAAGTGGAAGGGCCTGCCGCTGGTCGCCGGGACCTACACCGTCGGCGTGTGGGGCTCGCGCACGCTCGCGCTCGCGCAGAACGGCGAGACCAACAGCTATCGCAGCACCTCGCTGCCGGCCAACGTCGATTTCCTGGTCGGCGCGGCCACCACGATCACGCCGGTCGCGATCATCTCGTCGAGCGCGACGTGCGAGAAGTGCCACGTCGACGTGCTCGCGCACGGCGGTGGCCGGCGCGGCGTCGACACCTGCTTGCTGTGCCACGGCAGCGCCGGGACCGAGGACCGCCCGAGGTACGTCGCGGCATCGGCGCCCGCCACGCCCGGAGCCGTCGTCGAGTTCCGCTCGATGTTGCACAAGATCCACCGCGGCGCCGACCCGACGCTGACCAACGTCGCCGTCCCGTTCTCGGTGGTCGGCTTCGGCGCCGGCGCGTACCCCAACAACTTCAGCGTGCTCACGTTCGACGAGGACGAGTTCCCGGCCATGCCGAGCGGCGTGAAGGACTGCGCGGCCTGCCACGGCACGAGCACGGCATGGCAGAGCCCCGCGGATCGCAGTCACCCGACCGCCGCCGTCGCGCCGGCGCAGTCCTGGGGTGTGGCGTGCAGCGGCTGCCACGATACCAGCGCCGCGCTCGCTCACTTCGACATCATGACCAGCGGTCTCGGGGGCGAATCGTGCTCGGTCTGTCACGACTCGGGTCGCGATGAGGCGGTCACGCTGGTGCACAAGGTTCGGTGACGGGAGCTCCCGCCACCATTCGTTCGTAAGTTCATCGGTTCACTGCATTGAGGAGGCGTCATGTCGACGAGTCGCGAAGATGTGTTTGGGGTTTGTCGGAGGTTGATCGGACTGGGGATCATCGCGGCCGCGTCGATGACGGCTGGATGCTCGGGGAGCAACGGCAGCAGCGGAAAAAACGGCGCCAACGGCGACTCCGGCGTCAACGGCACGTCGTGCAGCGTGAGCGACAACCACGACGGGACGCTGACCATTCACTGCACCGACGGAACGACGGCGACAGTCGCCAGCGGCAGCAATGGCGACGCCGGCGTCAACGGCGCGTCGTGCACGCTGGTCAGTAACCCGACCAACGGTACGAGCACGATCACGTGTGGCGACGGCGGCGCGGTGACCGTCCTGCAGAGCGTGGTCGACTACCTGACGATGACGCCCGACGAGGCGCAGCAGGCCGCGATGAGCGCGGTCATCACCAGCGTGACCATCCCCGCCGACGGCCAGCCGCTGATAAACATCACGGTCAGCGAACGACATGGCTACGGCGTCAAGAACCTGTCCGTCACCGCGGTCACCTGGCGTTTCTCGTTGCTCAAGCTGACCGCCAACGTGAACGGCAGCGCCAACGACACCTGGGTCAGCTACCTGGCGCCCAACGATCACACCGTCGCCGCCTCCGAGACCGCGGCTGGCACCAGCCTGACCGACAACGGCGACGGCACGTACGTCTATAGGTTCGCGAAGGTGATCAACGGTGGCCCGACGACCGCCGGGACGGCCTACGAGCCGGACAAGGTGCACCGTCTCATCGTGCTGCTCTACGCGGCCAACAACCCGTTCACGCCGATCAACCTGGTCAAGGAGTTCATTCCCACCACCGGCGCCGACGTGACCGGCCAGAACGACAAGGTCGATCAGACCGCCTGCCTCGAGTGCCACACCACGTTCCGCGCGCTGTCCGGCGGCACCGGCGAGCTCGGCACCGGCGAGTTCCACAGTGGCGTGCGCTACGACGTCCGCACCTGCGTCGCCTGCCACAACGACCAGCGCCGCTTCAGCAGCACCGGGACGGTGGTGACCGAGCCGGTCATCGCTACCGACGGAACCTGGACCGGAAATGCGGCGGTGATCAACGACGAGGCGGTGATCGACTTGCCGGTGTTCGTCCACAAGATCCACATGGGCAACAAGCTGACGCTGACCGGCGGTACCTACGCCGGCGTGCCCCAACCCTACGAAACCACCTATCCACAGGACGTTCGCAACTGCGCGAAGTGCCACCGCGCGCCGGCGCCGATGGCCGACAACTACAAGACCAAGATCAGCCGCCGGGCGTGCGGCGCCTGCCACGATGACCGCAGCTTCGACGTCACCGTCCCGAACGGGCGCGTCATGCACAGCGGCGGCGCCCAGGCCGATGACAGCCACTGCATCGTCTGTCACGCCGCCGGCAGCGTCGCGGGCGACGTGCCCGGCAAGCACCTGAGCGTGTCGTCGCCGAACCCGCACAACATCTACCTGGATCAGAGCACCGCGGGTAACGCCAACACCAACGCCGCCTACGTCGCCGCCGCGGGGTTCGTTCCGTCCGGCGCCAAGGTGATCACCTACGACCTCCAGAGCGTGGCGCTGACCGCGGGCCGCAACCCGCAAGCCGTGTTCCGGTTCCTGATCGCCGACCCGACGGCGACCCCGCCGGTCGCCGCGACGCCGGTCGTGTTCCCCACGCCCGGCGCTGACGGTGGCACCGGGGCGACGGAGCTCATTCCCAACTTCGTGGGCTCGCCCAGCGTGTACTTCGTCTACGCTCTGCCCCAGGACGGCATCGCATCGCCCGCCGACTTCAACGCGTCGGCGAGCGGCTACGTCCGCAACATCTGGAACGGCTCCGCGACCGGCGCGGGCGCCGGCTCGCTGACCGGCCCGGACGCCAACGGCTACTACACGATCACGCTCACCGGCGTCGTCGTTCCGGCGGCGGCGACGATGCTCTCGGGCGGCGTCGGCTACACCTACGGGCTCGGATCGGCGCCGACCTTCGCCAACAACACCCAGCCACTCACGGAGACCGATGTGGCGGGCTATCCGTACACGCCGAACACCAGCGGGTTCGCCGGCAAGGGCGGCCTCATCGTGCCGCCTCCGGATGTGTGGAAGGTCGCGACCGGCTTCACCGGCCGGCGCGCGATCGTCGACAACTCGAAGTGCGGGGCCTGCCACGTGACGCTCGGCGTGGGACCCGACTTCCATGCCGGCCAGCGCAACGATGCGACCAGCTGCGCGTGGTGCCACAAGCCCAACCAGACCAGCAGCGCCTGGTCGGCGAACGCCAAGGACTTCATTCACAGCATCCACGGCGCGGAGAAGCGAGCGGTGAACTTCAACTGGCACGCCGAATCCGCCACGTCCGGGTTCTGGGAGACCACGTACCCCGGCGTCCTCAACCAGTGCGAGATGTGCCACCTCCCGGGCACGTACGACTTCAGCATGACGTCGACCACCAGCGCCTATCCCAACATGCTCTACAGCACGGTAGGCCAGGGCCGTTACAATACGAACGCGACGACCAACCCGCTCGGCTACTTCATGATCTCGCCGTACGTCACCTCCGACAACAGCGTCGACTACGGGTACGGCTACGCGACCGCCAACGTCAGCGCGACGCTCCCCGACGGGATCAGCGGGACGCAGACGATCGGGACCACGACCAGCAACTGCGCGCCAACGGCGCCTTGCACGTGCAGCACCACCAACCCGTGCAGCGTGACCATCTCCGGCCCGTACACGGTCAACAACGTCCCGACCAACTTCACGCAGAAGATCGGGACGGTCACCAGCGCCTGCAACGGCACGACGCCCTGCACCTGCAGCAGCACGCAGCCCTGCACCGCCGTCGCCGCGGTCTGCTCGCTGGCCAACCCATGCAACGCGCAGGGGACGACGCTGGTCAACTCGCCGATCGTCGCGGCTTGCTCGGCTTGCCACGACAGCGCGATCGCGATCGACCACATGCAGACCAACGGTGGGTCATTCTACGAAACGCGCACCATCGCCTTCACCAAGCCGCAGAAAGAGGAGTGCCTGCTCTGCCACGGCCCGGGCCGCCTCGCCTCGATCGCGGACCGGCACGCTCTGCAGCCATAGGGCGATCAACGGCCACGGCTCTTCGGAGCCGTGGCCGGCGCCTCGAACAGCGTGCGCAACTTTCGCGGGCAATGAGGGCGCTCGCGAAGGAATTGCGCACTCGATCGTTGCGCGCGGGCAGGAAAGGGGGCGGAACGGTCGTTGCACTATGGATGGCGTTCACTGAGAACCTGTCGGAGAGAAAGGGCGTAGTGATGGATTCCCGTTGGGCGCTTTCCGAACATCGAGTCGACCCCGGTACCGCTCGGTGTCGGATCGTTTGGCAGCACGAACGTATCCGGGTCCTTCTCGCCGCGGCGCGTTCGATCGCGGAGCCAACCCTCGCCGGCGCGCCTTCGTCGCCCAAGGCCCTGGCCTCCGCGATTGCCGACATCCGCTCCGCCCTCGAAGCGCACTTTGCCTACGAGGAAAAGCATTGGTTGCCGGTTCTCGGGAGTGATGCGCCGCTGGGACGGGAGCGGGCCGACGAGATGCTCCTCGAGCATGGCCGGCAGCGCGACTTCATCGCCCGCCTTTACCGCGACGCGTGCGCGTGTCCGAGCTCACCCGGGCTGGCCCCGAGCCTCACGTTCCTGACTGCGTGGCTGCTGTCCCACATGGAGGACGAGGAACGCTGCCTCGCGTTGCCAAGTGTCGGTAGCAATGAATTCCTCGTGATTGAGCAGCGATTCGACTAGCGCTGGGAGCCAATCCGACCGTGAGCGCCGCGTTCGTTACGGGGAGGCTGAACCGGGGCGCGGAGTGAGATCGAGCCGGAGCGCGTCGCTGATACGCTGCGCCAGGCGCTCAGGCTCGTCGTCGACGGCGATCGTCAGCGCGTCGGTAGGCTCTTCCAGCGTGGCGTACTGGCTGGCCAGCAGGTTCTCTTTGGCGAAGTGTCCCGATCGGTGTCGCAACCGCTGCCGGATGACGTCCGGGGTTCCCTTCAAATAGACGAATCGCACGGCTTCTGGATCGACCGTCAACTCTCGCCGGTAGCTCTCTCTCAAGGCAGAGCAGGCGAGCACGGCGCTCTCCTTTCGCGCCACACACTCGGCCAGGACGCGGCGCAGTTTGTCGAGCCAGGGCTGGCGCTCGGCGTCGGACAGGGGACGGCCGGCCAGCATGTGCTGGATCTCTTCGGGGGAATGAAAATCATCCGCTTCGATGAAGCGCCACCCGAGACGCTGGGCCAGCAACGTCCCCACGGTCGTCTTGCCGGAGCCAGCGACTCCCATCACGATCACGATCACGGTTCAGTAGTGTCCCTCTCCGCCGCCGACGATCTTGCCACGAAAGGTCCGGTAGAGATGAACGAATGTCACCGCCACGAGGACGAACGCGATCGGCCACCAGCGGAGCGCGGCCGTCATCGCGAACGATCCCGTCGCCGCGTTCTCGACCGTCAGCGACAGCGCCGGGTCGGTGGACGAGGGCAGCAGCACGGGGAACAGGGCGAACGCAGCGCCGCCCAGCATCATGGCCAGGTAGACGACCTACGCGGCGAACGCCGTGCGCTCGCGGCCGCGGCGTGCGGCGAGCGCCATCACCACCAGACTGGCCACGACCGCCGCCGGGATGAGGAAGCCCGCGGGATGGGCGCGGAAGTTCTCCAGCACCGTCGGGCGAACGGCGATGGTGGCCGCAAGGCTGACCGCGGTCCCGACGGGCAGCAGGAGACTTCCGGCGCGCGCGATCCCGCGCGCACGACGGTTGACCTCGCCGGTGGTGCGGAGCGTGAGATAGTTGGCGCCGTGGGTGGCGATCGCGATCAACGCGACGACGCCGCAGATGACGGTGTACCAGTCGAGCACGCCGGGATGCGGCCCGGGGCGAAAGTCGGTCCACAGCGGCAGGAAGAACGTCGCGTCGCCATCGAGCGGCACGCCGCGGATGACGTTTCCGAGCGCGGCGCCCAGGAACACCGGCAGCAGCAAGCTCGACAACATGAAGATGGTGTCGCACACCTCGCCGAGGAGCGGATCATCCGCGTGCGAGCGGAGCTCGAGTCCGAGTGCGCGCCCGATGAGAAGCCACAGGACCAGCATCAACGGCAGGTAGAACCCGCTGAAGCTCGAGGCGTAGAGCTCGGGGAAGGCAAAGTAGAGGGTGCCGCCGGCCGCCAGCAGCCAGACTTCGTTTGCGTCCCAGATGGGGCCGATGCTGCGCCGAACGGCCGCGCGCTCTTCCGGGGTCCGGGCGGCCAGCTTGTAGATGGCGCCCACGCCCAGGTCGAAACCGTCGAACACGATGTACGCCACCAGCATGATGGCGACCAACAGAAACCAGAGAGTCGTCATGGTGCCCTGTTCCTCACTCGGCCGCGCGGCTGTCGATGGCGCGCTCGGCAAGTTGCGTGGTGGGTTGGTGTTGAGCGTCTCCCGAGACGCCGCGGGAGATGACCCGCGACATCAGCAGGAGAAATGCGATCGCCAGGACAGAGTAAAGGCCCATGAACCCGATGAGCGAGAACAGTCCATTCCCGGCCGACACGCGCGCCGACGTTCCCGCCGACGTGCGCATGAGCCCGTACACCAGCCAGGGCTGCCGGCCGAGCTCGGCAGTCATCCATCCGGCTGTGTTGGCCACATAGGGAAACGGCACCGCGAGAACCAAGGTCCAGAGCAGCGCGCGGCTGCGCTCGAGACGGCCGCGCCACAGCCACAGGAGCGCGAGACCCGTGATCAAGATGAAGAAGGTGCCGAGGCCAACCATCACGTGGTAGCTGTAATAGAGGAGTGCGACGTTGTCGGGCCGGGCGTCGCGCGGAATCTGGTCGAGGCCTGTCACCGACGCGTTCCAGCGCTTGTGGGTCAGCGCGCTCAAGACGCCGGGGACTTCGAGCGTGTTGTCGATCCGACCCTCTTCGGTGTCGGGCTGTCCGATCAGGACCAGCGCTGCGCCCGCGCGCGTGGTGAACAGCCCCTCCATCGCCGCCAGCGTCGCCGGCTGGTGGCGCGCGATGAGCTGCCCTTGACGGTCGCCGCTCGGAAAGAGCTGACACAGGCTGGCGACGCCGGCGGCGATCAAGCCCACGCGCAGCAACGCAGCTGACGCCCGCGCGTCGTCGTCCGATCTCTTGCGCAGGAGGTAGTACGCGCCCAGTCCGGCCGTCGCGAAGGCGCCGGTCACCAGCGCGCCGCCCATCGTGTGAACGTACTGCCAGAACGCCCAGCTGTTGCAGAGCAGCGCCGACAGGCTGGAGAGCTGGACCGAGCCGTTGGCCGCGAGCGCATAGCCGACGGGGTGTTGCATCCAGGCGTCCGTCGCGACGATGAAGTAGCCCGACAGCCACGATCCGGCGAAGACCGCGAACGCCGACGCCAGGTGCGCGCGCGGCGACAGTCGTTTCTCGCCGAACAGGAACAGACCCAGAAACGACGATTCGAGAAAGAAAGCGAACATTCCTTCCATTGCCAGCGTCTGGCCAATGACCCCGCCGGCAAACTTCGAGAAGCGCGCCCAATTGGTGCCGAACTGGAACTCCATCGGAATGCCGGTGACGACGCCGAAAACGAAGTTGATCGCGAAGAGGCGCGCGAGCAGGCGCGCCGCCTGGGCGTACCTCGCGTCGGGATGGCGCAAAGCCAGCAACTTCAGGATCACGATCATGGGCGCGAGGCCCATCGTCAGCTGCGGGAAGAGGTAATGAAACGTCACCGTGAACGCAAAATGCAGACGATGAACGAGGAGAGCGCTATCCATTGTGGCCCCTTGCTGTTTTGGGTGCGCTCTTGCCCTGCAAGTTGCGGGCTAGCTGCCGTATCCGGTCACGCAAAAGCGGTGGTCACTTGCCATCCTCTGGTCGGCCGTGAAGGTAAAGGCTGTGACACGCGACGCAAGTCCGAGCGACAGTCGCGAAGCGATCAGCCATGACGTTGTCCGGTCCTCCTTGCGCGGCCGATATCGCCAGACTCTGGGCGGCCGAGCGCAGGGCGTCTTGCTCGGCGAAGAACCCCTTGGGCAATCGCGACTCCCATTTTTTCGAGCCTTTGGCTTCGACGCGAGCCACGACTTCTTCGTCGGCGATACGTTGCGCCAGGATCGTGATCGTCGGCCGGTCCAGCAGAACCACCGCGCTCACCAGATTCGACATCACGTTTCCGTGGCGTGCCATGCGCTCGTCGAGCTTCGCGCGGGTGGCAGCGCTCAGGTTCTCGGGATCGACCAGATGGACCGCGGGCGCCTTTGCTTGTTCCCCGGCGTGCGATTGAGTGCGAACCGCCAAGAACATCGCGAGGAGCAGAAGAAGAGCAAGCGTCGCGAGACGGGGCCGATTCAAGAACGAACGAGACATGACTGTTCTCCGTGTCAGCGTGAGGGTGGTGGTCGGCAGGGCGGAGACCTGGGGGCCTGCTTCAGGTCGCCGGGACGATGCGCGGCCGCTCGGTGCCGAAGTAGTGGCGGATGTGAGCGACCAGCTGCCGATCGGTCGGGTGATCGGCGGTTTCCAGGCCCACGACGTGCGACGCGACGGCGGGCGCGTGCTGCTGGGCGTATCGCAAGAAGTGCAGCTTCGTGACCGACGGCCCCATGATCAATATCTCCTCGGCGCCGGCGAGCGCGCGGATGACCTCGTCAAAGAAGCGGTGCTCATCCTCCGGATGATTGTGGGTCCTGGTCTGCTGGCTCTTCGGATGCCGGTGAATGTGATGAGCCGGCGAGGCGAGAGTGGCCTCCTCGAAGGTCTCTTCAGTCACGTGGAACACGTGCGTTTGCTGGTGATCGATCCATATCGCCATCTGTCGCATGGGGAGTCTCCTCTAGTTGGACGTCGAGTTCCGCCGAGTATGGTGTCCGTTTGCAGGGTCTGGACCACTGGTATACGCCGGCGGGTTGTTAAACCGCCGCCGTGAGTATCGGTCAGCCGGCCCGGAGCTGCGCGAATTTTGCGCGTCCTCATCTGTCACCGCAGGCTTTGCGCGTTCGGCTACGTGTCGACAGACCCAAGGCTGGCACCGACGATGCACAGCCGATCGGCCGAGAGGCAGGCAACATGACAAAGACAATGCGAGCGGCTGTGTTTCAGGGCAAAGGCAAGATCGGGATTCGAGAGGTCGCGCGTCCGGAGCCGGGCGTCGGCGAGGCGCTGATGAAAGTGACCCTGACGACGATCTGCGGAACCGACGTCCACATTCTCAAGGGCGAGTACCCCGTGCGAGAGGGGTTGATCGTCGGTCACGAGCCGGTGGGAATCATCGAAGCGCTCGGGCCGGGCGTCACCGGATACGCCGTCGGTGATCGGGTCATCGCGGGCGCCATCACGCCCTGCGGCCAGTGCCGGGCATGCCTGTCGGGTCAGGGCTCGCAGTGCGGCCACGGCGGCGACGGCTACGAGGCCATCGGCGGCTGGCGCTTCGGCAACACGATCGACGGCTGCCAGGCTGAGTACGTCCTGGTCCCGAGCGCGCAGGCCAACCTGGCCAAGATCCCCGCCGGCCTCACCGACGAGGAGGTGTTGCTCTGCCCTGACATCATGTCGACGGGTTTCTCGGCGGCGGAGCACGGGCATGTCCGCCTCGGTGACGCGGTCGCCGTCTTCGCGCAAGGGCCCATCGGTCTCTGCGCGACCGCGGGCGCCAAGCTCTCGGGTGCGTCGCTGGTGATCGCGGTCGACAGCGTGCCCCGGCGCCTGGAGGTCGCGCGGCGGATGGGCGCGGACGTCGTGCTCAACTTCAAGGAACAGGACGTGATCGCGGAGATCAAGCGTCTGACCGGAGGCGGCGTCGACGTCGCCATCGAGGCGCTGGGCACCGGACCCACCTTCGAAAACGCTCTGCGCTGCGTGCGGCCAGGCGGGACGGTCTCCAGCCTGGGCGTCTATTCGAACAACCTGGCGCTGCCGCTGGACGCGTTCGCTGCGGGGTTGGGCGACCACGCCATTGTGACTTCGCTCTGTCCGGGTGGCAAGGAACGCATGCGGCGCCTGATGAGCATCGTGGCCGCCAAGCGCTTCCCGTTCAACGAGCTCGTCACGCACTCGTTCCCGCTGGCGGAGATCGAAGCCGCCTACGACCTCTTCGCGCACCAGCGTGACGGGGCGATGAAGGTGGCGATCCGGCCGTAACTCGGCCCGACCGCTGGCGGCGCCGCGATCGGGGCCGCTGGCATTTCGCCCGGATCGCGGTTCCACTGGCAGACTTCATGGGCAACGTGCTTCCCAAACGGGTCCTCGCCAGTCACGGCAAACCGGCGATCCGGGTATCGGCGGCGGTGCTCGACGCCGCCGCGCTCGACGTGGCGGGCGTCTTCGCACGACTGGCCACCCGAGCCGAGGGGTTGACGGCCTCGGAAGCCGAGGCGCGGCTCCTCGCGCATGGGCCCAATCTACTGGCGCGCGATCAGCGTCCCGGGCTCGCGCGCCTCCTCTGGCGGGCGGTGATCAATCCGCTCGTGATCCTGCTCGCGGTTCTGACCACGGTCTCATTCTCCACCGGCGACCCGCGGGCCGGAACCATGATGGCGCTGATGATCGCGCTCAGCGTCGGCCTCAAGCTCTATCAGGAGGCCAAGGCCGACAGTGTCGCGGCGAAGCTCAAGGCGATGATCTCGGTGCGCGCGACGGCGCTCCGCGACGGTCAGCCCTGTGAGATTTCGCTCGCGCAACTGGTCCCCGGCGACGTGGTTCAGCTCGCCGCCGGCGACATGATCCCGGGCGACGCACGTATCATCCAGGCCAAGGATCTCTTCGTGAGCCAGTCCGCGCTCACCGGAGAGAGCTTTCCGGTCGAGAAACATGCCGTCGCCGGCGCGACGCCCGCGGCCGCGCCGCTCGAGCTCGCGACGATCGCATTCCTCGGGACCAGCGTCGAAAGTGGATCGGCGTCGGCCGTCGTGGTCGCGACCGGGAAGGAGACATATCTCGGCGGGATGGCCGCCGCGATGACCGAACAGCCCGCCGCGACCGCATTCGATCGCGACATCGCGCGCTTCACCTGGCTCTTGCTGCGCTTCATGTTCGTCATGGTGCCGCTGGTCTTCGTCATCAACGGGCTCACCAAGGGTGACTGGACGGGGGCGTTCTTCTTCGCCGTCGCCGTCGCCGTCGGCCTGACGCCCGAGATGCTGCCGATGATCGTGACGGTGTGCCTGTCCAAGGGCGCGGTCGCGATGGGCAAGAGAAAGGTGATCGTCAAGCGGCTCAACGCCATCCAGAACCTGGGCGCGATGGACATCCTCTGCACCGACAAGACCGGGACCTTGACCCTCGATCGGGTGATCCTCGAGCGTCACTGCGATGTCAGCCTGCGCGAGAGCGACGCCGTCCTCGCGCTGGCCTACACCAACAGCCATTTTCAAACCGGTCTCAAGAACGTGCTCGATCGGGCGGTGCTGGCGCACGAGGAGACGCACGCCCACGCTCGCATTCCAGAGTTCACGAAGGTCGACGAGATGCCGTTCGACTTCCAGCGGCGCATCATGTCGGTCGTCGTTCGTACGCCCGAGGGCCGGGACCTCATCATCTCAAAGGGCGCACCCGAGGCGATCTTTCCCCGGTGCGCAGCCGTCGACCTCGACGGCCAGCGCTTGCCCATGGACCATGGCCACATCGTCGAGCTCGGGCGCGAGTACGAGCGCCTCAGCGCCGACGGGTTTCGAGTCCTGGCCCTCGCCACGAAGGAGGGCCCGCCGCGGACGGCCACGGTCGGCAACAGCACGCCCTACGGCGCGGCGGACGAGTGCGACCTGATTCTGCAGGGCTACATCGCATTCCTGGATCCGCCAAAGGAGACCTGCGCGGCCGCCATCGCCGACCTGCAGGGGCACGGGGTCACGGTCAAGGTGATCACCGGCGACAATGATCTGGTGGCGCGGAAGATCTGCAAGGAGGTGGGACTGGCCGTCGACGAAGTGCTGCTGGGTGTGGACGTCGAGCGCATGACCGACGCGCAGCTCTCCGAGGCTGCGGAACGCACCGCGCTCTTCGCGCGGGTCTCGCCAGCGCACAAGCAGCGCATCATCAAGGCGCTGCAGGCCCGGAACCACACGGTCGGTTTCCTGGGCGACGGGATCAACGACGCGCCCGCGCTTCACACGGCGGATGTCGGCATCAGCGTCGACTCCGCGGTCGACATCGCCAAGGCGTCGGCCGACATGATCCTGCTCGAGAAGTCGCTGCAGGTCCTCGACGAGGGGGTGCTCGAGGGCCGCAAGGTGTTCGCGAACATCTCCAAGTACGTCCGGATGGGCGCGTCCAGCAACTTCGGCAACATGTTCAGCGTCCTCGGCGCCAGCATCTTCGTGCCGTTCTTGCCGATGCTGCCCATCCAGATCCTGACCAACAACCTGCTCTACGACCTGGGACAGACGACGATCCCGACCGATGCCGTCGACGCCGACCAGATCGAGAGACCGCGTCCCTGGAACATCCAGGCGCTGACCCGGTTCATCCTGTTCATCGGTCCGTGCTCGTCGATCTTCGACTACACGACCTACCTCATGATGCTGTATCTCTTCGGCTGCTGGAATACCTCGACGCCTGCGGCGGCTGCGCACAGCGCGAGCCTCTTCCAGACCGGCTGGTTCGTCGAGAGCTTGCTGACCCAGACCCTGATCATCCACATCATCCGGACCAACAAGATTCCATTTCTGCAGAGCCGCGCGTCGTGGCCCGTGGTGAACATGGGCCTGCTGATCATCGCGCTCGGCGTCGCGCTGTCGTTCTCGCGCGCGGGCGAAGCGCTCGGCTTCACCACGCTGCCCCGCCTTTACTGGCCCTTGTTGGCGCTGACGCTGGTCTGCTATCTGGCGCTGACCCAGGGCGTGAAGATGTGGCTTCTGCGACGCCGCTGGATCTGAGCGGCCGCCGAAGAGATCGCACGAGCGCGCACGTCTTGCCGCCTCGAGCGCCCTCGGCGACAGGATTGCGGGGCGGCTGTAGTGAAAAGCCCGTAGATCTCGCCTGGAACGTCCCGTGCAGGGCATGGTGAGCAGGAGGCCACGATGTCAGAACTCGGGTGGTCCGCACCTACGGTCCGCGTCGACGCGGGAACGGCACGGCGCGGGATCCTGTGGCAGCACGAGCGCATCCGCGAGCTCCTGGCGAGGGCGAGGGCGATCGCCGACGCGGCCCTCGACGGGGACGTCGCGGGTTCGTCGGCGGTGGCTCCGATCATCGCCGACCTGCACTCGACGCTGGAGGTCCACCTCTCATTCGAAGAGCGGGTGCTCCTCCCGTTGCTCAGCGAGGATTCGAACGCGGGCATTGAGCGCGTCGAACGGTTGCGGGAAGAGCACAAGCGACAACGAGATGTGCTGCTTGCCATCGATCGAGAGGCGTGCGCTCAGCCGCAGCTCCCGACGCTGGCGGCCAAGCTCGCCTTTCTGACCTCATGGTTGCTGGCCGATATGGACGAAGAGGAACGAAGTCTGGTGCCGGCGGCGGTCGCCGCCGTGTGAAGGGCTCACCTTCGCCGAGCGGGCAGAGCGTCGTGTCCGACGGCGATCGGCGAGGCGACGGCGTCCCGCGCAGGATCGACTTCGGCGACCGTCATGGACAGCTTCGGCCCGATCCACGACTGGACCGCTGAAAGACCGAGGCCAAGGATCAAAGCGACTCCCCATCGATTCAGGCGTGTCATGTTTTCCCTCCCGCGCGTTTCGTCCGAGCCGCGCTGGCACTGTGCAGTGGCCGTGCCAGCGTTTTTTCTCGGGCCGGGACGCAGGACGGCGTTCCTCGCCGCGCGGATCCTGCGCCTTTGCAGCCAGGAGGCGCACCTTCTGCGGAGCGTGAAGACGGTGCGAGCGATCCGTCTCCGCCTAACTCCTTGCTGAGTCGTGGGCTGACCCGTGCGGAACGGGGCACCGAGGCTTGGAACGATGATTGCTCAGGGAGGGCGCACCCCACGCTCGCCCGACCAAGGAGACACCATGAACCAGGGAATCCACGCCGAGCAGACGCAGACGCCCACGCCGGTCGCCTTGTGGCAACCGACGACTGCCTCGGCACAAACGGGAAGTCACGGTTCGTGTGTGCTGAGTGGGCTCGGCACCATCCGGGAGATGCTCTCGAGCATCGATAGCGTGACCCTCGCCGGGCAGCGTTACACGATGAGCAAGATCATCGCCTTCTTCGAGGAGCTGGGCGCGAACGTCTATGTTGGCGTCAGCGAGCGCTCCCAGGTCTTGATTGCGCGCCTGCTCAACCAGCTGGGCCATGAAAGCGCTCGTCCGCTGCCCGACGCGCCTCGCTTCACTCAGCACGCGACAGACGTCCTCGCTTTGCTGGACGAGCTCGTCTGATGGGAGAGCCCGGTCTGGCACCCGATCTGCAGAAGGTCACGACATGACGCACTCGAAGATGAACACTCGAGATTCGACAGACCTCGACGAGCCGTCGTCCGGCGGCGCGGTGACGCGCGACTCTATCCAGATGACGCTGGCACGCGACCACGAGCGCCTGGAGAGACTGGTCCGTTCGACGATCTATGCGATGGACAGCACGGATCCGGCGGAGCTCAGGTCTTCGTGGTTGGCGTTCGAGTGTGAGCTCGAACGTCACCTCGACGCTGAAGAGAAGCATGTCCTGCCGGCGTTTGCCCGATCGAGACCCGGGGAAGCGCGGGCGCTCAAGGCGGAGCACCAGCAGATCAGGGCGTGGCTGATGGACATCGGCGTCGACCTCGACCTGCATTGTCTGGGACGAGAGCGGCTTTCCGTATTTGCCGACGCCTTGCGCGCCCACGCTCGGCGCGAGGACGCTCTCTTCTATCCTTGGGCCAGTCGATATCAAGATATCGATGTCGCCGCTTCCGTGACCGAGGCGGTTGCTCCCGGCAAGGAGCTCGCCGGAGAGACGAAGAGGTGGTGGATTGACGCCGATGGCTCGAGCCTCGAATTTTCGCTCCGGCACATCGTGGTGGGCCAGATTCGCGGCCGGTTCACGCGCTGGGGCGGAACCGTCAAGCTGGACGTCGCCGACGTCGAGAAGTCGGGCGTCCGGGTGTGGGTCGATCTCTCGAGCGTCGAGACCGGAGACCCGGAACGCGATGAGCAGGTGCGCTCATCGGAGTTCTTCGACATCGCACGCTTCGGGCCCGCGGTGTTCACCAGCACGCGGGTCGAGCTGGCGAATGGGATCCATCCCGTCATCGTCGGCATCCTCGAGCTTCATGGAGTCAAGGCCGAGGTCACCATCGAGATCACCGAGGACCTTCCCTGGCAGAGCGATCCCCGCGCGTTGAAGATAGCCTTCCCCATCCGGGCGCGGTTCGATCGACGTGACTTCGGCCTGCGCTGGAACCAGGATCTGGACGTCGGCGGGATCGTCGTCGGGGACGAAGTCGAGCTGACGGCTCGCGTGCATCTGGTCCGGGGGAGCGCGGGCAGGTCGACATACCGCAAGTCATGAGCGGAGTTCCGATTGGCGCGCTCGCTTTTGAAAGGTTCATCATGATGACCACCGCTCGCTCCACGAAGATCATCGTTGCCACCGACTTCTCGTCCAACGCGGGCGACGCCCTGCGCTGGGCGGCGACGACGGCGGCGGTGCCCGGAGACACGATCGATCTGATCACGGTCGTCTCGCCGCCCGCGACCTCCTTCGTCGAGCTCATGATGGATTCGGGCGTGCTCGACGCCGCCCATGTGCGGGTGGTGACCGAGCGGTTGAATGAGCTCGCCCGGACCACCGAGCAGGACGTCGGCGTCACGGTCACGCCCTACGTGCTCACCGGGCAGCCGGCTCGAGCGATCGCCGCGCACGCCGACGGTGCGAAGGCGCGGCTCGTCGTCGTGGGCGCGCGGGCGCGGTCGCTTCTCGATCGGCCGATCCTCGGCAGCGTGGCGGAGCGGACGGTCCGGATCTCGAACCAGCCCGTGGCCGTCGTTCCCCACGGCGCGGTCTCTGGCCAGTCCGGTCAACCGTTCCGGGTGCTGGTGGGGCTCGAGGGTGGGGCGGCAGGCGATCGCGCGCTCGAGCTCGTCCGGGACTTGCGACGGACTCGACCGTGCGACGTCACCCTCCTGCACCTCTACTGGCCCATCGCCGAATACCAGCGCCTGGGGCTGCTCGGATCGCGCGATCTCTTCGCCGGTGATCCCGACGTGGTCCGCAACCTCGAGCCGGAGCTGAGGCATCGCATCGGCGACCTTCCGGGGCAGGGGACTGTCGAGCTCGCGATCCGACCGGCGTGGGGCGACCCGGCGGCGAATCTCCTCTCGGCGGCCGACGAGGGTAACTACCAGCTCTTGATCGTGGGCGCGGAGCGGCGCCATGGATTTGCGCGATTCTGGCATCCATCGGCATCGGAACGTGCGGTTCGGCACGCGACAGGAGCCGTGGTGATCTGCGTCCCGCCCTCCGCTGCCGCGCAGCCGAGGTCCATCGCCGAGGCGCCACCGCGCATTTCATCGGTGCTGGCGCCGACCGATCTGTCTGCGGCCGGCAACGCGGCGATCGCTCACGCTTATGCCTTGCTGTCCGGACAGGGCGGCGTCGTGGAGCTCTGCCACGTCCATGAGCGGAGCCTTCCGAACCCGCCCTACGCCTACGACCGGCCTCGGGACAGGTTGTCTGACGAGGCCGTCGCCGCTCTCGAGGGGCAGCTTCGCGCCCTGGTGCCGCCCTACGCCGAGCGACTGGGAGTGACGACCCACGTGTCGATCATCGAGGGGGGAGCGCCGGCCGAAGCCATCGTTCAGGCGTCCGAGCGGCTCGCCGTCGATGCCATCAGCCTGGGATCGCGCGGTCGAGGAACCGTGGCCCGCGCGCTGATGGGGTCCGTTGCGCAGAAGGTGGTCTCGAGCAGCTACAAGCCGGTCCTGGTGGTGCCGCCGCCGCGCGAGCTCCATTGAAGACGACGCTGGCCGCATAATTTGCGCGTCCGAGTCTCCCCGCTGCAATTTGTGCGTCCGGTTGGCTATTCGCGCGGGTTCGTTTATGAATCTGTGAGTATCTTCGTGGCGGCGCAGGGTTTGCAAAAGGTGGCGGCATGGACACGAACGGACGGATCCTGGTCGTCGATGATGAGGCCAACGCTCGCGCGGCTCTCGTTGAGCTCCTGCGCGAGGAAGGCTACTCCGTCGAGGGCGCGGCCGACGGGTTCAAGGCCCTGGGGAAGCTGGCCGAGTTCGCCCCTGACCTGGTTCTGACCGATCTCAAGATGCCGGGCATGGATGGCATCGAGCTGCTGAAGAAGATTCACGAGCACGATCGAGACACCGTGGTGGTCATGATGACCGCGTTCGGTGCGGTTGAGACGGCGGTCGCCGCGATGCGGGCGGGCGCCAGCGACTACATGACCAAGCCGGTGAACGTCGCGGAGCTGTCGCTGGTGGTCAGCCGAGAGATCGCTCAGCGCAAGGTGCGGGCCGAGGCCGGCATGCTGCGCGCGCGGCTCGCGGAGCGCTACGGTCTCAAGAACCTGGTCGGCGATTCGGCGCCCATGCAGGAGGTCTTCAAGGTCGTCGAGCAGGTTGCGGGCGCGCGCGCCAGCGTGCTCATCACCGGCGAGTCGGGAACGGGCAAGGAGCTGGTCGCGGCCGCGATCCACGAGAAGAGCCCGCGCGCCAAGGGGCCCTTCGTCAAGCTGCACTGCGCCGCGCTCGCGGAGTCGATCCTCGAGAGCGAGCTGTTCGGGCACGAGCGCGGGGCGTTCACCGGGGCGGCGACCCGTCGCGACGGGCGTTTCTTCCAGGCCAACGGCGGCACGCTGTTCCTCGACTAGATCGGAG
>Ga0265338_10004591_pt1 | contig 18580 bp, 9 predicted proteins | sample 42126metaG_FD_193579 | JGI IMG/M metagenome (GOLD analysis project Ga0265338, IMG submission 193579) | Rhizosphere microbial communities from Carex aquatilis grown in University of Washington, Seatle, WA, United States - 4-21-26 metaG | ecosystem: Host-associated > Plants > Roots > Rhizosphere >... | reverse complement strand
GCCCTTTGCATCATGAAAACGATCCGTCTGGCTGCCCTCGTTTGCCTCGCCGGCACCGCGCCACTGCTCGCGGCCGCGGGCCGGCTGCTCGTGACCGTGTCGCACGACCTGCCGGCCGCCCGCCCGGCCGAGACCATCGTCATCCCCTGGGGCGAGGTCGCGTCCCGCCTCCCGGGCATCGTCTTCAACCAGGTGATCGTGCGCGACGCCGCCGGCGCGGTGGTGCCGGCCCAGGTCACGGCCTTCCATCATGTCCACAAGGGGCCGCAGCGCTATGATGACCTGGTCTTCCAGCACGATTTCGCCGCCGGCGAGCAGCGCGCCACCTTCACGATCGAGGCCTCGGCCGCGCCGCCGCCGGAGTTTCCCGTCCGGGTGATGGCTCGCTACGTGCCCGAGCGCTACGACGATTTCGCCTGGGAGAACGACCGCGTCGCCCATCGCATCTACGGACCGGCGCTCGAGCTGCCCGCCGCCACGAAGGATCAGATGACCAGCAGCGGCATCGACCTCTGGACCAAGCGCGTCCGCTACCTCATCGTGGATCGCTGGTATCACAAGGGCCATGACGGCCTCCACACCGACACCGGCGAGGGCCTCGACATGTACGAGGTCGGCACGTCCCGCGGCCTGGGCGGCACCGGCGTCTGGGATGGGCGGGAACTCCACGTCTCCCGCAACTGGCGCACCTGGCGGGTGTATGCCAACGGCCCCCTCCGCGCGGTTTTCGAGCTGGGCTACGAGCCCTGGGATGCCGGCAACGTCTGGAACACGGGCAACGGCGTGATGGTAGCCGAGACCAAGCGCTTCACGGTCGACCCCGGCCGCAACCTGGACGAGATCACCAGCACGTTCGACTTCAAGCCGCCGGCGGGCAGCGACGGGGAACTCACCGTGGCCATCGGCCTGACCCGGCATGACCGGCTCGCGCGGGTCGTCCCGGCGCAGGACGAGAAGGCCGGCTGGATCGGCCTGTGGGAGGAGTACCGCAATCCCGCCGACGGCAACCTCGGGACCGGGATCATCCTCGCCCCCGAAGCGAGATTCGCCGGCGTCGTCGAGACGCCGGCCGAGCGGCTCCTGCTGGTCAAGGTGAAGCCGGGCGAGACCGTGCGCTACTATGCGGGCGGCGGCTGGGACAAGAGCGGCGACTTCGCCGATGCCGCCGCCTGGAACGCCTATCTGACCGCCTTTGCCGCCCGCCTGCGGTCGCCGGTGAAGGTCACCATCGCCGAGGCGCCATGAGAGCGGGCCGGCTCACGCTCGGCGCGGCTGGCTGGGGGTTGGCGCTGCTCGCGGCGCCGGCGGCGCCGCCGGGAGTCTTTGCGACCGTGGGACCCGACGGCGATTACCACACCGTCCAGGCCGCCATCGACGCCGTGCCGGCGGACAATCCGACCGAGAAGGTCATCGCGATCCAGGCGGGCGCCTATTTCGGCCACGTCACGCTGAACAAGCCCGGGGTGACCCTGCGCGGGGCCGGGCCGGACACGCTGCTGACCTACAATCTGGGCCAGGCCATGCCGGGGGCGGACGGCCGTCCGCTCGGCTGGCAGGGGGCCGCGGCGCTGCGGATCACGGCCGAGGCCGCCGACGCCGTCATCGAGGATCTCACCATCGAGAACACCTATGGCAAGGGCATGCAGGCGCAGGCCTGCGTGGTCGAGGCCGACCGGGTCGCCTTCCGCCGCTGCCGCATCCTCGGCTGGCAGGACACGCTCCGCCTGGAAACCGGCCGGCAGTGGTTTGACCGGTGCTACATTTCCGGGCACGTCGATTTCATCTACGGCGGGGCCACGGCCTATTTCGAAACCTGCGAGATCCACTCCCGGGACCGGGGCTATATCGTCGCGCCGGCCACGCCCGCGGGCCGCCCCGGTTTGGTCTTTTCCGATTGCCGGATCACGTTCCCGTACGGCGATCCGCCGACCTATCTCGGCCGCCCGTGGCACGAGTCGGCGGCCGCCACGTTCGTGCGCTGCGAGCTGGGGGCCGGCATCCGGCCCGAGGGCTGGCACGAGTGGAACGTCAAGCCGCCGCTGGTCCGCTTCGCGGAATACGAGAGCCGGGGCCCGGGCGCCAACCCGGCGGCCCGCGTGCCCTGGGCCACCACCTCGGCCGGACCGGCGCCGGCCGGATTCGACCGGGCCACCGTGCTCGGCGACTGGGATCCCACCCACTAACGCGTACCCCGCCATGAACCCCCAACGATTTGCCTCCGCCCTCATCGGCCTGGCGCTGCTGCCGGTCCTCCTTCGCGCGGCGGCGCCGCCCGCGCCGCCAACCGCCGGCGGCACCGCGCCGCTCGACTGGTCGGTGCGGCTGGCCCGCGACGAGATCGCGCGGCGCGGCGACTCGCTCGACTGCGGGGTCGGCAAGGCGCGCTGGGACTACACCACGGGACTGTTTGACCTGGCGCTCCTGCGGCTGGCCGCGCGCACGGGCGAGGCCGCCTTCGCGCAATCGGCCGAGAAGACGATCGGCTCCTTTGTCGCCCCCGACGGCAGCATCCGCACCTACCGGGCGGAGGACTTCAACCTCGACATGATCCTGTCCGGCCGCGCGCTGCTCCTGCTCTGGGACCGGACGCACGAGGACCGCTATCGCCTCGCGGCCGCCCGCCTCCGCACCCAGCTGGCCGGGCAGCCGCGGACCGGGGAGGGCGGCTTCTGGCACAAGCAGCGGTATCCGGACCAGATGTGGCTCGACGGCCTCTACATGGCCGGGCCGTTTTACGCCGAGTACGCAACGCGCTTCGGAGAGCCGGCCGCCCTTGACGACGCCGCCCGGCAGCTCCTGGTTGTCGGCCGGCACACGTACGACGCCCGGACCGGCTTGTTCCGTCACGCCTGGGACGCGGCCCATCGGCAGACGTGGGCCGATCCGCAGACGGGCATGTCCCCGGCGCCGTGGGGGCGATCCGAGGGATGGTACGCCATGGCGCTCGTCGACGTGCTTGACCAGCTGCCCGCGACCCATCCGGACGTGGACGCGGTCGCCGGCCTGCTGCGCCAAGTGGCCGACGGACTCGTCCGCTGGCAGGATCCGGCCAGCGGCCTGTGGTGGCAGGTGCTCGATCAGGGCGCGCGCCGCGGAAACTACCTCGAATCATCGGCGTCCAGCATGTTCGTCTACGCGCTGGCCCGGGGCGTGAACCGCGGCTATCTGCCGCGCACCTTCGCGGCGGCCGCCGAAAAGGGCTACGCCGGACTCGTCCGGGACCTGGTCAAGATCGACGCCGCCGGACGCGTCAATCTCACCCAGACCTGCGCGGTGGGCGGACTCGGCTACACCACCGCGGCCGGCCGGCCCCGGGACGGGACCTTTGAGTACTACGTCAGCGAGCCGGTGGTCGCCAATGACCTGAAGGGGGTGGGGTCGTTCATTCTTGCCGGGCTCGAGATGGAGCAGTTGCGGGCGGCACCCGCGTCGGCGCCGTCCACCGCCCAGGGCTGGGACCTGGCCGCGGAGATCCTGGCCCGCATCCGGGCGCCGGCGTTCCCGGACCGCGATTTTCCGATCACCGACTTCGGGGCGGTGGCGGGCGACCGGGCCGACTGCACCGCGGCCCTGCGCCAGGCGATCGCGGCGTGCCACGCCGCCGGCGGCGGACGCGTGCGGGTGCCGGCCGGGGTGTGGCGCACCGGGGCGATCCAGCTCCTCAGCCGGGTGAACCTCCACCTCGACGCCGGCGCGACGCTGCGGTTCTCCACCGCGCCGGCCGCCTACCTGCCGGTGGTTTTCACGCGCTGGGAGGGCGTCGAATGCATGAACTACTCGGCGCTGATCTACGCGTTTGAGCAGCAGGACATCGCGGTCACCGGTGCGGGCGTGCTCGACGGCGGGGCGTCCGAGGACAATTGGTGGGCGTGGAAACAGGCGCCCCAGGCGGCCGCCCGCGCGCGGCTGCAGGAGCTCGGCGTGCGCGGCGCGCCGGTCGCGGAGCGCGTCTTCGGCGAGGGGAGTTTTCTCCGGCCCAACTTCATCCAGCCCTACCGCTGCCACAACGTGCTGATCGAGGGCGTGACCATCCTCCGGTCGCCGATGTGGGAGCTCAATCCGGTGCTCTGCACGAACGTCACCGTGCGCGGGGTGCGGATCAACAGCCACGGGCCGAACAATGACGGCTGCGACCCCGAGTCCTGCCGCGACGTGCTGATCGAGGGCTGCGTTTTCGACACGGGCGACGACTGCATCGCGATCAAGTCCGGCCGCAACGAGGACGGCCGCCGCGTCGGCGTGCCGGCCGAGAACATTGTCATCCGCGACTGCGCGATGAAGGACGGCCACGGCGGCGTCGTGCTCGGCAGCGAGACCTCCGGGGGCATCCGGAACGTCTTTGTGGAGCGGTGCGCGATGGACAGCCCGCATCTTGACCGCGCGCTCCGGATCAAGTCGAACGCCCGGCGCGGCGGCGTCGTCGAGAACATCTTCATGCGCCAGGTGACGATCGCCCGCGTGGCCGAGGCGGTCCTGACGATCGACCTGCTCTACGAAGAGGGCGCGCACGGCGACCATCCGCCGGTCGTCCGCCATGTCCGGCTCGACGACGTCACCAGCACGGCGAGCCCGCGGGTGCTGTTCGTGCGCGGTTTCCCGGGCGCGACCATCGACCGCCTCGAGTTCGCCGACTGCCGCTTCCAGGGCCTGGAGCTGCCGGACGTGGTGGACGGGGCGGGCACCATCGTCTTTCGCAACGTCGCCGTGGTTCCGGCCCGCCCGGCCCAGTCCCTGAACTCGCGGCCCGCCCCGTGACGGAGGCGAACCGTCCCTGGTCCCACACCCCATGACCACGCTGAACCAAATCAACCAGAAGATCGGCCGGTATCGCTGGACCATCTGCGGGCTGCTGTTCTTCGCCACGACGGTCAACTACCTGGACCGGCAGGTCCTGAGCCTGCTGAAAGGCGATCTCGAGGTTGAGTTCAACTGGAGCGACACCGACTACGCGAACATCGTGATGGTGTTCCAGCTCGTCTACGCCGTCTCGATGCTGTTCGCCGGCCGGATCATCGACTGGCTGGGCACGAAGGCCGGCTTCGCCTGGGCGCTGATCGTCTGGTCGGTGGGCGCGATGCTGCACGCCCTCGCGAAGGGCACGGGCGGGTTTATGTTCGCGCGCGCCGTTCTCGGCTTCGGCGAGTCGGGCAACTTCCCGGCGGCGATCAAGACGACGGCGGAATGGTTCCCGAAGCGGGAACGTGCGCTCGCGACCGGGATCTTCAATTCCGGCACGAACGTGGGCGCCATCCTGGCGCCGATCACCGTGCCGTGGCTCGCGGCCAACTGGGGCTGGCAGGGGGCGTTCATCGTCGTCGGCGCCATCGGCTTTCTCTGGCTCATCTTCTGGTTCTGGCTCTACGAGACCCCGGCCCGGCAGAAACGCCTGGGCCGGGCGGAGTACGACCATATCCACAGCGACGTCGACGAGCAGGCCGATGCGGCCGCCGACGCGAAGGCGGCGGCGTCCGGCGAGCCGTCGCTCCCCTGGTACGTCGAGTGGAGCCGGCTGCTGGGGTATCGGCAGACCTGGGCGTTCGCCTTCGGGAAGTTCATGACCGACGGCGTCTGGTGGTTCTACCTCTTCTGGCTGCCGGCGTACCTGCGGGCGCAATACGGCATGGTGGGCACCCAGGTGTCGATTCCGATCGCGGTCCTGTACACGATGACCTGCGTCGGCAGCGTCGCCGGCGGCTGGTTCCCCATGTATTTCATCAACCGGGGCTATGATCCCTACGGGGGCCGCATGCGGGCCATGCTGATCATCGCCTTCTTCCCTCTTGTCGTGCTGCTCGCGCAGCCATTCGGACACTATAGCTACTGGGTGCCGGTGATCCTGATCGGAATCGGCGCGTCCGCGCACCAGGCCTGGTCGGCCAACATCTTCACCACGGTTTCGGACATGTTCCCGAAGAAGGCCGTCGGCTCGGTGACGGGCATCGGCGGCATGTTCGGCGGGTTCGGCGGGATTCTGGTCAATAAGTCGGGCGGCTGGCTCTTCGATGCCTATCGCGCCTCCGGGATCGCCCACACCTGGGCCGAGGCGAAGGCGGGTGCGCTGGGCGCATATCTCCACCGGATTCTCTCGTTGCCGCTCGTCAACAGCCACGGCTCGGCGATCGACCTGAACGCCGTCGAACTCGGCAGTCTGCCCAAGAACGTGGCGGCCCAGCTCCAGGCGGTCGATCCCGCGGCCTTCGATCAGCTCAAGCATTTGCAGACCGCCCTGGTCCAAAAGGAAATGACGGTGGCCTACGCGCTCATGTTCGGTTTTTGCGCCGTCGCCTACCTGATCGCCTGGGTGGTGATGAAGACCCTGGTCCCGCGCTTCAAGAAGATCGAAGGCTTGTGAGGCCGCCCTGAGCCGACCTTCCTATCCCGCCTGCATGGATCCGACCCCAAAGACCCCGCGGACAGCGTTGGGCTGGCTGGCGCGAGGCGCCGGTCTGCTGGCCCTGGGCTTGCTGTCGGCGCTTCCCGGCCAGGGCGCCGTCCGGTGGCGCGACGTTTTGGAGCAGCCGGCCGGGTGGTACGCGTCCGCCGAGGCCCGGCGCGTGGCGGACAACGTGCTGCTTTATCAGACCGCCTCCGGCGGGTGGCCGAAGAACCACGACATGACGCGCCCGCCGCGGCCCGCTGACTTCACCGGCGAGGACGTCACGGCGCCGACGATCGACAACGGGGCGACCTATACGCAGATCCGGCTGCTCGCGCGGGTGAACGCCGCGCAGGCGGATGCGCACCTGCGGGACGCGATCCGCCGCGGCCTGGACTATCTTTTCGCGGCCCAATACCCGACGAACGGCGGCTGGCCGCAATTCTATCCGCTGCTGCCGGGATATTACACACACATCACCTTCAACGACGATGCGATGGTCGGCGTGCTCGGCGTCCTCCAGGACGTCGCGCGCGGCACGCCCCCGTTTGACTGGCTCGATGGCGCCACGCGCGCCCGCGCGGCCGCCGCGGTGGGGAAGGGGATCGCCTGCATCCTCCGCTGCCAGATCGTGGTCAATGGCGTGAAGACGGCCTGGTGCGCGCAGCACGACGAGAACACGTACGAACCGGTCCCGGCGCGCACCTACGAGCACGAATCGCTTTCCGGCTTCGAAAGCGTGGGCGTCGTCCGCTTCCTGATGAGTCTGGATCCGCCATCGCCCGACGTGATCGCGTCGGTGCAGGCGGCGGTGGCGTGGTTTCAGAAGGTGACGCTCACCGGCATCCGGGTTGTCCTCGTGCCCGCGCCCGATCTGCCGCACGGCGCGGACCGCCGGCTCGTGGCGGATCCCGCCGCCCCGCCGCTGTGGGCCCGTTTCTACGAGATTGGCACCGACCGCCCGATCTTCAGCGGGCGCGACGCGATCATCCGCTATCGGATGGACGAGATTGAACCGGAGCGCCGGGCCGGCTACCGGTGGTATATCGACGATCCGCGCCGGCTCCTGGACCAGGACTATCCCGCGTGGGCGGCCCGCTGGACCGGCGGGAAGCCCTGAGCGCGTCCAACCGCATGGATCGTCGGCCGCTGCTTTCCTGTCCGCCGTGAAATCACTCGTCGCCGCCGCCGCTGGCTTCCTCCTTTTCGCGGGCGCCACGCGGGCCGCACCGAAGCCCGACGCCGTCGTCGCGCTCGACGGCTCCGGCCAGTTCACGTCGTTGCAGGAGGCGATCAGCGCGGCGCCCATGCGCACCGATCCGGCCGGGCCGCGCTGGGTCATCCTCGTCAAGCCCGGCACCTACCGCGAACGCATCTATGTGCAGCGCGAGCGCGGCCACATGCTCGTCCAGGGCGAGGACGCCGCCACGACCGTCATCACCTTCGCTCTCAATGCGACGCTGCCCGGCCCCGACGGCCAGCCGATCGGCACCTTCCGAACCCCGACCGTCCAGATCGATGGCGACGGCATGATCTGGGAGAACCTCACCATCGCCAATGCCGCCGGCCCCGTCGGCCAGGCCGTCGCGCTGCGCGCCGATGGCGACCGGCTCGTCTTCCGTCACTGTCGCTTTCTCGGCTGGCAGGACACGATGCTCCTCAACCGCGGCCGCGATTACTTCGACGACTGCACCATCGAAGGCGCCGTCGATTTCATCTTTGGCGGCGCCACGGCGTTTTTCGATCGCTGTCACATTCACTGCCTGGGCGACGGCTACATCACCGCCGCCTCGACGCCGAAGGGCCAGCGGTTCGGTTTCGTCCTGGCCGATGGCGCCATCACGGCCGCGGCCGGCGTGAGGTCCTACCTCGGCCGCCCGTGGCGCGACTTCGCGCGCACCGTGTTCCTGCGCACGACCATGGCCGCCGCGGTCCGGCCCGAGGGCTGGCACAACTGGGGCAAGCCCGGCGCCGAGCGGACGGCGGTTTACGCGGAGTTCGCGAGCACCGGCCCCGGCGCGAACCCCGCCGCGCGCGCCGCGTGGTCCCGCCAGCTGGACGCCGACCAGGCCGCGCCGCTGACGCCCAGCGGCGTGCTGGCCGGCGACGACGGCTGGAATCCCACGGGCAGACTGCGCCTCGTGCTCGTCGGCGATTCGACCGTCACCGACCGCTCCGGCTGGGGCCGCGGCTTGAAGCGGCTCCTGACCGATGCCGTCGAATGCACCAACACCGCCGCCGGCGGGCGCAGCTCGAAAAGCTTCCGCGACGAAGGCCGCTGGACACCGGCGCTCGCGCTCCACGGCGACTACTACCTGATCCAGTTCGGGCACAACGACCAGCCCGGCAAGGGCCCGGCGCGGGAGACCGATCCGAACACGACCTACGCCGCCAACCTGGCGCGCTACGTCGATGAGGTCCGGGCGATCGGCGCGGAGCCGATCCTCGTCACCCCGCTCACGCGCCGGAACTTCTCGCCGGACGGCCGCGGCCGCCTCGCCGACACGCTCGGGCCCTGGGTCGAGGCCGTGAAAAGGGTCGCCGCCGAAAAGCACGTCCCGCTCATCGACCTGCACGCGCGCAGCACCGAACTGTGCGAACGCCTCGGTCCCGCCCAATGCGCCGCGCTCAACCCGCGCAAAGCGGACGGCACGCCCGACACCACCCATCTGGACGCCGCCGGGAGCGTGGTCTTCGCCCGCCTCGTCGCCGAGGACCTCCGCCGGCTCGTCCCCGGGCTCGCGTCCGCTCTGCGCGCCGACCCGGCGCCCTAGGCCGCCGCGGAAGCCGCGGCGCCGCGCCAGGACCGAATTATTCGCTCGACTGCGCACCGGTCCGCGCGGAGATACTCCCTCGTGCAGCCCGAGGTGACGCTCGCAGACGTGGCGCGCAAAGCCGGCGTGCATCGCACGACGGTTTCGCTATCGCTGCGCAATCACCCGCGCATCCCCACGCCCACGCGCGACCGCATCAAGGCGATCGCGAGCGAACTCGGCTACCGGGTCAATCCGCTGGTCTCGGCGCTCATGCAGTCGCGCCGCACCGGCAACCCCGCCAAGCATGCCGCGCTCGCCTACGTCACCAACTACCCGACGCGCTACGGCTGGCGGCCCGAACACCACGACCGGCCGGATTTCTTTCCCGGCGCCGTCGAACGCGCGCAGGATTTCGGCTACAAGCTCGAGCATTTCTGGATGGCCGAGTCCGGCATGACCCCGCGCCGGTTCTGCGACATCCTGTCCGCGCGCGGCATCAACGGCCTCATTCTGGGCCGGCTCCCGCCCGGCCAGAATTCGCTCGAACTGGAGTGGGCCCGCTTCTCCTGCGTCGCGCTGGGCATGACCCTGCGCGCGCCGATCCTCCACCACGTCACCGAAAACCATTTCGACACCGTCTGGCAGTCGATGGAGCGCTGCCGCGATCACGGCTACCAACGCGTCGGCATCGTCTTCCCGGACGGCAACGACAGCCCGCGCGTCGGCCATCGCTGGCTCGGCGCCTATTTCATGCAGCAGCTCACCTTCCCCGCGCGCGACCGGCTGCCGATCTGCTCTGAGAAGTCGACCGACGAGGAACACTTCCGCGCGTGGTTCCTGAAGCACCGGCCCGACGCCCTCCTCGTCAACAACGCCCGGCTGCTCATCGAATGGCTTGATCGCCTCGGCCGGAAGGTGCCGCGCGACGTTGGCATCGTCAGCCTCGAGCATCGGCGCGATTCCGACTGCTCCGGCATGTACTATGATCCCGTCAAGATCGGCGGCCTGGCGGTGGAGATGCTCATCGGGCTCATGCACCGCAACGAAACCGGCGTGCCCGCCGTGCAGCACGAGGTGCTCCTGACCGGCGAGTGGCGGGACAACGGCACGCTGCCGCCGCGGGCCTGAGCGCCCGGACCGGGCGGGGTGGGGCGCCCCGGTGCCGGCCGGGGGGCCGCGGGACGCGGCGCGGAGGGGGGAATTCTCACTCTAGTCAACGATGCGAGCAACACCGCGGTTGTCCCGTCCCCGGGGCAGCTTTGATTTATCAATAAATCCGGACGTTCGTGTCACTTAACCACGCCGCCGCGGACCCCTGCTGGTAGCTTTCCCCTCCCCTGCATGCTGACCCGTGTTTCGCCCCGTAGCGTCCCTTCGCGTTTCCCGGATCATGATTGCCCCCCTTTCACGCCGTCCCGCGCCTCTCGCCATCCCGAGGGAAGCCGGCTTGGTCGCGACCGAACGTGGAAACCCAACCCTGTACACCAACCGCACACCATGAGCTCCCCCCTGCTTGCCCGCACCCTCCGCCGGTTCTTCGCCGGCCCGGTCTGCCTCGCCGCGCTCGTCGCGTTACCCGCCTTCGCCCAGGTCGCCACCCCGGACACCCCTGGCACGGTCGCCAAGGACGAGGTCGTCCGGATGTCGCCGTTCGAGGTCTCCGGCGCCACCCAGAAAGGCTACTATGGCGCGAACACCCTCTCCGGCACCCGCTTCAACACCAAGCTGGCCGACCTCGCCTCGTCCGTCACGGTGATGACGAAGCAGCAGATGACCGACTTCGCGATGCTGGATATGAACGACATGTTCCTCTATGTCGCCGGCACCGAGGGCATCGGCACCTATACGGACTACTCGATCGACCGCAACGGCAGCATTTCGGACAACACGCAGGCCAATCCGACCCAGGCGAACCGGGTGCGCGGCATCGGCTCCGCCAACGTCTCCTTCGACAACATCGAGACGATGAACCGCGTGCCGATCGACTCGCTGGAAGTGGAGGCCGTCGAGGTCAGCCGCGGCCCCAACGCCAATGTCTTCGGCCTGGGCAATCCGTCGGGCACGGTCAACATGGTGCCGACGGCCGCCAACCTGACGCACAATCGGGCGGCGACCGACCTGCGGGCGGATAGCTTCGGCGGCTACCGCGCGGACCTCGACGTGAACGAAGTCCTCCTCCAGGACAAGCTGGCCGTGCGCGTGAGCGGCATTTTCCAGCACGACGGCTTCGAGCGGAAACCCTCCGGCGTCGATACCGAGCGCTACAAGGCCATGCTCCGCTACCGGCCGTGGAAGAATACGACGATCACCGCGTCCGTCGCCGGCTACCACGCCTACGGCAATCGCCCAAATTCCATCCCGCCCCGCGACAACCTCTCATACTGGATCGCCAGCGGCCGGCCCACCTGGGACCCGGTGACCATGACGGTCCACGTGAACGGCACGACGCTCGGGCCCTACACCGCCACCACCTACAACGGACCCGATTACTTCCGGTCGGACTATCTGGGCAACAACCACAATCAGATGTTCATCGACCAAGGCGGCCTCGTTCTGTGGGAAGCGCCCCAGGTCACCACCAACACCACGCCGCTCGCCGGCGCCTCGACCGCCGGACCGACCAGCGGCTTCACCGCGAACCATCTCCTCCAGCCCACGGCGGCTCCCGGCTCCACCTTCTCCGGCACGGCGCCGCGCCCCTTCGGGCAGCCCCTCTTCAACACCACCCCGACGATCAGCGACCGGAGCATCTATGACTGGACGGACATCAACATTTCCGCCCCGAATCGCTTCTGGGACCGCACGACGACGTATTACGTCAAGCTCGACCAGGTCGTCCTGGATTCGCAGATGCAGACCCTGGCGATCCAGGCCGCCTTCATGCGCGAGGATTCCGACCGCTGGGCCCGCAATCTCCTCGGCGTCTCCAACGACAACGGCCAGTCCGGCCAGCTGACGGTGGACATCAACGAGCGCCTGATCGATGGCACGGTCAATCCGTTCTTCATGCGGCCCTACGTGGCGTCGGACAAGCCCCGCACGCAGGAGAACCCGTCGAAGTGGGACACCACCCGCGGCCAGGCGGCCTACCGGCTGGACCTCACCAAGGAGAATAATCTGCTCAAATGGCTCGGGTGGTTCCAGGTCACGGGCTACGGCGAATACAAATACCGCGTGAACCGCCAGTATTCCTGGCGCGACGCGTTCTCCTCCCCGGTCTCGTGGGTTGCGCCCGGCACGTATGTGGGCACCCAGAGCGCCCCCACCGGCACTCCCACCAACATCACGCTGACCCAGGGCGAGTTTCGTTACTACGTGGGCGCCGCCAACAGCGGCCAGGTCCAGTACGCCCCCTCCAATTTCAACTACGGCACGTATCCGTTCGTCTGGGTCAGCCGCACGGGCGCCGGCACCACGGCTTCGCCCTATGTCTTCACGACCCACACCGAGAATATCGACCTCGAACAGGTGGCCGCGGACAAGTCCGGCGGCAACCTCAACAGCCGGATCACCCTGAAGACCGCCGGCATCGTGGGACAAAGCCACCTGTTCGGCGATCGTCTGATCACCACCCTCGGCTGGCGCAATGACGGCACCTGGACCGCGTTCGGCAATGCGGGCCAGCCCAACACCAACCAGTACCTGAACGCCGATGGCATGACGTTCAATCGCGACATCATCGACCACTGGTCCACGACCATCTTCAAGAACACCGGCCACACCACGAACGTCCAGTTCGTGCTGCACCCCTTCCTGAATACGGCCCTGGTCACGAGGCTGGAACACAATGGCGGCGCCGGGCATTTCCTCGGCGATCTGCTGGGCGGCCTGTCGTTCTACACCAACCGTTCGAACAGCTTCCTGCCCACGCTGCCTGCCCAGGATCTCTACCGGAACCTCCTGCCCAACACCACCGGCTCCGAGAAGAGCTGGGGCCTCGGCCTGAGTCTCTTCAATGACTCCCTGCAGATTCGTGCCACGCGCTACGACGACATCCAGAAGGATGCCCAGACCAACGATATCAGCACGGTAGCCCAGCGCGTCCTGCGCATCGACTTCAATCCCACCGGCTCCGGCAACCCCACGCCTTTCCTGAACCTCTACAGCGACGCCACGCACTGGGTCCAATTCGCCAACCCGTCCTGGACGGCGGCCCAGATTGCCACGGAGGTCGATAACCAGATTGGATTCAGCGCCGCCGACGCCGCCTTCTACCAGAACGCGACGCCGCCGATCGGTGCCACCACCGATGTCCGTTCCGTCGGCACGGAGATCGAGATCAACTACAATCCCACCCGCTACTGGACGGTGGCGGTGGCGGCCACCAAGCTCGACCAGAGCAATACCAACATCTCGGCGGCGCTGGTGCAGTGGCTCAACGACCGCATGCCGATCTGGACCACCATTGTCGATCCGTCGATCACCACGGCCAACGCCACGGCCGAAGGCAATCCGGGCAAACTCTGGTGGCGGCACAAGTATTCCGCCCTGCCGATCGTCGGCGCGGCTGCTTCGTATTCGGCCACGGCCCAAACTCCGGCTGACAACTTCAATGCCTTCGTGTCCGCGCCCTTCGCAGTCATGCGGGCGCAGGAAGGCAAGACCAGCCCGGAGATTCGCCCCTACTCGTTCCGCCTCAGCACGAGCGTCCAGCTCGCCGGATTCACGGACAACCGCTACCTCAAGGCGGTCACCGTCGGCGGCGCCCTGCGCTGGGAGGACAAGGCCGCCATCGGCTACTATGGCGTGCAGCAGCTGCCCGCGGTCATCACCGATCTGGACCCCAATCGTCCGATCTTCGACAAGAGCCACTATTACATGGACCTGTTTGCTTCCTATCGGACCAAGATGTGGAAGGACAAGGTGGGCGTGACGTTCCGGTTCAATGTGCAGAACCTGGGCGACCACACCCGGCTGCAGCCGATCGGCGCCTTCCCCGACGGCACCATCAGCACCTATCGCATCATGGACCCGGCGAAGTATATCTTCTCGGTCAGCTTCGAACTCTGAGACACTTCGGTGGGGCGGGCTATGCGCCCGCCCACGCTCCCATAGGGCGGGTTGCCAACCCGCCCTATTTCTTTGGCACCGACTCGATCGCCGTGGTCACGCGCTCGACCACCGGAGAATCCGCGTCCCGGATCACGAAATCCTTCTCTGCGGCCAGCGACACGTCGCGCAGCGTCACACCGGTGATCCGGCTCTCCGGCAGCCCGAGAATCCGGCCGGCGCGCTTGGCCCCGACGATGGTCACGTGGTCGATCAGGATGTCGCGGATCGTCGGAATCTTCCCCGCCTCGCCTCGGAAACCGGGCCGGTTGTCGTCGGTGTAGGTCAGGTCCAGCACGATCGCATCCTCGACGTTTTTCATCCGGATGTCGGTATAGCGGATGTTCTCCACCACGCCGCCCGCGCCGCGCATCGACTTGATCCGGATGCCGTTGTCGGTGCCCTCGAACGTGCAGCGTCGCACCAGCATCGTGTGGACGCCGACGGTCGTCTCGGAGCCGATCGAGATCCCGTGACCGTGCTTGATGGTGCAATCCTCGATGAGGATATTGGTGCCACCCAGCTTGATTACGATGTCGTCGTCCCCCGTGTCGATGTCGCAGCGGCGCACGACCGCGTTGGTGACCGGACCCGGGTCGATCGCGTCCGTGTTGGGCGCGTTGGCCGGCGCCCGGACGATTACGCCGTCGATGGTGAGGTCGGTGATCCTCCGGGGCACGAGGTGGAATTTCGGCGAGTTCCGCAGGGTGATCCCCGTCACCAGCAGGCGCGCGCAGTCCTCAATGACCACCAGGTTCGGCCGCCGGATCACCCGCCGGCCCGGCTGGGCGCGCGCGGCGCGCTCGGACCACGCCCACCAGCGCGCGCCCTCGCCGTCGATCGCACCGGTGCCGGTGATGGCGACGTCGTGGAGATGGCGGCCCGAGATCAACGGCGCCGGCGGGGCGGCGGCGTCGAGTTCCGCCTGCGAGCGCGCCGTCGACGGATCCGGCACCCCGTACGCCGGGAACGAATCGGGCGCCTGGATCACCGCTTCCGGGTCGAGCCGCAGTTCCAGGCTCGAGCACAGTTGGAAGGGCTGCGTCCGGAACACGCCCTTGGGCACGACCAGCCGCCCCCCGCCCGCCTTCGCCACCGCAGCGATCGCGGCCCGGAAGGCGCCCGTGTTGAGCGTGCGTCCGTCGGGCACCGCGCCAAAATCGGTGAGCAGAAAGCTTCGCGGCGGAATTGCGGGCAGCGCGGGGGCGACGCGTTCGGCCGCGGTGACATCGACGCCGGCCGCGGGCAGAGGGTTGGGGGCGAGGAGGGCGAGCACCGCCACGGCGGCGGCCCGCCAGCACGGGGAGTCGGAGGGGGGAATTGTGAACACGGCGCCCGCAATCTAGCGCAACGAGGCGCGTCCGCAATCCCAACCCCGGCACCGGCGTACCCGGACCGCCGGCGGCCCGGCCGTGCGCGCGCGCACCAATCGTGAAAACACTCGCACGGCCACCACCGGCCGCTAGGGTCCCTTGGACCGGCCGCCCGGCCCATTCCGCCCCATGACCTCCCGCTCCGGTGCCCTCCGGCAGACCATCCCGGCTCAGCCCGGGAAGCCCTCGGAGATGTGGCGCAACGCCTGTTGGGGCGCGCTCATCCTCGTCGTCACCTTCGCGGCGTACGCGCCCGCGTTGCGCGGAGGCTTCCTCTGGGACGACGCCGGGCACGTCACGCGCCCCGAGCTGCGCTCGCTCGCCGGGCTCGGCCGGATCTGGTTCGAGTTCGGCGCCACGCAGCAATACTATCCGGCGCTGCACACCGCGTTCTGGATCGAGCATCGCCTCTGGGGCGACGCCGTTCTCGGCTACCACCTGCTCAACGTGCTGCTGCACGTCGCCGCCGCGTGCCTCCTCGCACGCGTGCTCCGCCGGCTCGCGGTGCCCGGCGCCTGGTTCGCCGCGCTGCTCTTCGCGCTTCATCCGGTCTGCGTCGAGTCCGTCGCCTGGATCTCCGAGCAGAAGAACACGCTTTCGACCGTCCTGTATCTCGCCGCCGCGCTCGCCTATCTCCGCTTCGACGCCGCCGGGGAGCCCGGCTTTGCCGGCGGCGGCGGGGCCCCGGGTCGGTCGAGCAGCCGGCTGCAGGCTTATGGCGTCGCCACCGTTCTCTTCGGGCTCGCCCTCCTCACCAAGACCGTGACGGCGACGCTACCCGCCGCCCTGCTCGTGGTCTTCTGGTGGCAGGGACGCCGGCTCTCCTGGCGTCGCGAGGTCGTGCCGCTCGTGCCCTGGTTCGCCCTCGGCGCCGGCGGCGGCCTCCTGACCGCGCACTTCGAGCGCCAGCTCATCGGCGCGCAGGGCGCGGATTTTTCGCTCGGCTTGATCGAGCGCGGCCTGCTGGCCGGCCGGGTCTTCTGGTTCTACCTCGGCAAGCTCGCCTGGCCGGCGGACTTGATCTTCATCTACCCGCGCTGGCACCTCGACCCCGCCGCGGCGTGGCAGTGGCTCTTTCCCGCCGCCGCGCTCGCGCTCCTTGCCGCCGCCGTGGTGGCCTCCTGGAGGCATCCCCGGGGCCGCAGCGCCCTGGCCGCGCTGCTCCTTTTCGCCGGCGCGCTTTTCCCCGTCCTCGGTTTCTTCAACGTCTATCCCTTCCTATTTTCCTACGTCGCCGACCATTTCCAATACCTCGCCACGCTCCCGGTCTTCGCGCTGGCGGCGGCGGCGGGCGCGACGCTGGTCGCCGGCCGGCCGCGCTGGATCCGAGCGGCGCTCGCCGGCGCCGTGGCGGTTCTCCTCGGCGGACTCACCTGCATGCAGGCCGCGCGGTATCGCGACGTCTTCACGCTCTACGAAACCACGCTGGCCCGCAATCCCACGTGCTGGATGGCGCACAACAACCTCGCCATTGCCCTGGCGGCCGCCGGGCGCGTGCCGGAGGCGGTCCCGCACCTCGAGACCGCGCTCGCGCTCAAGCCCGACTTCGCCCAAGCGGAAAACAACCTCGGCGACGACCTGGTCCGGCTCGACCGCGTGCCGGAGGCGATCCCGCACTTTGAGCGCGCGTTGCGGCTGCAGCCCGCCTACGCCGCGGCCCATCGCAACCTCGGCATGGCGCTGGCGATGATGGACCGGCCGGACGAAGCGGTCCCGCATTTCGCGCGCGCCGTGGAGATCGAACCCGCCGACGCCGACGCCGAGCTGGATTGGGCCGTCGCGCTCGCCCAAATTCGACAGTTTCCCGCGGCAGTCCCGCACTTTGAGCGCGCCGTCGCGCTCGCCCCCAATTCCGCCGATGCCCAGCTCGCCTACGGGACCGCGCTCGCGGCGCACCTTGACCTGGAAGCCGCCGTCGCCCGCTTCCGCGCCGCGCTCGCCCGTGCGCCCGAGTCCGCCGAAATCCACCGCGCCCTCGCACTCGCCCTGCGCCGGCTGGGCCGCCTCGACGAGGCGCGGGAGCACGATCTCGCGGCCCGCCGCCTCGGCGGCGCGATTGCCCCTTGAGCGCCGTCGCCGGGCCTCCCGGTCCCCATGGCGGCGCGCCCGGCGTCAACGATGAGCGCATGCCGCGGTTGGCAAACCGCCGCGCCCCGCCAAGCGTGGTCTTCCCCGTCCCCCGCGGTCGTCCCGTCCAATCCCCGACGCGATCACCTTCGCGCTGGCGGACAATGAAAGCATTTGTCGCAATGCTCGCCGCCGTCTCCGTTCCGGCGCCTGCCTCCGCATGCGCCGGCGGAAGTGTGCCCGCGGTCGGCTCCGGCCGCGCCTCTCCCGGCCCGTGCCGGCGCCTGGAATGGGACCATCCCGCCGGGGCCGCGCCGGGTCGGCCGGAGAGCCTCAGGACGCCATGATCCGCTGCCTCCAGCTCGGCCTGACCCTGACGGTGGCCTGCCTGGTCGCGGGGGATGCGGCCGGCGCCGGGAACGCGTTCACCATCGCCAGCGTCGAGGCGGAGCTGCGGCCGCGCTATCCCCAGGCCGCCCGGGCGACCGACGAGATGCCGAAGGGCGTGATCGCGGATGAAAATGTCGTCTATGCGCGGATCGGCGGCGCCAAGCTGGCGCTCGATGTCTACCAGCCCGCCGGCAACGGACCGTTTCCCGCCGTGCTGATCGTGCATGGCGGCGGCTGGGATTCGGGCGACCGGCAGATGGAGCGGCCGCTGGCCCGGCACCTGGCGGGGCTCGGCTTCGTGACGGTGCCGGTCGACTACCGGCTCGGGCGGGGCGGCCGGTTCCCGGCGGCGTTGCACGACCTCAAGTCGGCCGTGCGGTGGCTGCGCGCGCATGCCGGCGACTACGGGATCGATCCGCAGCGCATCGCGGCGGTCGGCGGCTCGTCCGGCGGCCAGCTGGCGGCCTTGCTGGGCGCCAGCAACGGCCTGGCCGCGCTCGAGGGCGAGGTGGGGGAGCGCGCCGGATCCAGCGCGGTCCAGGCGGTGGTGGACATCGACGGGCTGGCCG
>Ga0265338_10004589_pt1 | contig 18584 bp, 9 predicted proteins | sample 42126metaG_FD_193579 | JGI IMG/M metagenome (GOLD analysis project Ga0265338, IMG submission 193579) | Rhizosphere microbial communities from Carex aquatilis grown in University of Washington, Seatle, WA, United States - 4-21-26 metaG | ecosystem: Host-associated > Plants > Roots > Rhizosphere >... | reverse complement strand
CACGACCTCGCTGATTGTCATGATTTTTCTCCTTCGATTGGTTTTTCAATCCCTTGTTTCGCCGGGAATTATAGGCGAATAAAAAGCGAAACTCAACAGACCATTTTTACATTTTGCCATTCAAGCTGCGTGGACGATGAAAATTTACCCTGAAGTGCACGACTTCGAGCATGGCGAAATTGCGCGCCAAAGGCGGAGTGCGGGATGGCGAGTTTCGGCTGAGCATGTTAAAATGATCCTGCGTTTGTTGCTCCAGAAACTCCTTCCTGCGGGAATCGTTTGGGGGCTGCAAGACCGGGCTGGCAGCCTGTCCATTTGGCGGCTTTGCCGTGATAAAAACGCAAAATTGATCGCAAACTTATGACTACATCTATTCGAAATATCGCCATCATCGCCCACGTGGACCATGGCAAGACGACGCTCGTGGACGCGATGCTGCGCCAGAGTGGGATTTTTCGCGCGAACCAGGAACTCGTCGAGCGCGTGATGGATTCAAATGACCTGGAGCGCGAGCGCGGAATCACGATTCTGGCGAAGAATACGGCGCTCACATATCACGACACAAAAATTAATATCGTGGACACGCCCGGCCACAGCGATTTCGGCGGCGAAGTGGAACGCGCGCTGCGAATGGTGGACGGCGTCCTCTTGTTGGTGGATGCGAGCGAAGGCCCATTGCCACAGACGCGTTACGTGTTGCAAAAGGCGCTCGCTGCAAAACTGCCTCCGATTATCGTGCTGAACAAAATCGACCGACCCGACGCTCGTCCGGCCGAAGTCCTCGACGAAATCTACGACCTATTTATTGATCTGGATGCCACGGAGGACCAGCTCGATTTTCCGGTCCTTTATACGAATGCAAAGATTGGCGTAGCGCACACCGCCGTGGGCGATGATTCCACGAATCTTCAGCCGTTGTTTGAAGCCATCGTCGCTTCCATTCCTCCTCCTTCGGGCGATCCCGCCGCAATACTGCAAATTCAGGTAACGAACCTCGATTACAGCGAGTATCTCGGGCGCGTTGCCATTGCGCGCGTGTTTCAGGGAACGCTCAAGCGCGGGCAGGACGTGGGCATCGCGCAATTATCCGGCGCGATCAAGCCGACAAAAATCACGAAGCTATTCACGTTTCGCGGCCTTGAGCGCGACGAAGCCGAGGAAGTGTGCGCGGGCGATATCGTCGCAATTGCGGGTGTGGAAGGAATCCAAATCGGCGAAAGCATCACGGACCTCCTGACTCCTGCGCCGCTCGAACCTCTGGTGATTGACGAGCCGACGCTGACGATGGTGTTTACGATCAACACTTCGCCATTCGCAGGCCGTGAAGGACAGTACGTCACTTCTCGCGATCTTCGCTCGCGGCTCGAACGCGAATTGCTCACCAATGTTTCTTTGCGCGTGGAAGATACAGGCTCAACCGACGCATTTCGCGTGCTGGCGCGCGGCGAGTTGCAACTTGCCATTTTGATTGAGACGATGCGCCGCGAAGGGTACGAGCTGATGGTGGGCAAGCCGGAAATCGTGGTGAAGACGGAAAACGGCAAGCGCCTGGAACCTCTCGAGATTCTCGTCGTCGATTGCCCGGAAACATTTATCGGAATCGTAATGGAATCGCTGGGCACGCGGCGCGGCGAAATGAAAAAAATGGTGAACCACCATTCAGGGCGTGTCCGCATGGAGTTCAGCATTCCTTCGCGCGGGTTGATTGGCTTGCGCGGCCAGTTGCTTACGGATACGCGCGGCACTTCGCTGATTCATTCGCTCCTCGAGGGTTGGACCGAATACGCGGGCGACATGGCCATGCGGCTCACGGGAGCGCTGGTTGCAGACCGCTCGGGAGTTGCAGTTGCATACGCGATCTGGGGAATTCAGGAACGTGGTGAAATGTTCATCGGGCCGGGAATCGAAGTGTACGAAGGAATGATCCTGGGTGAAAATGCGCGCGAAGACGACATGAACGTCAACGTGACGAAGGAAAAGAAGCAGACGAATATGCGGTCGTCCTCCGCGGATGAAGCGATTCGACTGATCCCTCCACGCGAAATGACCCTCGAAAAAGCCATTGAGTTCATCGCAGACGATGAGTTCGTCGAGGTCACCCCAAAGTCCATCCGCCTGCGCAAGAAAGTCCTCGACTCCAAAAGGAGCCCGAAACGGTGGCAGGAAATCAAGGCGAGCACCGAAGCGACCACGTCCTAAGAGGTTTTCCGCAGCGGCGACGTGTGTCCGATAGCGGGACGCGTGATTCCCACCAGCGAGCAAACGAGGTACAATCTGCACGCGTGGGGCTACCATAAGTGAATCAATTCAATAGACTTAGCAACATCGTGAGACCGGAAGCCAATTTGCGCTATATAAATCACGAGGACGTGTTCTGTGGACATAGTTCGCCCCGAAATTAAGAGAAAAAAGAGGATACGCCGCATCATTTACGGCTGCGTCGGAGTGGTACTTGTTGTCGCCATCACGCTTGGGCTGAAGCAGCTCAAGCCGGCTGCCCCGAGCGTGGATAAGGCGACGCTCTGGCCGGACACCGTGCAGCGTGGTTCCATGGTGATTGATGTTCGCGGGTTGGGAACGTTGGTCCCAGAGAAGATTAATTTCGTTTCTGCGCCTGCCGACGGAATCGTGAAGGACCACATGTTGGCGGGCGTGCCGGTGAAGCCCGATACCGTTATCATGACGATGACGAATCCGACTTTGGAGCAGCAAACCCTGGATGCGGAATACCAATTGAAGGGCGCCCAGGCTTCCTACCTGCAAACAAAGGCCCTGCTGGAAAACCAGCTGATGGACAAACGAACGCAGGCGGCAAGCGTCAGCTCTCTGTACAAATCGGCGGAAATGAAGAAAGAAGCGTCCCAGAAACTGGGTGAACTCGGCTTGAAAGCCGATTTGGATGTGAAGACAGACGTGGTGCAAGCCGAAGAACTGACGAAGGAAAACGATTTAGCGCAGAAGGAAGTTCAAACGTTTGAAGATTCGATCGGCGCTCAACTCGCCGTCGCGCAAGCGACCGTGGACCAGAAGAACGCGCTCTACAACTTGGATAAATCCCTGCTGGAACAATTGCACATCAAGGCGGGAATCGAAGGAATGCTGCAGGAAGTGGATATCGAAGTCGGCCAGAAGGTGGTTCAGGGAACTCTGATCGCCAAGGTTGCCAATCAGGTTCAGCTGAAGGCCGCGCTGCAAATCGCCGAGACGCAAACCTCCAATATTTTGATCGGCCAGCAGGCTTCCGTGGATACTCACGTGGGAATCATTCCCGGCCACGTAATCAGAATTGATCCCGCGGTCACTAACGGAACGCGTACCGTGGACGTCCATTTGGATGGTGCGCTACCGCAGGGCGCCGTGCCTCAACTCAGCGTTGAGGGCACAGTGATGATCGATCGGCTGACGGACGTGCTCTATGTCGGGCGCCCAGTTCATGGAGAAGCAAACAGCACGATCGGATTGTTTAAGGTGGAAGGGCAAGTGCCCTGGTCTGATGCCAGGGAAGCTTCTCGCGCCCAGGTGCAGGTTGGTAAGGTTTCGGTGAATAAGATTCAGATTGTGAAGGGTTTGCAGGTGGGCGACACGGTGATCCTCTCGGACATGTCGCAAGATGATCAGTACGATCGCATCGAATTGAAATAGCAGGGAACTTTTTCGGGCCTAAGAAACGTACCTAACGCTGTGGAGGAGTCAATCACATGAGCGATGCCGCGCAAGCGCTGATTAAGCTGGATGGAGTTACCAAGGTTTTCTACACGGATGAAGTGGAAACGCACGCACTCAGCGGCGTCCATTTGGAGATTAAGACCGGCGAGTTTCTTTCGATCGCTGGGCCTTCGGGCTGCGGCAAATCAACGCTGCTCTCAATCCTCGGCCTTTTGGATTCGCCCACGGAAGGAAACTACTGGATCAATACGCAGGCGGTGGCGAATCTTTCGCTTTCAGACCGCACGCGCATTCGCAACCGCGAGATTGGGTTCATCTTTCAGGCGTTCAACCTGATCGGCGACCTCACCGTGTTCGAAAACGTCGAGCTGCCTCTGACCTACCGCAGCATGGCGTCCGCGGAACGGAAGAAGCGGGTACAGGAAGTCCTCGAGCGCGTCGGCATGGCGCACCGCATGAAGCATTACCCCTCGCAGCTATCGGGCGGTCAACAGCAGCGCGTCGCTGTGGCCCGCGCCTTGGTCGGGCAGCCATCCATTCTGCTGGCGGACGAGCCGACCGGAAACTTGGACTCGAAGAACAGCGAAGCGGTCGTCGATCTGCTTCGGCAATTGCACCGTGAGGGCGCAACCATCTGCATGGTTACGCACGATCCTCGCTACGCCAGCATCGCGGACCGCACGATTCACCTTTTCGACGGACGCATCGTCGAGGAAACCGTCGGCACGCGCACGGCGAGCGTGTAAGGCCTTATTTCCCAAAGTTTCTTTTAACTCCCCGTCTGAGAGCCGAAGACATTTTTCGGCGCCCTCGGACGGGTGTGTCTGCAAGACGCAATGACCCGGAGGTGGATCGGTGCAAACGCTTTTGCAGGACATTCGCGGCGGCATTCGATTTCTCTGGAAGAACACGGGTTTCACAATCGTCGCCGTTCTCACGCTGGCGCTTGGAATCGGCGCGAACACTTCGCTTTTTTCCGTGGTCAACAGCGTCCTGCTGAATCCCCTGCCCTATGCGCAACCAGAGCGGATCACAGCCATCTACACGAAGACCCCAACTTTCGGAGAGAGCTCGATTTCCTACCTGAATTTCCTCGATTGGCAGAAAGAGACTCGAGCTTTTGAATCCATCGCCGCCTATCGCAACGACGATTTCAATCTTACCGGCATGGGCGATGCGGAGCGGCTGCGTGGCGATATGATTTCGGCGACTTTTTTCCCATTGCTCGGTGTCAAGCCCGTGGTTGGGCGGACATTTACGCCAGAGGAAGATCGAGTGGGAGGAGATTCGGTGGTGGTGGTGAGCGAAGGATTCTGGAAGCGGAAGTTCGGCTCCTCGCAAGACATCCTGGGAAAATCCATCAACATTAACGGAAAAGCCCGCACCATCATCGGCGTGATCCCTTCCAGCTTTCGCTTGAACGGGATGAACGACATCTACATTCCGATTGGGCAGTGGGACGACCCAACCTTCCGCGACCGTCGTGTGAGTATGGGTACGCGCGGGCTCGGGCGTCTGAAGCCCGGTTTCACACTCGAGCAGGCTCGCGCGGACATGGATGGAATCGCTCGCAACTTGGAAACCGCCTATCCAGAGGCAGACGCAAAGTCGGGCATCACCGTGATTTCGTTGAAGGAATCCGTAGTCGGCAAGATTCAACCCTTTCTTCTGGTCCTTCTCGCCGCTGTGGGATTCGTACTCCTGATCGCTTGCGCCAATGTCGCCAACCTGCTGCTGGCGCGGGCGACAGGTCGGACGCGCGAATTCGCCATCCGTCTGGCGCTGGGTGCGAGCCGTGGACGCGTGGTCCGGCAGCTTCTGACGGAAAGTGTGCTGCTTGGAATCATCGGTGGCGGACTCGGTCTGCTCCTGGCGGCTTGGGGCACTCAGGCAATTCTTGGAGTGCTTCCCGATGCGCTCCCGCGCTCGCGCGAAATTGGGATCGACATGCGCGTGCTTCTATTCACTTTCTCTATTTCAGTGTTGGCCGGAATTGTGTTCGGGTTAGTGCCTGCATTCAAAATGTTGCAGCCGGACTTGCAGGAAACGCTGAAGGAAGGCGGACGCGGGTCGAGCAGCAAACGGAACCGTGCGCAGAGCGTTTTTGTCGTGGCGGAGGTGGCGCTGGCGCTGGTGTTGCTCGTGGGAGCGGGATTGATGATTCGAAGTCTTTCTGCGCTCTGGAACGTCAATCCTGGATTCAATCCGCACAATGTGCTGACGTTCAGCGTGGCGCTTCCGCCAACTCTCGTCGCCAATCCCGCGGACATTCGTCCCGCCCTTCGTGAGATCCACGACAGCGTGAAGGCGATTCCCGGTGTTGAGGCGGTCTCCATTGAAGGAGGTGGGCTGCCGTTGATGGGCGATTCTGAACTTCCATTTTGGCGCGAAGGTCAGCCTGCGCCCGCGAATGACAGCGACATGAACTGGTCGCTGTTCTATCTGGTGGAAGAAGACCATCTGAAGGCCATGGGAATCCCGCTTTTGCGCGGCCGGTTTATTTCGACGCAGGACGATATTCACTCTCCAGCCGTGATTGTGATTGATGAGACTTTTGCCCGGAAATATTTCCCCAATGAGGATCCAATTGGAAAAAGAATCAATCTGGGAATCCTGGGCACGCAGCCGGAAATCGTGGGAATCGTGGGGCACATCAAGCACTGGGGGCTGGATACGGATTCCACCGCGTCCATCCAGGCGCAGCTGTATCAGCCGTTCATGCAGGTTCCTGACAAATTCATGCCACTCATCGCCAGCAGCGTCAATGTCATCATGCGTTCGCAGGGAGACCCGCTTTCGCTTGTGGGCGGAATCCGCGGCGCGATGAACAAGATCAACAGCCAACAAGTGCTGTATGGAACACAGACGATGGATGAAGTGATTTCCGATTCGCTGGCGACCCGGCGATTCTCGATGACACTGCTGGGATTGTTCGCGGCGCTCGCGCTGGTGCTCTCGAGTATCGGGATCTACGGAGTGATTTCTTATTTGGTCGGCCAGCGAACCCAAGAAATTGGAATACGCATCGCGCTTGGAGCGCAGCGGACTGACGTGCTGCGATTGGTGGTGAGCGAAGGCGCGAAGATGGCGACGATCGGGGTGGCAATCGGGTTGGTTGCGGCATTTGGATTGACGCGCCAAATGGACAAGATGCTTTTCGGCGTGAGCGCAACAGATCCACTGACGTTCGTCTGTGTGGCAGTAGTGCTGCTTGCTGTTGCGCTGCTTGCCTGTTACATCCCGGCGCGGCGCGCAATGCGCGTGGATCCGATGGTGGCTCTGCGATATGAGTAGGTAATTCCGCGCCGTTCGCAAATCGCGCAATTTGAAACGCAAATCTGGCGGAGGTTTGAATGGGGCAGTTGGTTCAGGATATTCGATACGGCGTCCGAATGCTGGCGAAGAACCCCGGCTTCGCGCTGATTGCCGTACTGACGCTGGCGCTCGGCATTGGGGCGAATACGGCGATATTTTCGCTCACCGACCAGGTGCTCCTGCGCCTGCTTCCCGTCGAGCGGCCCCAGGAACTCGTAGTTCTGCGTTCTCCCGGCCCAGTTGGAGGACGCGTACGCAGTGACGGCGATTCTTCTGCATCTTTTTCTTACCCGATGTACAAGAACCTACGCGACCAGAACCCGGCACTTTCGGGACTTCTCGCGCGTTTTGCTGTGCAAGTGAGCGTGGCGGGCCAGGGTCAAACCGAACTCGCAAACGGCGAGCTTGTTACCGGAAATTACTTCGACGTGCTCGGTGTGAAGCCCGCGTTGGGGCGTGTTTTTTCGGCGAGCGATGAGACAGCGCCCGGAGCCAACACAGTTGCAGTGTTGAGCTACGGCTATTGGTCGCGCCACTATGGCGGCGATTCGGGAATTCTAAACAAGATACTCAATGTAAATGGAACGCCGCTGACGGTCGTGGGAGTGGCGCGTGCTGGATTTGAGGGCGTTCAGGTGGGCCAGGTGCCCGATCTCTTCATCCCCGTCACGATGAAAGCGCGGATGACGCCCAACTGGGATGGGCTCGCAGATCAAAACGATCATTGGATAGCAATTCTGGGGCGCTTGAAGCCAGGATTTACCCGCGCGAAGGCGGAAGCTGCGACCGCGCCAACATACCGCGCCTTGCTCGAAGCCGAAGCGGCGCAACGGAAGATGTCGAAGGACGACAAGTTGAAATTTGTGAGCAAGCCTCTCGTGGTCGATCAAGGCGAGCACGGGCGACAGATTCTTCAGGCCGACGCGAAACAACCGTTGATCACACTGATGGCGATGGTGGGGCTTGTGCTCCTCATAGCTTGTGCGAACCTCGCGAGTTTGCTGGTGGCGCGCGGCGAGGCACGGCAGCGCGAGATCGCATTACGGCTGGCGTTGGGTGCAAGCCGGTGGAGACTCTTGAGGCAATTGTTGACGGAAAGTCTTCTTCTGGGTATTGCGGGAGGCGTCGCAGGCCTGCTGCTGGGGTCATGGACGCTTCGTGTGCTGGTCGGGTCAATTCCTGAGAGCATCGGAGCGGTCGGGTTGGTGGCGGAATTCGATGGGCGAGTCCTCGCGTTTGCTCTCGTGCTCTCGTTATTTACGAGCGTGCTCTTCGGTTTCTTGCCTGCGCTGCGGGCAACGCGCACGGACTTGCAGAGCACTCTCAAGGATCAAGGGACGAGTGTCTCCAGCGGCAAGACGAACGTGCAATTCCGCAAATGGCTGATGATCTCCCAGGTAGCGCTGACCGCCGTCCTTCTGGTCGTCGCCGGATTCTTCGCGCAGAGCCTGCTGAACCTGAAGCGGCTTGATTTAGGCTTGCAAACGGATCACGTAGTCCAATTCTCCATAGCGCCGGAGCTAAATCGCTACACTCCGGCGCAGACAATTGCTTTCACGGATCGCGTCCGCGAAACAATCGCTGGTCTTCCGGGAGTGCGTTCGGCGAGCGCGACCGAGATGCCCGTGCTCGCGAACAGCAACTCGAGTTCGAATATCACGCCGGAAGGCTACACGGCTTCTGGAAACGAAAATATGGATGTGAACCAAAATTCCGTGGGGCCCGCTTTTTTCTCCACTTTGGGGATTCCACTTGTGTCTGGCCGCGAGTTCGACGAGCGCGATGGAACGAATTCGCCGAAAGTCGCGATTGTGAATGAAACAATGGCCAAGCGTTTCTTTCCCGGACGCAGTCCACTTGGTCTCCATTTTGCCTGGGGCGCCGGGAATGGCGTCCATCCGGATATCGAAATCGTCGGCGTAGTGAAGGACAGTAAGCAAGTCACGGTACGCGAAGAGAAAATGCCCTTTGCCTACACCCCATATTCGCAAAGCCCTAATTTCGGCAATGTAGTTTTTTATGTTCGAACAGGCCAGGACCCGATGGCGCTTGGCGCAGCGCTACGGCAGGTCGTTCAGAAACTCGACTCGAATTTGCCCGTTTACGATATGAAGACGCTGGCCGAGCAGGTGGACGAAATCGAATTCAACGACCGGCTGCTCACGTTCTTCTCACTTTGCCTGGGATTGCTGGCCGCGCTGTTGGCAGCGGTTGGGCTGTATGGCGTGATGGCTTACATGGTGGCGCGGCGCACGCGCGAAATCGGTATTCGCATGGCGCTCGGTGCGACGCAGGGGAACGCGCAGTGGCTCGTCCTGCGCGAAGTAGTGCACATGTCCCTTGCGGGGCTTGCGATTGGACTGCCTGTCGCTTATGCAGTGGGACGTCTTGTGGAATCGCAATTGTTCGGCGTGAAAGCGGGCGAGCCGCTGGTTTTCGCGGCCGCCACGGTTTTGTTGGCAGTGGTGGCGATCGCGGCGGGATGGCTGCCGTCGCGCAAGGCCGCGGGCGTGGATCCGATGGTGGCTCTGCGGTACGAGTAGCGCTGCGAGTTTTGCGGGCGATCACGAGGAGCAAAATGGGAACTCTACTGCAGGATTTGAAATACTCCTTTCGCATGCTGAGGAAGAATCCCGGCTTCACCGCAATCGCGGTGCTGACTCTCGCGCTCGGGATCGGCGCAAACACGTCCATTTTCAGTTTCGTGAACGCGTGGATCATCAACCCGCTTCCTTACCCGCACGCAGACCGCCTCACCGTTCTTCGCATGCTTGATATGAAGGAAGGATCACTTGAGTGGGGAACGTCAGCAGCGAATTTCTATGACTGGCAACGCGAATCCAAGACCTTTGAAGAATTGGCGGGCTGGAGCCCTACGTCGTTCAATTTATCAGGAGATGGTTCTCCCGCCCGCGTGCAGGGGACCCTGGTCTCATGGAATTTCTTTGACACGCTCAGCGCAAAGGTGCTGCTCGGGCGGACATTTCAGCCTTCCGACGATCAACCCGGCGCTTCTCGAGTTGCGATCCTTAGCCGTGGTCTCTGGCAGAGTCGCTACGCGGGGGATCCACAGATCGTAGGGCGAACGATCAAGGTTGACGGCCAATCGTGCACCGTCGCCGGCGTGCTACCGGCTGATTTTCAATTGCCGCTTACGGGCGAAACCAGTTTGTGGATGCCGCTCGCTCTCTCGGCGAAAGATCTCAACAATCGCGACAGCAATTGGCTCAACGTTCTCGGGCGAATCAAGCCGGGATTGACCCTCTCCGGGGCACAAACGGAGATGACCACCATCGCGAAGCAACTCGAGAAGGCGTATCCCCGGTCGAACACGAATTCGGGAATAGCCGTGCGAACCTTGAAGGATCAAATCGGCGAAAATGCGGGCAACCAGCCGGTCTTGATTCTGTTCTTTATCGTTGGATTTGTGCTGCTGATTGCGTGCGCCAATGTGGCGAACCTGATGCTTTCGCGAGCGACAGGCCGCGCGCGGGAACTTTCGGTCCGGTCCGCAATGGGGGCGAGCCGATTGCGATTGATCCGCCAACTATTGACGGAAACTGTGCTGCTCTTTCTTGCCGGAGGCGTTGCGGGTGTGGCGTTTGGGTATTGGGGATTGGGTTGGATCAACGCGGCCATCCCCGCGCGCAGCCGCGGATATCTTCTCAACTTTGGGGTCGTGTCGCTCGATCTTCACACGCTGGCATACACATTCTGCGTCGCTCTGGTTGCGGGAATCATTTTTGGACTCGCGCCCGCCTTGAGCGCTTCGAAGTTTGATGTGAATTCAATGCTGAAAGACGCGTCTGGAAAAGCGTCGGGGAATCGAACCAGTTCGCGCCTGCGAAACATTTTTGTGATTGCGGAAATCGCGTTGGCCGTGGTGATCGTGGTTTGTTCGTCGCTCTTGATCCGCGGTTTCGTAGGGCTGGTGCGATCGAGCTTTGGATTCCACCAGGAAAATGTGATGGTCACGGAGATTACTCTGCCCGAGACGAAGTACAAGTCTCCGGCGGAAACCAAGGCTTTCTACGATCAGGTAATCGAAAAGGTCCGCGCGTTGCCGCAGGTGTCCTCAGCTGGAGCCAGCCAACAGGTTCCATTCGACAATTGCTGCACGTCGTTTGAGGTGACCGTGGTGGGCAGGCCCGCGCCGAATCCCGGTGAAGTTCCGGGTGCGCGCTATTCCATCATCTCGCCGGGGTATTTTGACACGATGCAAATCAGTCTGATGAAAGGACGAATCTTCAGTGAGGCGGATGGCCCTGCGACCCAGCCGGTGGTCATCATCAATCAGGAAATGGCGCGTCAATTCTGGCCAACCGGCGATCCCATTGGGGAAAAACTTCACTTCGGACTGGACAAGCCGGTGGACGCCACAATCGTTGGCATCGTTGCCAACGTCAAGATGGACAGCGCTTGGGACCATCATAACGCCCGGGAAATGTACGTCCCCTTCGCGCAGGCTCCGTCGCATCAAATGGGGATCGTCATCCGTTCAACGGCGGCCGAGGGAACACTCGCTGACGCCGTCCGCAGCGCGATCTGGTCCGTGGATGCCGACGAGCCTGTGTCGCTTGTTCGCCCGATGGAAACCGTTATTGCCGAGCAATTCAGCGGCTATCAAATCATGACGCAGCTCATGGGATTCTTTAGCCTCCTCGGTCTCTTTTTGGGAGCCATCGGTATCTATGGAGTGATGGCCTTTATGGTCACGCAAAGAACGCGTGAAATTGGAATCCGCATCACGCTGGGAGCACAGCCTCGAGAAATTTTAGGATTGGTGATCGGAAAAGGACTTTGGCTCGCAGCGATTGGGATTGTGTTCGGTATAGCCGGAGCATTTGTTATGTCCCGTTTTCTTGCGTTCATGCTGGCGGGAATAAACCCGCACGACCCACTCACGTTTTCCGGCGTAGCGTTGCTGATTGCTGCTGTGGCGATGGGGGCCTGTTATATCCCGGCGCGGCGAGCGATGCGTGTGGATCCGATGGTCGCTCTGCGTTACGAATAATCGCGAGTTCAATCATTTTTGAGAGGAGTCGTTATGGGAACTTTCTTGCAGGACGCAAAGTACGCCATCCGCGTGCTGATGAAGAACCCCGGCTTCACCGTCGTGGCCATCATTACGCTCGCGCTGGGCATCGGCGCGAACACCGCGATTTTCAGCATGATGGACTCGTTCCTGTTGCGCCCTCTCCCCGTAATGGACCCTGCGCAAATCACGGTCCTCGCCTTCCAGCAAAAAAATGGCCCGCTGCAAAACCAGTTTTCGATTCCGGAATATCGCGACGTGAAGAGCCAAACCTCGGATGTCTTCTCCGATCTCCTCGGATTTCAGTGGGGAATGGACGGCTTGAAAGTGAACGGCAAACCGGATCGGATCATGACGAACTATGTCTCCGGAAATTTTTTCTCCGGTTTGGGAATCAAGCCGCTTCTAGGACGGTTCATTCTCCCTTCGGAAGGAGAAAATCCTGGAGCCGATCCGGTGATGGTGCTGGGTTACACATACTGGAGAAGCCACTTCAACAGTGATCCGAGCGTGGTTGGCAAGCAGGTCACTCTGAACGGCTCCCCCATCACGGTTGTGGGGGTCGCGCCGGAAGGATTTTTTGGCGTATATCCGATCCTGGACGCGCAGGGCTATCTCCCCTTGGGCATGGCTACGAATGAGGGCAACCCCGCGGACTTCATGGAGAATCGCGGAAACAGAAATTTTGGCGTGCTTGGAAGGTTGCGCGAGGGTGTGGATCTGAAGCAGGCGAACGCGGCGCTCAGTGTTGTCGGCCAGCGGATTGCCCAGCAACATCCGAAGGAAGATTCCGATTTAAGCCTGCAAGTGTTTCCGGAACTCCGGTCGCGGCCGCAGCCCGATCCGAATAACACGATGCTGATCATTTCCGGATTGTTCCTTGGGTTGGCGGCCATGGTGTTGCTGCTGGCATGCGTGAACGTGGCGAATATTCTGTTGGTGCGCGCGACGGTCCGTGAACGCGAGATGGCGATTCGCGCTGCGCTCGGCGCCGCGCGTGGCCGGTTGATTCGCCAGTTGCTCACGGAGAGCATCTTGCTCGCAGTCGCGGGGGGCGTTGCGGGCATTCTTCTTGGGTGGCAGGCTAGCGCTGCGCTGAGTTCAATGAACTTGCAGACGGATCTCCCCATCCACATGGATTTCGGTTTGGATTGGCGAGTTTTTGCCTTTGCTTTTGCCGCCGCGCTCCTCACCGGAGTGATCGTGGGTCTCGCTCCCGCCTATCGCGCGTCGCGCGGAAATCTGGCTGGAATCCTGCACCAAGGCGGACGCGGAGTGGTCGGTGGAAAAAATCGACTGCGCAGCGTGCTCGTGGTTGCGCAAGTGGCCGGCTCACTCATGTTGCTGATCATTGCGGGACTATTTATGCGCAGCCTCGGCGCGGCCCAGAGAACGAATCTCGGATTCGATCCCAGCCACGTCCTCACTCTCGCCATGGATCCGCAGGAAATCGCTTACAACGAAACGCAGGGCCGCGAATTCTACAAAAATCTACTCGATCGACTTCGTGCCCTGCCCGGCATCGAATCCGTCAGCACATCGAGTTCGGTGCCCATGGGATACATCAATAGCGCGGACACTCTCATCATTGATGGCTATCAGCCGCCTCCCGGGCAGCCCGCTCCGTTCGCTTTCGAAAGCGCAATCACTCCCGATTATTTGCAGACGATGGGAATTCCGTTGCTTCGCGGGCGCTCCTTCACAACCGCGGACTCCGAGAACACACAGTTCGTCGCGATCGTGAACCAAGCGATGGCGAAACAATACTGGCCGGGCCAGGATCCCATTGGCAGGCAATTTAGAATGGGCGGCGATTCCAAACACTCCATTCAGGTAGCTGGCATCGCGCGAGACTCGCGATTCAACGGCATCACCAGACCCATCGGCGCCTATTTCTTTGTTCCCTTTGCGCAGCACTACGCCGCGAATTCCCTCGAGATATTGGAAGTAAAGACGGCTGCTGCTCCCTCCACAATGATTCCAGCCGTTGAACAAGTGATTCAGGCGCTGGCGCCCGACCTTCCCGTATTCGACGTGAAGACGATGTCGGAAGCACTCAACACTCTGAATGGCATGCTCATTTTTCAGATTGGAGCCGTCCTTGCGGCTTCGCTCGGAATTCTTGGCCTGATTCTTGCCATCGTCGGAGTTTACGGCGTGGTCTCATTCGCCGCCAGCCAGAGGACGCATGAAATCGGCGTACGCATGGCGCTCGGGGCGCGACCTCTGGATATCCTGAAAATGGTTTTCGGCCAGGGCTTTGCTATCGTCAGCGTTGGCTTGCTGGTGGGGTTGGCGGCTGCATACGGTGCTGGCCGATTGATTGGAGGCTTCTTGACCGTGAGCCCAACTGACCCGGTGACGTATATCACGGTGCCTGCCACTCTTTTGTTTGTAGCCCTCACCGCTTGCTATATCCCGGCGCGGCGGGCGATGCGCGTTGATCCCATGGTGGCATTGCATTACGAATAGAAGTTTTTCATTCAGGCATAGCACCAGAATTGCCGAGCTGCCTGGAACGATTCGGGCCGGACTCCAGGTTGCCGCGAGGGCAAACCGATGGAAACGTTACTTCAAGACCTGAAGTACTCCGTTCGAATGCTTTTGAAATCACCGGGCTTCACCGCAGTCGCCGTCCTCACGCTCGCCCTCGGCATCGGCGCCAATACTGCGATCTTCTCGATCATTAATTCCGTCTTGCTCCGTCCGCTTCCCTTCCATGAGCCGCAGCAACTCGTTCAACTCTGGGAAACGGAGGGAGCGCCCGGAAACTATCCGCTCACAGGCCCCGACTATCTCGATTGGCAATCGCAGAACGCCACGCTGGCGGGGACGAGCCTCTTTTCGTGGGATCGCAGCCTCAACGCAAGCGGAGCGGGCCAGCCGGAAGCTGCTGCCGTAATTAACACGCAGGCGAACTTCTTCTCGCTTCTTGGTGTTCAGCCGCAAATCGGCCGCACCTTTGCATCGGGCGAAGACCAGCCCGGCAAGAATCACATCGCGATCTTGAGTTACAGTTTTTGGCAACGGCATTTTGGCGGCCAAACGAGCGCCATCGGTCAAACCGTGGAATTGAATAACGAAGCCTACACGGTGATTGGAGTCATGCCCGACTGGTTCAACTTTCCACGGTCGTTTGTTTCCAGCACAGACATCTGGGCTCCTTTGGATATGTCACCCAAAGGAACCGGCACGCGCGGCTCGCACCAGTGGCGAGCCATTGCTCGAATGAAGACCGGAATTACGGCGGATGGGGCGCGCGCCGATCTGGAGACAATCGCAAAACGCTTGGCAAAAGATTATCCGGGCAACAACGCGGACGTGAACGCCATCGTGATCCCACTTAAAGAGGAGCTTTCTGGTAACTCGCGCGAGCCTCTTCTGATTTTGTTGGGTGCCGTGATGATCGTGCTCGCGGTGGCTTGCGCCAACGTGGCCAATCTTTTGCTCGCGCGGTCCGCGGGTCGTCAACGGGAAATTGCCGTGCGCGCCTCGCTGGGCGCGAGCCGTTGGCGATTGATCCGCCAGTTGCTGACGGAAAGCGTTTTACTATCACTGGCTGGCGCGGGGCTGGGTCTTGCGGGTGCATGGTGGTCGGTTGCCGCACTCCAGGCAGCGAAATCATCTCCCCTTCCCCATGCGAATCCCATTCAAGTGGACGTTACCGTTCTAGTTTTCACGATTGCCATGAGCATTCTCGTCGGCGTTCTGTTTGGTCTGGCGCCAGCGCTGCAAGTTTCCGAGTTGAATCTTACCGAAGAGTTGAAATCGAGCGCGCAAGCTGTTGTCGGCGGTTCCGGAGGGAAGCGACTCCTGCGTGATACGCTCGTCGTCGCCGAAATCGCTGCCTCGCTTGCTTTGTTGGTGGGCGCTGGCTTGCTGCTGCGCAGCTTCGCGCGCCTGCGCAACGCCGAAATCGGAGTGCAAACCCAAAACGTGCTCACCATGGGCATCGCGCTTCCCAATGCAAAATACAAGGATCTCCCCGCGCGCCGCGAATTTTTCGACAAGCTCCTGAGCCGAATGGAAGCTGTACCCGGAATTCAGGCAGCGTCGGTCTCAACGGAGATTCCGCTCGAGGGCGGCAACAACGGATACATTACCGTGGATGGCGTCACCGATGCGAAGCGCGCCGGTGAATTGGTCGAATGGAATTACGTAACACCAAATTACTTTCGCGCTTTCGGAATTCCCTTGTTGCAGGGAAGCAATTTCACCCCGGAAGACATCGAACGCACCGCCGTGGTGAATCTGAAAGTCGATGCCCTGTACGAAGCAGCAAAAGGTGGAAATGTGACGGTCCCACCCGACCTCACATTCGTCGCCGTAATTAACCGCACGATGGCGCAAACTTTCTGGCCGGGCCAGGATCCCATCGGGAAAGTTTTCCATGCCTCGGGGACGTTGGTGAAAATCATTGGCGTGGTCGGTGACGTAAAGGAAGGGGACATTCGTCACAATATAATGCCCGAAGCTTATTACCCGCTTACCGCCGCTCTCGATTCTCCCTTTTTCGGTTCTATCGTCGAGTTGAAGACGAACGTGCCGCCCATGGGCGTCCTCCGGGCTGTGCAGGGCGAACTGCGCGGCCTGGATAGCAGCCTCGCCGTTTTCCGTCCTCGCACGATGGATGACGTCATCGCCGACGCCATGCAGGACACCAGCTTGCAAACTTTTCTCCTCGGAATTTTCGCCGGGCTGGGATTGTTGCTTGCCGCCGTAGGCACATACAGCGTGATGGCGTACCTGGTATCGCAGCGCACACATGAGATTGGCATTCGCGTGGCGCTCGGCGCCCAGCGGAACGACGTATTGCGTCTCGTTCTCGGCCAGGGTACGCGGCTCGCACTGATTGGCGTCACAATTGGCGTAATCGCTGCGCTGATGTTGTCGAAACTCCTGGAGAGCCTGCTCTTCGGTGTGAGCTCCCGCGACCCTTTGACGTTTGCAGGAGTGGCTTTTCTACTCACCTTTGTCGCCCTCGCGGCCTGCTATATCCCGGCGCGCCGGGCGATGCGCGTGGACCCCATGGTGGCGCTGCGGTACGAGTAACGCCGCAAGTTTCCACCCCTCAAATCGAGTGTTCGATTTCGCGACAACGTTTCCCGTAACTGGTCACGAACACCCGTCAGAGGGCATCCGTTTCCTTGTAAGCTATAAGAAATAAGCGTGTTAGAATCGCCGACGCGTGGAATCTCACCTGCCCATATTCGGGCAGACTCCCAAACGGATGTCTCTCCAAACGAGCGTTTGGAGGGGTCCAAATACATGACCACGATGGCCCTCGAACTCATCAACGATCCCGCGACGGCACAACCCCGCGTCCTGATTGCAGACGACCAAACGGACGTTCTTGAAGCCCTGCGGCTCCTCCTGAAGGGCCATGGCTACCAGACTGAGTCCGTTACGTCCCCAACTGCGCTGCTGGAAGCCATCACCCGCCGCGAATTCGATATTGTCCTCATGGACCTCAACTACGCGCGCGACACGACCTCAGGCCGCGAAGGCCTCGACCTCCTGGCGCAGTTGCAGGCTGTGGATGGTGCGCCTCCCATTGTGGTGATGACCGGATGGGCCACCGTGGGCTTGGCAGTCGAAGCGATGCAACGCGGCGTCGGCGATTTCGTCGAAAAGCCCTGGGTCAATACGAGATTGCTGGAAATCCTGAGGCGGCAAATTGATCTTGGCCGCGAGCGCCGCGAAGGGCGTCGCCGCGAACTCGAAGTAAATCGCGCGCAAAACGAAATCGCACTTCAGCTTCACCAGCAGGAAAGCGAAATCGAGGAAGCGCGCGCGATCCAGCTGGGTTTTTTGCCGAATGAAATTCCGCAACTTGCGGGCTACGAAATCGCGGCGGCCTGGCAGCCGGCCCGAATCGTTGGCGGCGATTATTACGACGTTCTTCCGTTCGGCGGAGAAACGATTGGGATCTGCATTGCCGATGTGGCCGGCAAGGGAATGCCCGCGGCGATGCTCATGTCAAATTTGCAGGCAGGTGTTCGCGGGCTTGCATCGCCGCAGTTGTCGCCAGATGGCATTTGCGCGCGGTTGAATTCTCTTATTTGCCGGAACATCGCCAGCGACCGATTCATCACTTTCTTCTACGCGCAGCTGGATGGGGCGGCGCGAAGGCTGCGTTACGCGAATGCGGGCCACAACATGCCAATCGTCATGCATCGCGACGGCTCGTCCGATCGCCTGGAAGCAGGCGGAGGCGTACTCGGCATCTTTCAGATGCAGACGTTCGCGATGGGTAACCAGGAACTGGCGCCGGGCGATCGCGTGGTCCTCTTCACCGACGGCGTCACCGAAGCGCGCGACGTGGATGGCGAAGAGTTCGGCGAGGTCAGGCTTCTGCGTTTGCTCGAAGAAAGTCGCGAAGCCGGCGCGCAAGATTTGCAGAGGGAAATTCTTCGCGTAGTCGGCGAATTTTGCCACGGCACCTGGCACGATGACGCAACGCTTGTCGTGATTGCGGTTGAATAAGCTGCACCTCGGAGGACGGAAATGGGAACGTTGCTGCAAGACCTGCGTTTCAGCATGCGCGTGCTGCTGAAGATTCCCGGCT
>Ga0265338_10004587_pt1 | contig 18587 bp, 11 predicted proteins | sample 42126metaG_FD_193579 | JGI IMG/M metagenome (GOLD analysis project Ga0265338, IMG submission 193579) | Rhizosphere microbial communities from Carex aquatilis grown in University of Washington, Seatle, WA, United States - 4-21-26 metaG | ecosystem: Host-associated > Plants > Roots > Rhizosphere... | reverse complement strand
ATGATCGCCGGGGCGATCACCGTGCTGGCGGCGTGGCTCTGTTTTGGGCGGTATGCGAAAGCGGCGTTCAACCAGGTCCGGGCGCGCCTCGCCAAAACGGCGCCGTTGGTGATTGGGCTGTTCTGCCTGGCCGGGTTGACCGGCTGCGTGAAACCGTACGACCGCCCCGAGTTCGTGGAGATCGACACCTCGGAAACGGGATTCCTGATCCCGCTCGAAGGGGATGCGGCACAGCAGGCGAAGTTTCAAAGCGAAGACTATTTGAAACAGCGCAAGGTCGCGACGAAGCGCGTGCAGATCACGCACCGCTGGTCGCAGGAAGGCCGCCTGCCGGGCGATGGCCAATGGATTCCGACGGTGCGCCTGGTGAAGGTGAATCGCTCGCCGGTCACGCGCGAATGGGCCACCACGCAGACGACCGCCGCCAATGGCGCGGTCCAGCGCTCGGACAAGGCCATCTGGATCGAAAGCGGCGACAGCGTCGGGTTCAGCATGGGGTTCACCTGCACGGCGTTCATCCCGGAGGATGAAGCGGCCAGGTTCCTCTACTGGTATCCGAGCGGTTCGCTGGCCGAGGTGATGGACCGCGAAGTGCGCGGGCGCATCCAGCAGGTCAGCGCGGAGGTCGCGGCGAAATATCCGCTGGACCTCCTGCGCGCAAAGAAACAGGAAATCGCCGACGCGGTGAAGAACGACGTGACCAACTTCTTTGCCACGCGCGGGGTGACGGTCACGACCATCGGCATGTTCGGCGGGATGACGTACGAGAATCCCGAGATCCAGAAATCGATCGACGCCACGTTCATCGCGCAGCAGTTGAAGGTGGTGGCCGAGGCGAAGTTCGAGGCGCAGAAGAAGGAAAACGACCGCATCGAACTCGAAGCCAATGCCGTCGCCGAAAAGGCGCGGCGCGAGGCGCTCGGCCTGGCCGACGCGAAGCGGACGACCGCCGCCGCGGAGGCGGAGGCGATCCGCGAAGTGAACCGGGCGCTCAACGAAGCCCAGCAGAATCCGGTGCTCTATCAGTTGAAGGCGCTGGATGTGGAAAAGGCCCGGGTGGAGAAGTGGGACGGCAAGTATCCCACTTACTTCATGGGCGCGGCCGCCGGAGGTCCGAATCTGCTGCTGCAGGTGCCGTCGCCGGGCCAGACCGCCGGAACCCGGTGACCCAAGGAATCCTGGCGGAGACGAGCAACACCGGGGCGCGCTGGAAACAGCGCGCCCCGCTTTGCTTTGATTGCGTGGCCCCGGTGTAGCGTCGGCGCGGATCGCCGATCATTCGAGCCGCAGCCTCGACGCTACAACCCATTCACGCCGCCATCTCCACGACCGGCGTTTCGCGTTTCGCGATCTGCACGCGCATTTTTTTCAGCGCCTCCTCCTGGATCTGCCGGATGCGCTCGCGGGTGACGCCCAGCCGCTCCCCGATTTCCTCGAGCGTCTTGGGGGTGCCGTCATCCAAGCCGAATCGCATGGCCAGGATCGTATTCTCCCGGGGCGTGAGCGTAGCCAGGACTTCTTTTACCAGCTTAGAGTCGTTTTCCCGGATGAGCCGGTCGAAGGGCGCCGCCGCATTCGGGTCCGCCACCACCTCCGAAATCGGCTTCGGCTCATCGGACCCGACCGGGGCATCGAGGGAAACGGGCGCCTTGGACGCGTCGCGATATTGCTGAATGCGCCGGGGATTGAGGCCCAAATGGTCCGCCACCTCCTGGTCCGTCGGCTCCCGGTCGAAGGCCTCGCGCAGCTTCACCTCGGCCTTGCGGATGTGCGCCACCTTGTCCACCACGTGGACGGGCAGCCGGATGGTCTTGGACTGGTTGGCCAGGGCCCGCATAATGGACTGCTTGATCCACCACGAAGCGTAGGTGGAAAGCTTCGCGCCTTTACGGGGATTGAAACGTTCGACGCCCTTCATCAGCCCGATGTTCCCCTCGTTGATCAAATCGAGCAGCGGCAGACCCAGGCCTTCATAGTCGTGCGCGATCTTCACCACCAGCCGCAAATTGGCCGTGATCATCTGCTCCCGCGCCTGCCGGTCGCCCCGCTTGATCCGCCGGGCGAGGATGATTTCCTCCTTCGGCGTGATCAAACGCACCCGCCCGATTTCGCGGAGATACAGTTGCAGCGTGTCGCCGCGCAACGACTCCGATGGAGCCGGCTCGGCGGGGGCAACGCCTTGGGCTGCCAGCTTCGGCCGCGGATCCGCAGCGGCAATTTCAGGCATCCGCTCCAGGGTGCGCAATCGCCGGGGCACCCGCGTCTTGATCAGGGGAATGCGGATGGATTTGACCGTGGCATTTCGCGCCGATCGGTTTGGTTTCAATAGTGTTTTCATATCGGGCCTTTCAATTTTTCTGCTGGTCATCCTCCCGGGCCCCGGCGGAGAGGGCCGCCAGCCGGGATTCAATCGCCTTCTTGCCGGCCGCGCCGACGAGCTGATCGCGAACCTGGCCGCGGGCAAAATAAAGCAGCGTCGGGATCGAGCGGACCTGATATTGCCCGGCCAGCGCGGGGTGCTGGTCCACGTTGACCTTGGCAATTTTCACGCGCCCGGCGTGTTCCGCGGCGATTTCTTCGAGCACCGGGGCGATCATTTTGCAGGGACCGCACCCTTCGGCCCAAAAGTCCACGAGCACGGGCAGATCGGATTGGAGAACTTCCGCCGGGAAGTTCATTGCCTCGAGTTCAATGGTCATTTTCATTTCCTGGTTTGGTGGATGGTTTAAAGTTGGCAATGGATGCGCGGGCAAATACCGGCTGCTGTTCCCAGCCGCCGCCGAGGGCCTTGATGATCTGAACGGCGGCGATGAGCCGCTGCCCGGCCAGCAGCGCGTTGGCGCGTTCATTGGACAAAGTGTCGCGGTTCGCATCCACGACTTCGAGGTAGCTCACGATGCCGGAGCGATAACGCTCGGTGGCCAGGTCGGCAGCCCGGCGCGCGTTGACCACGGCCCGCTCCTGGGCCACGGCCTGGTCGGCCAGGTGGCGGATTCCGGACAGGCTGTTCTCGACATCGCCAAACGCCACGAGCACCTGCTGGCGATAGACCGCGACGGCCTCGACAAACGCCGCCTGCGAACGCCGGTAATTCGCCCGGTTGCGGCCGCCGGCAAAGATGGGCAGCGAAAGGCTCGGGCCGATTGACCAGGTCCGGCTGTTCCAGTTGAATAAATCATCAACGTCGCCGCTCAGATAGCCTCCCGATCCGGTCAGCGTGAGAACGGGAAAAAACGTCCCCTTGGCGACGCCGATTTTGGCGTTGGCTGAGGCCAACTGGCGTTCCGCGGCGGCGACATCCGGGCGCCGCTCCAGCAGCCCGGACGGCAACCCGGCCGGGATCACCGGCGGCTGGGGATGCCAATCGGTCGTCTCCAAGGCGGCCAGATGAAACTGCGACGGATTGCTGCCGGCGAGGATGGCCAGCGCATTTTCCAGCTGGTCCCGCCGGTGGGCGAGCGACGCGGCCTCCGCCTCGGTGGTGGCCAGTTCGGTTTCGGCCTGGGCCACTTCCAGTTCGCTGCCGATGCCGCCTTCAAACCGGCTCCGCACCAGGCGCACCTGCTCCTGGCGCAATTCCACGGTGCTGGCGACCGTGGCCATCTCGGCGTCGAGCGAACGGAGCGCGAAATAATTTTGCGCCACGTCGGATTGGAGCGTGAGCAGAACGCTGTAGTATTCGGCGAGCGACGCCTGGGCATCCGCCCGGGCGCTTTCAAAGCCGCGCCGGACCCGGCCCCAGAGATCCACCTCGTAGCTCAGATCAAGCGGCGTGCTGAAAGTGTTGGCCGTGATGTTGCCAAAGCTGGGGTTGGCGTTCGGCGAATAGCGCTGACGGTTGTAACTGGGGTCGAGGTTGAGCGCGGGCAGCAGGTCGCTGCGCGCGATGCGGGCCGCGGCCCGCGCCTGGTCCACCCGCGCCACCGCCGCCTTGAGCCCCTGGTTGGCCTGCAACGCCTGCGCCTCCAGCGCATTCAGATTGGTGTCCCCAAAAATTTCCCACCAGCTCCCCTTCGGCACCGTGTCGAGAGGCTGGCCTTCCTTCCACGTGCCGGTCTCCACCCCCTTGTAATTCGCCGGGATGAAATTGGTCGGCTGCCGGTAATCCGGGCCCACCGTCAAGAAACCGGCATGGGCCGGGGCGACACTGACCAACAGCGCCAGTGCCGCGAGTCCGGCGGCGGCCCCGGCCGTCCCGAGGGCTGAACCTTTCGCTTCCGGTGCCGGGGTTTTCTTCCAGCCCAGCTTCATCAGGGTGACATAGAAGACCGGGGTCAGGAACAGGCCGAAGAGCGTCACGCCGATCATGCCCGAGAACACGGCGACGCCCATGGCCTGGCGCATTTCGGCGCCGGCCCCGCGGGAAACCACCAGCGGAAACACCCCGGCGATGAAGGCGATGGAAGTCATCAGGATCGGCCGCAGCCGCAGGCGGCACGCCTCGACGGCGGCATCGACCGGCGACAGGCCCTCGTCCTGTTTGCGCTTGGCAAATTCGACAATCAAAATGGCGTTCTTGCACGCGAGCCCGACGAGCACGATCAACCCGATCTGCGTGAAAATGTTGTTGTCGCTGCCCTTGAGCCACACGCCGGTGATGGCAAACAGCAGGCACATCGGCACAATCAGGATGATCGCCAGCGGCAAGCGGAAGCTCTCGTACAGCGCGGCCAGCACCAGGAACACCAGCAGAATGCAAAGTGGCCCAACGTAGACCACCGTGTTGCCGGCCAGGATGCGCTGGTAGGTCAGCTCCGTCCATTCGTACTCCATGCCGCGCGGGAGATTTTCGGCGGTCAGTTTGGCCATGGCCGCCTCGGCCTGTCCGGAACTGTAGCCCGGCGCCGGGGCGCCGTTGATCTCCGCCGCCGGATAGCCGTTGTAACGCACCACCCGGTCCGGGCCATGGGTCTCCGTCACCTTCACCACCGCGCCCAGCGGCACCATCTCGCCCTTGTCATTGCGCGTCTTGAGCCGGGTAATGTCCTCCGGATGCTCGCGAAAACGCGAGTCCGCCTGCGCCACCACCTCGTACGTGCGGCCGAAACGGTTGAAGTCGTTCACGTACAGCGAGCCCAGGTAAATTTGCAGCGTCTCAAACAGATTTTGCAGCGGGATCCCCTGCGTCTTGGCCTTCACCCGGTCCACATTCGCGTCGAGCTGCGGCACATTGACGGTGAAGGTGGAAAACACGCCGCCCAGGGCGGGCGTCTGATATCCGTGGCCGATGATGCCCTGCAAATTCTGATATAGGGTGTCGTACCCGAGGTCGGCGCGATCTTCAATATACAACTTGAACCCGCCAATCTGCCCAAGCCCCATCACCGCTGGCGGCGGCACCGTCAGGACATACGCATCCTGGATCCCGCTGAACTCCCGGTTCAGGGCACCCGCGATCGCAAAGCCGCTCAGGTTCGGTGCCTCGCGTTCCTCAAACGGTTTCAGGGTGAAGAATACGATGCCGGAATTGGGGGCCACGCTGAATCCATTGATGCTCAATCCGGGAAATGCGACCGCCGCCTCGACCCCCGGCTGTTTCAGGCCGATGTCCGACATGCGACGGATGACCGCCTCGGTGCGGTCCAGCGCCGCGCCGTCGGGCAGTTGCGCAAAAGCGACGAGATACTGCTTGTCCTGCACCGGCACGAAACCGGTGGGGACCTTGTCAAAACTCCAGCCGGTCAGCAGCACCAGCCCGCCATAAACCGCCAGCGCGATGGTGCTCTTGCGCAACACCGAGGCGACCCCGGCGGTGTATTTGAGCCCGGACCACGCGAAAGCGCGGTTGAACGGATGGAAAAACCAGCCGAGCGATTGGTCCATGGCGCGCCACAGCCAGTCCTTGGGCGAATGATGGTCCTTCAACAGCACCGCGCACAGGGCCGGCGACAGCGTCAGCGAATTGAACGCGGAAATAACCGTTGAAATCGCGATCGTGATGGCGAACTGTTTGTAGAACTGGCCGGTCAGTCCGCTGATGAACGCCGTGGGAATGAACACCGCACACAACACCAGCGCCGTGGCCACGATGGGCCCGGTGACCTCGGTCATCGCGAGCTTGGCGGCTTCAAACGCCGACAGCCCGCGAGCGATGTTGCGCTCGACGTTTTCCACCACGACGATGGCGTCGTCCACCACGATGCCGATGGCCAGCACCAGCCCGAACAGCGACAGCGCGTTGATGCTGAAGCCGAGCACGAGCATCATCGTGAACGTGCCCACCAGCGACACCGGCACAGCGGCCAGCGGGATGATCGCGGCGCGCCAGGTCTGGAGGAATATGATCACCACAATCACGACCAGCAAAATCGCCTCGCAGAGCGTGTGCACCACCGCCTCGATCGAATGCCGGACAAAGACCGTCGGGTCATACACGACCGAGTAGTCGATGCCCTCGGGAAAGTTCCTTTTCAGCTGCTCCATTTCGTGACGGACATTTTCCGACAGCTGCAAGGCATTGGCACCGGGTGTCTGGAAGATGGGAATCGCCACCGCCGTCTTGTTGTTCAGCAGCGAACGGAGCGAATAGCTGCCGGCGCCGAGTTCGATGCGGGCCACGTCCCGGAGCAGGGTCTTTTCGCCATTGGGCCCGGTCTTGACGATGATCTGGCCGAATTCCTCCTCGGAAACCAGCCGGCCTTTGACGTTGACCTGCAACTCAAAATTCACCTTGCTGCTCACCGGCGGCTGGCCGATGACGCCGCCAGCGACCTGCACATTCTGTTCACGGATGGCGTTGACGACGTCGCTGGCCGTGAGGTTCCGGGCGGCAATCTTGTCCGGGTCGAGCCAGATCCGCATGGCATAATCACCTGAGCCGAAGACTTCCACGTCGCCGGCGCCGGGGATGCGCGCCAGCGCGTCCTTGACCTGCAAGGTCGCATAATTGCGGATGTAAACCTCGTCGTATCGGCCGTTCGGAGAGAACAGGTGGACCACCATAGTGAGGTCGGGCGATTGCTTGGTGGTCGTGACCCCGAGCTGGCGGACCTCCTCCGGCAATTTGGGCAGTGCTTGGGAAACCCGGTTCTGCACCTGCACTTGCGCCTTGTCAACGTCGGTGCCCAGGTTGAAGGTCACCGTCAGGGTCATCACCCCGTCGGCCGTCGCCTGTGAAAACATGTAAAGCGAACCCTCGACGCCGTTGATGGCCTGTTCCAGCGGCGAAGCAACGGTTTCGGCGATGGTCTTGGGGGTCGCCCCCGGATAGGTCGCCCGCACGACAATGGTGGGCGGCACCACTTCCGGATATTCACTGATGGGCAGCTTGAACATCGCCAGCAGCCCCATGATGAAGACGGCGATGGACAGCACGCCGGCAAAAATCGGGCGGCGGATGAAGAAATGGGAAAAGTTCATAACCTGGCGATCGGGTTATCCTTCAGTTTCCGGTCAGCGCTGGGCGGTCTGTTGCCCGGGTTTGGCTGCATTCAACGCCTCCTTCTCCGCTGTCACCACCATTCCCGGGCGGACCCGCTGCAGGCCGTTGACGACGATTTCCTCGCCGGCCGACAGGCCGGAACGGATGACGCGTTTGCCGTCAATCACCGGCCCCAGTTGCACCGGCCGGTACTCGACGGTGTTGGTGGCGGTGAGGGCGAGCACAAATTTTTGCGACTGGTCGGTGCCGACGGCGCGTTCATCCACGAGCAGGGCCGGGTGCCGTTCGCTCAAGGGAAGACGAATGTGCGCAAACAATCCCGGCACAATGCGGCCGTCCTCGTTCGAAAACACCGCGCGCAGAAGGATGCTGCCGGTGCCGGAGTTGAGCCGGTTGTCGAACGACTCGATATGGCCCAGGTGCGGAAAATCCTGTTCGTCGGCCAGCTGCAATTCCACCGGGATTTTGCCGTCGGCGTCATCGCCCAGTTTTTTGGCATGGACCAGTTCGTTGAACTTGAGCAGGGCCTCCTCATCAATGTCCGCATAGACATAAACCGGGTCTACTGAAACGATGGTGGTGAGCAGCGAGCCCGAGCCGGCGACCCCGCTGGCATAATTGCCCTCGGTCAGGAGCGCGCGGCTGACGCGTCCGTCGATGGGCGCGCGAATGGAGGTGTATTCAAGATCAAGCCGGGCCGATTCCAGGGCGGCCTTGGCCCCGTCATAGCGGGCCTTCCGGCCATCCGCCTCCTCGGCCGAGATGGCGTTGTTCGCCAGCAATTGAGCCGTCCGCTCCTCTTCCCGCCGGGCCTGTTCATACTCGGCCTGGCGCTGGTCAACGGTCGCTTGGTTCCAGCGCGGATCAATGACGAACAACACGTCACCCTTTTTCACCAGCTGTCCCGACTGGAAACGCACTTCCTGGATGTAACCGGAAATTCGCGGACGCACCTCCACCGATTCCACGGGTTCCACCCGCCCGGTGAATTCGCTCCATTCGACAATTTCCTTCTGTTCCACCGGGGCGACCGTCACCGCCGGGGGCTGTTGCCGTTGCTGGGTGTGTGCCCGGCCGCAGCCCGCCGACAATGCAAGTGCGCCCGCTAGTACAACCGCCGGCGCCGGATAAAATACAGTTTTGCGTATCATGATCTCGTAAAATTGAATTTTGTTTTTGGTTTGAAGCCCGCCGGGCATCAGGGCGCCGCGGCAAAGCGGGCGCCCTTTCGGCGCAGGTCATTTTGCCGGGCTTGCCACGCCGCAACCGCCTGGACTTTTTCCATGGCCAAGGTCGGGAAAAAAAGCTGGGGATGCTCCGTTTGCCAGGCCAGCGCCTCGGCTTCGCCCAAGGCCAGCCGGAATAATTTTTCATGCGCCGGGAACGTGTCCCGAAATTCAGCCAGCAGACGGCCCTTGGCCTGCTCGATCCGGACCGCCAGCTTCTGGCAGGAAGCGAAGCAGACATTCGCAACATTTCTGACTGCGTTAACTTTTACTACTTGATTGCATTCCATATTATCCTCCTCTTAATAGTTGTCCGTTTAGTCAAGTAAATGCCGAAAAAAATTAAGCGGCTACGGCTTCGCTTTCCTTGACCCCGAGTATTGCATAAACCCCGCGGATCGTTTCGCGCAGCACTTCCACGTTGTTTTGAATCCGTGCCTGGGTCAGCTGGCCTTCGTAATACGCCAGGATCATCCCGGCCTTGCCCCACGGATCAGACGCTTCTATCAAGCCGGCAGCATGAGCATCGCGGATGGCCGACTCGAGGTACTTGCGTTTATGACCCAGAATCTCCTCAATCTTCTTCCGCAATACGTTTTCCTGCGTGCAAACTTCTGAACCCAAGGCAAAGAGCGGACATCCCAATACCTTGCCATATTTGTTCTTGATTTCACGCTGAAATTCATAACTAATCTGGCAATACTTGCGCAACCTATCCAAGGGCGCAACCGTCGGCGAAAAAATCGCGTCGAGTTCCACGCGTCGGGACTCCCAGCTGTCAGCCATGGCTTCGGCCGCCAGTTCACACTTGGAATCAAAAAAATAGTAAAAACTGCCTTTCTTGACCCCCGCCTTCTCGCAAATCTGATCAATGGTCGTGCTGCCGTAGGAACCACTCCAAATCAGTTCCAAGACGGCCGCCATCAATCTCTGCTTGGCATCACTAACCCGACCCATAATTCTCTCTCTTCTTTAAGCTTTGACTCAGCTCGTGCCGAATCACAAACCCACTCTACCAACGTTTACTAAATAGTCAACTATTCTTTTGAAATTAGATGCGCCAACTCGAAAAGCTCGGTTTGGCCTTCAAAACTATGAATCGTAGGACAAAGACGACGCATGGTCGCATCGCGATTGTCCATCGCTCCACTACTCCATTTTTCCAGTCGTTTTTTCCCGATTGACGAACCCAGGCAAAAATGGAACAAATGCAGGTATCAACCATCTATCTAGTTAATGTTAACTATGAAATATCTTTTTGCTTCCGCGATAATGGGGCTGGCCATGGCTTTTTCGGCCCAGGCCGCCGATGTTTCCGTCAAACTCACCGATGTTCACCTCTGCTGCCAGAGTTGCGTCAAAGGCGTCCAAAAGGCCGTCAGCACGGTCCCGGGCGTGACCGCCGCCGCAGATATGGACGATGGGACCGTCAGCCTGACCGGGCCGGACACGGCCACGGTGCAAAAGGCGGTGGATGCGCTGACCTCAGCCGGGTACTTCGGCAAGAGCAGCGACGCCAGCATCAAGGTCAACGCCGACACCGGCGCCAAGGGCCAAAAAGTGCAATCGCTCGAGGTTGACGGCGTGCACCTGTGTTGTGGCAAATGCGTCAAGTCGGTGAACACCGCGCTGGGTTCGGTTTCGGGTGTAACCACCAACACGGCCACCAAGGGCGCCAAATCATTCACCGTCACCGGCGACTTCAATGAACAGGAAGTGTTCGCCGCACTGCAAAAGGCCGGGCTCACCGGCACGGTCGGGAAATAAACGTTTTAGAGCGATATCCCCTCGCCGTCTCCGCGGCGGGGGGATTTTTGTTGATCCCGCGTCATCTGCCGGTCCACGGCTTCAGGTTCGGATGCGTAAGTTTCAAAAATGCTTTTCAGCTAAAAAATTAGTGATATAAATTGTTTTGTGAAAAGCTCAGCCGGGCGAATTCTCCGACAATGGTTGAATTTTGTTTTTTTACTCTTCGCCTCCATCCTCTTACCGTCCGACCTCCTCCGAGCGGCCGAGAACGCTCCGATCCGTGCTGGCGAGACGATTCCGGTGGTCTGTCCGGCGATTGACCAGGATGAACACTCTCGCACGGACAATGAGATTGAACCTGGAATGCCAATATCATTGGTCGCTAAGGGTACAGTGCAGGAAATCCCACAGACAAATAACTCCGGCCACTTGTTCGAATTAGGCATAGAGCGTGTGATTTATGGCACCTGGACGAACCGGTCGGTCCGTTTCTCATATCCGTGGAACATCCAAAAGTATGAGCCGACGATCGTCGCCCTGGTTCCTTCGGAGGAGGAATCGGTACCGTTTATCCTGAAATATGATCTTCCGGGCAGCGATGAGAAATCTCAGGTGGCCCTGGCCGCAGCCCGCATGGACTATCAGGTGCTGTCGGCCGAATGCATTTTCGTTGGCCGCGAGTCAACCACGGCAACGCGCTTCCTGCGGGACGTTCGCGTGGTCAGGTCCATTTATGGCCCAGCCTTGAAACCGGGAAGCAAGGTGTGCGTTCAGTTCCCCGGAATGGTCGCAAACAGTCTAACACCCATACAGGTACCCGAGGGCGACACCATTTATCTCATCGGTTCAATCAAAACTGGCAAGCACGTTATCCCTCATCTGTCAGACCAGATGGCAAATCAAATGGTCTATACCCTGGTCAACCGATTGGACGTGTCTCAGGAGAATGAAGTGCAGGCCGCGCTGAAACGTCGCGATTCCTATCCCATCATCGAATCTGGTGATCCCGGCAAGAAGCAGCGGGATCGGGAAGTGACGTTCCAGGGGACCATCGGCGAGGCCATCGAACTCCTGGGCTCGGCGAATGATGCCACCGTTACCCTGGGAGTAAAAAAGCTCAAGAATACCCAAGGCGCGCTGGACGCGATCATTCCCGCGGTAGAGAAGGATCTATTTCAATTTGCGGATAAATCGGAACACCGCTACCGCCGGTTGCACAATCTCATCCAACTGCTAGGCAACCTGGATCAGGGGACGGTCGACGGCGCCCTGGGCCAACTGCTGAATCAATACCTGGCCTGGATTGAATCGCATCGATCAGACCTCCCGGAGTTGCCCCGACCGGACGATCGCAGGCACTACTGGTCCGGCGAAGAAGAGAGCGAAGATATAAACCACGGCTTGGCCTGGATGTTGATGGCCATGAAGGAGGACGAAGTACTGCATCATTATACACCGAGGTTGATCCAACTGCGCGACCGGCTTTCGGGAAACTGGCGCGACGAAGTCCAATTGGCACTGGATGCCGCCCGTGTGGAGGATAACTTCGAACTGGAAACTGCCAAGGGAGTAGCCAAAGACATCCAACCTTTGCGTATTTCGCCAGTTATCCGCGCCGTCGGCCAACCCGTCGCCTTTTCGCATGACGGCCACTACCTTGTCGCCGGGAACACCGTGTGGAACGTACAGGATTGGTCCCGGGCGGGAGGCTACGAAGCGGAGGGTACGATTGACCATGTGCTGTTCTCGCAGGATGACAAATTCCTATACGTGGCTGGCGGCGCGGGAATACAAATTCACGACCGTTTCGATTGGCGGACCGGGAAACTCGATAAGGCATTCATGGGCCACAAGGAAGGCGTGACGTATATGGCCTTGACCCCGGATGATCGCCGGATGCTCACCGCCAGTTACTTTGAAGACATCATTCATTTGTGGGATGTTCCTTCCGGCACCATCCTGAAATCATTCGACTTGCCGCCGGAATCCTTCCACATCGCACTCAGCCCGGATGGAATGATGTTTGCCCGCCAATCCGCGCCGCATGAAATCATCATTCAACCCCTGGCCGGGGGCTCGGAAACCAGATTGAAACCAGGCAAAGACGAGATTTGTGGAATCGTCTTTTCACCGGATCGGAATTATTTTGCCGTCACCACATTCGGATTCGCCAGTGACGTGAGCATGCAGCAGGTCGTTCACCTGTGGTTGTATGATGCGAAAGGAAATTTCCGTTTGTTGACGAACAAAACCCTCACCGCCAATCGCTGCACGGCCATGGCCGTCTCGCCGGATTCCCACTGGCTGGTTTTCGACGACCAGGATGGTCGCGCCTGGGCCGTTTCCCTGCCGGATCTCAAAACGATAAGGCCTTTGGTCTTAACCCGTGGAATTGGCGTCTGTTCCGGCGGCATCGTCTTTTCACCCGACGGGAAACTCCTAGTCATCGGAGCCTTCAACGATTCGATACACATCTTTGACGGGAAAACATTCGAGCCGATTCAAGCGCCGAGCGGTCACGCCCGGGAAGCAACATCGATTTATTTTTCCAATGACGGCAGCACCCTGCGCAGCCTGGGCGCCGACAACGCGGTTTGTATGTGGGACACGGCCTCCGGTACAATGAAGAAGCGCTTTTCACTCCCGGCTGGTACCACCTGTGTCAGCGTCCGGCCGCCGGATGGCCGCTTCGCGCTTTGCGCCTCGGCCCTGGATGTTGAATCACCATTCTGGAATCAACAGAAAAAAATTCCCAAGGTAAAAGTGGTCGACCTCAATAGCACCAAAACTGTTTCCGAGGTGGATATCCCTGTGAATTGGCCACGCAATACGACGAAAGTTCTTTGGCTTAAGGAACCCGAGGCACTCTGCCTGGCGGACCGCGCGGCGCGCAGGTTCAATTATTCCACCGGCGTGACGCTGGAACAGTTGGGCGGCAACACCGGCGAACAAGAAGCATTGTCCGGAGTCGATGAAGCCGCTGAAGATGGCAAAACACTCTTTGCAATCGAGGGCGGATACAAGAGCGCTCACGTGACGCTCGAACGATTCAACATGGATACCAAGGAATCCACCGTGGTCGGCAAAGCCGAACTGCCGTATGTCACTGGAAATGGCCGGGGACTGGTTCCGGGCGGCAAATACTTCTACATCAGTGACCCGGGCATTTACATCTATGACCGAAATGACGTGAAGATGGTATCCCAGAAGCGGATGAAAGATTGGGACCTGCTCTGCACCTCCTTCAGCCCGCAGGGAAACTATTACGCCGTTGCCGCCGGCGCGCGCCGGTATGTGGGTGATAACTTGGCGGTTTACGAACCAGATGTTCGAACCGTCATCCGCATCCAGGAAACGTTAACCGGCAAGACCATCTTCGCTTTTCCGACGCACAGCCGGTGGGTCAAAGATATTAAATTCTCGCCGGATTCGAAACACTTGGCGGTCTTGACCGACGATGGATTCATCGAGATCTGGGATCTTAAATTGGCCAACCATTCATAACCTTCCACTGTTTCGTGTTTTTTTGCTGCCGGCCGCGTGGTCCGGACCAAGCGGTAATTGATTTGCTGCCGGAAAATTTCCCATCTCCAACATTGCATTGGGCGGAACGGAAATTAAACTCCGCGCGCGTGTTGAATCTGAATTCGCTCAATCCCCAGCAGCGCCAGGCCGTCGAAACCTTGAACGGCCCGGTGCTGATCCTGGCCGGGGCCGGCACCGGCAAGACCCGCGTCATCACGTTTCGCATCGCCCACCTGATTGCCAAGGGCGTCGCGCCCGGCAACATCCTCGCCGTCACCTTCACCAACAAGGCCGCCCGTGAAATGCAGGAACGGGTGTCCAAATTGATTCCTCGGCCGAAGCGCGGCGAGCCGGAGGACAAGTCCAATCGCCCGACCATCTGCACCTTCCATTCGCTCTGCGTCCGGATCCTGCGCCAGCACATCGAACGGCTCGGCTACAAGCGGAATTTTGTCATCTTCAACGAATCGGAACAGCTCGGCGCCGTCAAAAAAATCCTCGCGCAGATTTCGGCCAAGGGCGAGAAGACCGACCCGGCGGCGGTGCTGGCGCTGTTGAGCAAGTTCAAGAACGGGGGCGAACGCGCCGCCGTCTTTGGCGATGAAAGCGTCCGCGCGCTGGCTCAGCACATCCGGTCGCGTTACGAGACCGCCCTGCATGCCTGCAACGCCGTGGACTTTGACGATCTCATCCTGCTCGCGCTGCGACTGTTTACGGAGCATCCGGACGTGCTCGAGGCCTGCCGCGCCAAATATCGCTACGTCATGGCGGATGAATACCAGGATACCAACGCCACACAGTTCCAGCTCATCCAGTCCCTGACGGCCAAGCACCGGAATTTCTGCGTGGTGGGCGACGATGACCAGAGCATCTACGGCTGGCGCGGCGCGGAAATCGGGAACCTGCTCGACCTGGAAAAACATTTCCCGGAGGTGAAAATCGTCAAGCTTGAGCAGAATTACCGTTCCACCAACACGATTCTCAACGCCGCCAACGCCATCATCAAAAACAACGCGCGCCGCCGCCCCAAGCAGCTCTGGTCGAGCAAGGGCCAGGGCGACAAAATTCTTCTGCGCGCCTACACGAACGACGAGGACGAGGCGCGCAACCTGGTCGAGCAGATTGAATTTGCCCGGCGCGCCCACCGGGCGCCCTGGTCGGATCATGCCGTGCTGTTCCGGACCAACCAGCAGTCGCGCCCGCTGGAAACGGCGTTCCGCTCGGCCGGCGTCCGGTACCACCTGATCGGCGGCCAGAGTTTTTTCGACCGGGCCGAAATCCGTGATTTTCTCGCCTACCTGAAGGCATTCATCAACCCGCACGACGACGTGAGCCTGCTCCGGATTGCGAACGTGCCGGCGCGCGGGCTGAGCGACGTGACCATGGAACGCCTGCTGGGCGCCAGCCACGAACGAAAGGGTTCCGTCTTTGCTGCGATGAAAAATCCGGCGGTGCAGGTGACTTTCCAGGCCCGGACGCGCCAGAGCATCGAGGCATTTGTCGCCTTTGTCGAACAGACCCGGGCGCAACTGCATCATGCCGCCACGTCGCCGCGCCCGCTGCAAACCTGGGCCGATCAGTTCCTGGACGGGACCGGTTATTTTGCCGAGCTAAAGCGGCTGGAAAAAAATCCGGAAAATGCCGAAGCCCGCATCCGCAACCTGCGCGAGCTGACCGCCACGCTGGACAACTTTGGCCGGCCCGGCGACCCGCCGGCCGACCGGCTGCAGACGTTCCTGGAGGACATCACCCTCGACAGCGAGCGCGAGGAGGAAAAGGAAGCCGGCGATGCCGTGACGCTCATCACCATGCACAGCTGCAAGGGGCTGGAATTCCCGCGCGTTTACATTGTGGGCCTGGAGGAAGGCCTGCTGCCGCACTCGCGCTCGACCGTGGAAGGCACGCTCGACGAGGAGCGCCGGCTGTTTTACGTGGGGGTGACGAGGGCCATGCAGTCGCTCACTCTCAGCCATTGTGCCGGCCGGATGAAATATGGCCAGCTCATGCCGTGTCACCCGTCGCGGTTCCTCAAGGAACTCCCGCCGGAACTGGTGGAGGACGATGCCGACCGGGACAAGAAACCGGTGCCCCCGGACGCCGGCAAACAGATGTTCGACGTCCTGCGCAGCGCCATCACCTGACCCGCGAAACCCGCGGGTTTAGTGCCGCCGCAGCCGCGAACTGCCCCCTGACCGCTACAAGTTCGGAGCGCGGCTGTGTGCAACGCACCAGCCGCAGCACGTTGAAAAGCCCTGCGGCCTCAGGTGTATTCCAGCAGGCGGCTCATGAGAAGCTGCTGCGGCTGGTCCCTCGCAATGCGGGACACAGCCGCGCTCCAGAGCAGCTGCGGATGCGCCCGCCGACAATCGGCCGCCAGCGGATGATGCCTGGAACGACAGATCCACGGCAGAACAGATGAAAACAAACTGAAGAACGGGCGGTAATTTGCCGTCCATTGGGCGGTAATTTGCCATGCTCCAAACCACGAAAATGGCACCGCATCTGCTGCTTTTTTATAAATTATTCTGATATGAAACCAGCCTGCAATCCACTATATCTTCTGAACCGGAACGCAGCCAACCCGCAAAAGGGGTGAAATAACAACTCGCGACTCTCAAATATGAAAAATGACGTACCACGAAGCGATTGGATGATGGCTGGCATGAAACCCCTGATGTTGTTTTGTGTGGCGGTCCCGCTGCTCGTCAGCGGCTGCATGTCGATGCGGGCGACCACTGACCTCAAACCGGAAGCCAATGCCGAACTGAAATCGCCTGCCGGGCGGTTTTATGTCGCCGGTTTGAAATACAAATACGCCGATGCCAATCCGCAGATCCAGATCGATCAGAAAACGATCGATGATGCCGAACGGCGTCTCCTGACTCTGGTGAACAAGGAGTGCGCCTCCCGCTACCCCGCGCTGTTCGTGGACGAGGCCTCGTCGGGTTCCATCCCGCTCGGCGTGGAGGTGAATTGCACCACCACCCAGCATCCCGGGAAATCGATGGCGTGGATATTGTGCACCGTGGATATTTGCGGGCTGATCCTGCCCGCCCCCGGCCAGGTGGATGAAGCTTTCGAGGTGAAAACCGGCGTGGCGAATGGGCGGGGCGGCATGAGTGGCAGTCCCCTCCAGAAAAGTTTTCGACGGGAGGATCACTTTTGGGTGAGTGTGATGACGCCCTCAGCCTTGATCCACATGCCGGGAGAATCCGATTTTCCCAAGATGTCGGGAACCCTCTTCAGCATCCAGGCACAGATGGACAGCTCCTACCAGCAGACGGCCCAGCAGGTGGCCACGGCGCTCGCGCAACTGGTGGCGACCCAGGAGCCCGGATTCTGGGTGGTTCCAGTGGGCAGCGAAAGCGTCCCCACCACCCTGCCAACCGCCGCACCGTTTTGACCGCGCTGGAAATCTCTTATGAAACAACAAAACGTCAGCAATTCGCTACCGCCCGGCAGAACCTTGTCCGGCGTGAAATTTGTAATGCTGCTGTCTGCCGTGGGAGCGCTGCTCGCCAGCGGGTGCATGTCGGCGCGGGTGACGACCAACCTGAAACCGGAAACAAATGCCCAGCTGACATCGCCCGCCGGAAAGTTTTATGTCGCTGGTTTGAAATATACCCAAGGCGATTCGCCGGATGATAAGAAAATGGATGCATCCGTCCTGAAGCTGGTGCGCAAAGAATGCTCCTCCCGTTACCCGGCGTTGTTTGTGAGCGACGCATCCGGATCCATTTCCCTCGCCGTGGAGGTGGACAGCACCACCACCACTCACGGTGATAAAATGTTTTTATTTGGCTTATGCACTGGATTTCTTTGCCCCTACATCTTCCCCGCGCCGGATAAATTTGAGGAGGATATTGATGTGAAGGCAGGCCTGTGGAATGGGCGGGACGGCATGCGGGGAGCGCCGCTCCAGGCGAGCTTCCAGAGGGAGAACCACTGTTGGAGGAGTATTCTTACCCCTTCGGCTCTGATAACCATACCGGGGGAATCCGACTTCCCCAAGGAATCCAACATGTTCACTGAAGGTGTGAATTATCCGCAGATCTCCCAGCAGGTGGCGACGGCGCTAGCCCAACTGGTGGCAACGAAAGAACCCGGTTTTTGGGTTCTCCCAGCGGGCAGCGAAAGCTCTGCCGTCGCGCTGCCGTCCGCACCCACAACATCGTTGCCTCCGCCGGCGGAATCGGCCACGCCGTTTTAAAAAGATGAACAAAGCCACGGCCTGTCTATTTTCGCTGGCGGCGGCAATACTGCTGACCGGCTGTATTCCCCTCCAACAGGCAGCACGAAGTGGTGACACTGCAAAGGTCCAGCGATTGCTGGACCAGGGAATTGATGTCAACACGGGAAACGCAAACTCTGGGACGGCTTTGATATGGGCTGCCAGAAGACATACTGAAACTGTTGAGTTTCTTCTAAAAAGAGGTGCCGATATCAATGCGACGACTGAAAATGGCACTACAGCCCTGATACAGGCCGTCAAGTGGGGCAATGCCGAATGTGTAAAAGTACTGCTGGCACACGGTGCGATTATTGATCAAAGAAACAGTCATGGTCAAAACGCATTGTATTTTGCCAAAAGAAAAGGTCACCCGGAAATTGTCCAACTGATTGAGGCTGCGTCACAAAAGGGAACGACCAAGGAAGTGGCACAGCCGTCCGTGCCCACAACATTAACACCGCCTGTGGAACAGGCC
>Ga0265338_10004586_pt1 | contig 18587 bp, 9 predicted proteins | sample 42126metaG_FD_193579 | JGI IMG/M metagenome (GOLD analysis project Ga0265338, IMG submission 193579) | Rhizosphere microbial communities from Carex aquatilis grown in University of Washington, Seatle, WA, United States - 4-21-26 metaG | ecosystem: Host-associated > Plants > Roots > Rhizosphere >... | reverse complement strand
ACTTCCGCACCGCGGATTGCGTCTAGCAAAGACGTTTTACCGTGGTCAACGTGGCCCATCATGGCCACAACCGGCGGCCTAGTGGTGGCTTTATCGCTCGGCTGGCGCTTAACGTGGGCCGGCCCAGACGCCTCTTCTTTCTTTTTGAGTTCTACATCGAGACCCAGCTCGGATACCAAAATCTGGGCCGTGTCGAAGTCAACTTTCTCATTAACGGTAATCATAACCCCGTTTTTGAAGAGTTCAGCGATTAATTGGCTAACAGGTAGCGCCAGGAGCTCAGCCAGTTCGCCAACAGTGATAAATTCGTCGAGTTCGATAGTTCTTGCCACAGGCTTACTCCTCCCTGACCCATCTTATTTCTTAATATCTTTTAAGCTGAGAGCGATTTTACGATTCTCGGTATCGACATCCAGGACTTTAAACTTCTTTTTCTCGTTAAGTTTAAAAATTTCCTCAGGATCGATAGTCTCGTCATCGCTCATCTCGGAAACATGGACCAAAGCTTCAACCGCCGGGCTAAGCTGTACGAAGGCGCCAAACGGCGTGATACGGGTGATTTTGCCCTCGACGATTTCGCCCTTCTTGAACTTCTTAACTTCGCTCATCCAGGGGTCGTCGCTCATCTGTTTGATGGATAGGCTCAGGCGGTCTTTGTCGATAGCGATAATCTTGGCTTTGACCTTTTCGCCAACTTTGACGTACTTTTTAGGGTCTTCGACACGCTCCCAGGATATTTCACTGATGTGTACCAGGCCCTCGATGCCATCGACGTTCACGAAGGCGCCGAAGTCGATTACGCCGGTAACTACTCCTTCAATAATATCTCCAACCTTCAGCTTCTCTAGTCGATCAGCGACATCATCACGCACGGCTTCTTTCTCGGAGAATATCAGCTTATTATCTTTGCGGCTGATGTCCAAGATGCGAACTCTTAGGGTTTGCCCTATCAGAGAATTCAGCTTACTGAGAATTTGGTCCTTATCAGCGTCCGAAACCCTTGGATAGTGCTCAGCCGATAGTTGGGAAACCGGCAGGAAGCCACGAATGCCCTCAAGTTCAATCAGCAGACCACCGCGGTTGGCGTCGTATGGGCTGACCTCTATAGTTTCCTGATTATCAAAAGCCGCTTGTAGCTCGCCCCAGCCACGGTCTTTGACGGCTCGTTTCATCGATAGTAAGGCGTAGCCCTCATCCAGCTCTGGATCAACCACGCTGGCAGTGATAGTTTCACCCTCTTTCAGCTCGTTGCCACCAATTTCACGGCGGAAAATCACGCCCATGCCGTTGGCTCCCAAATCAATCCAAACTTCGTGCTTACGAACGGAGCTGATTACACCTTCGACTACGTCGCCAGCTTTGATTTTAGCCGGACTTGTAGCGAGAAGTTCATCCATTGTCAGGGCAGATTTGGGCATAACTAATTAAGTACTCCTTATCGAAAACTATTTCCACGTGATGGTAATAAGAGAGAGCGTCTGCTAGTAAAATTTGGGCGCGCTCTTGGTTAATACCCAGTAGATTAGCTCTTATTATAAGGAGTAGCGAGCCACATGTAAAGAGAAGTTAGTAACCTCAGTTCATGTATAATTTTAACTATGTATGCGGCGGTGGACGTTGGGGGAAGCAAGACTTTAATTGCCTTTTTTAATAAAACAGGACAATTATTACAACATAAGCGTTTTGCCACGCCACAAAATTATAAAAAATTTGTCGAGGAGCTACGCTCTGCTCTGCAAACTATGGATGGCGACCAAAAAATCGAGGCGGTTTGTTGCGCCATTCCTGGACTGGTCGATCGTCAGAATGGTATAGGCCTGTCGTTTGGTAACCTGGCTTGGCATCACGTGCCAGTCAGGGATGATTTGGCTCAAATCGTCGGTGAGGTTCCTATAATTGTTGAGAACGACGCGAAAGTAGCTGGTTTAAGCGAAGCTCTGCTAGTTCAAGCTAAGTATAAAAAGGTGCTTTATTTAACCATAAGCACTGGAATTGGCGATGGATATATCGTAAATGGTGTAATTGACCCTGCCCTTGCCGACAGCGAAGCCGGTCAGATGGTTTTGGAGCATCAAGACAGTCTCCAGAAGTGGGAAGACTTTGCTTCCGGCCGGGCCATCAAAACCAAGTATGGTAAACTGGCCAGCGAAATCACCGATGAGCACGTCTGGCACGACTACGTTAAAGGTCTGGCCCAGGGCATAGACGAATTGGTGGCCACCTTGAAGCCTGATGTCATCATCATAGGCGGGGGCGTTGGCACATACTTTGACCGTTTTGGGCATTTTCTTGTACACGAGCTTAAAAAGTACGAGAATAAAATGGTCGAGATGCCGCCAATAATCGCCGCCCAGCGGCCGGAGGGAGCAGTAATCTATGGGTGTTATGAGCTTATCAAGCAGTCTATCTGACACTTTTATAGATGGTCTGAAGCACGATTTCCCCCAGTTTAGGTTTGAGCCAGGCCGGCAGGACTATTGGTCGCCCGGCTCCAACACGGTAACCTACAACCCAGCCCGACCGTTGCCAGAATTACAATATGGACTGCTCCATGAGCTGTCCCATGCCCTGCTTGAGCACCACAACTACACCAGTGACTTTGAACTTCTGAAATTGGAGAGTGAAGCTTGGCATAAAGCCGCCCAAATTGGGTCGAAATACGGCGTGATTATCAGTGAGGACCACATCCAGAACTGCTTGGACACCTATCGCGACTGGCTACACCACCGCAGTACTTGTCCGACCTGCGGGCTACACGTGATCCAATCTTCACCTCATAAATATCACTGTTTCAATTGCCAGACCGAGTGGTCGGTGACTAACGGCCGCTTCGTTAGAGCTTACCGCCGGCTTTTCAAAACAAAAAACACCTGAGAAAAACAGGTGTTTTTTGCGGTCAGTCGCCCAAATTAGGCGACTTTTTTGGTGCGGCGAGAAATACGACCGCCCCTGCGGCCAGCTTCGCGAGCTAGCTCACGATCATATGCAAAACCGCCAGTGTGGCCTAATTGGCCGCCAATTTTACCAATGCGGGCATAGAAATCTTTGCCGTACTTGGATTTGTTGGTGGCAGCGGCTTTCATACCGCCGAGTTTAGTTCCAGGCATAGTTCACCTCCTTAAATTAATGTTCGTGGAGCAAAACAAAAAGGGCCTTGGTGCCCTCTCTTTGGTTTGCTCGAACTATGCTTATGGTATCACTTCAAGGCGCTTGTGTCAACACACCGCTTGAGGTTTAATGGGTTACGCAGAAGTAATTCCACTGTGCGGCGGTAGTATCCGCGGCGGTGTTAACCACCAGTGTTGTGGCAGTTGTTGTCACGTAGTAGCTTGTGGAACTACCAGCGATAGCCGCGGCGGCGGCGTTACCCGACGTTACCACACAGTATGGCGCGTTGGTCATGGTCGCGCCGAAGGTCAGCGTAATAGTGGTGTGAGAGGTGGTAGAGGTGGTGAATGAACCAGCTGTATCGGTTGAGCCGGCTCCAAGTGTTGGTGAACCAGCGCCAGACTCCGCCAAGTTAGAGTTACTAAGCGCCGTGCCGCTCTGTGCCACCTTAATCTGTCCCGTTAAGGTTATTCTGCCCGTCCCAGCCTGAATATTTACAGCTGAAGTAGAGTTTGTAGAGCCAATGGTAATAGACTGCACCCCCGCTGATGAGTCAGCTATATGGATTGTTGTGTTTTTGCTGGTAGAGCCCACGGAACCAATGTTTATCGTTGGCGAGTTGGCGGTGCCTATGCTAATACTGCCGGCCGTACCCGTAGCAGTCCCGGTATCCATTATTAAGCTACCAGAATTAGAGGTAGCGCCAAGTGCATTGCCCGTTTGCAGGGTAAAGCCCTGGGAGTTCGTACTAGCGGCATTTGTTATTGCCGTGCCCACAATTCCACTGGTCGTATCCACATTAAATATCGCGGTCCCGGAGGCATTCTGTACCTGGAAGGCGGCGGTGGAGTTTACGGCGCCCTGCAGAGTAAGGCTGCCATTACCGGCGTGGGTTAGGTTCACGTCGTCAAGACTGAGCTGAGAATTGTTGGTGAAGCTGTTGTTGGCACCGGAGTACTGAATAGATTCACCATCCCAGGCGAAGGTTGAGGCGTCGGCAGAATCAATAGCGTTGAGCCCGGCTAAAGTCGGATCAGAATTGCCGAAGTTATTGATGCTAGTGGCATCGGCGTTAGACAGTGTACCAGTGCCCATAGCCTCCCATAAGATGTCACCGTCCAGAGGGCTACCAGTACTAGAAGAACCTATGTATAAGCTAGTAAGGGCGCCCGGTGTGTGGGCTATGGCGGCTGAAGCAAAGTTGGCTCCACCTACAGAGACATAGTTATTGGAGGCATCCCACTTCATGATTACAGTTCGCAAGTCTCCTGCCGAAAAGGTATCGGCAGATACAGGAGTTGTGTCGCAGGCATTGGTATGGCAACGCCGTACTTGCCATTGAGCTCCTGGGGCGTTCCAGACTAATTGTATACGCTCGTTGTTGGTGCCATCATCTAGGGAGAATACTGCGGCGTTTGTATTGTTATTTACCGGTGCAGTGCTTGCAAAACCTAGTCTTATTCTAGCTGCCACCCAACTTTGAGAAGAATTTATAAGGCTCGCCGGAGCAGTAATACTGCCTGGGTTACGAGTCGCTACGCCAGCACTGGTTTCGACATACGGCGTAGCAAAGCCTTTCTGCTCAAGCTGTACGCCGTCTAGATCAAGTACGCCTGTCTGGTTATTCACGTTCGGGGTAAAGAACATCACCGTACTTACACCAGTAGTAGCCGGGGTGAACGTGAAAGTGAATCTTTGCCAACTATTAGTAACTATAAAGCTTTGCGAGTTCATCACTACATTGGTACCGTTGCTCTGCTCGATGATGAATTGCCAGTTAGAGACTGTGCCGCCGTTAGACTTTGCCCAGAAGGAAGCGGTATATTTGACGCCGGTATTGAACGGTATAGCACCGGATACATCCACGGCACCGTAGGCAAAGTTACCGTTATTGGTGGCGGTCAGTTCTCCCGCATCCAAGCCAAACTTGGAAGATGTGGTCACCCGCGCGATGGAGGCGCTCGAGCCAGATCCAGAGCCCGCCGTCCAGCTTGTGGTATTGCTTTCGAATCCACCGTTAGGGACTATGTTCGTCGTTGACTCCCATATGCCAGTAGAGCTGTCTGGTGGTTGGCGACCGTCGCCTTGAGTATGTACTGAGCGGCTGGCATCAGTAATTTCGTTGCCAGAGAAGGTCATGGCACCCCCAGAAGCCGAGTTGCTAACAGTTCTTAGTTGAATGCCAGCACCTTGCCCGTTCTGAAGGGTGATGGTGCCTGTAGATTGCAAGTTGGCTACAGTGACTAGCTGGTTGTTAGTGTCAGCCGTCAGAATAGAGGTGCCGCCAGAGTTCTGGATTTGGAAGGCGGTGGTAGAGTTGGAGGTGCCTTGTACTTTTAGGGCGCCTACCCCAGTACGAGAGAGGGTGATATCAGAGTTTTGACCCAGTGCCACCGCCGCGTTACCAACTAGTACATAGTTCCCCGTGCCTTGTTGTACGGCTAAGGTACTGTTGGTAAATAGCTGTCCGTTTGATATAAAGGCGCCATCGGTTCTAAGAGTATTGTTAGTTAAGCGATATAGGTTAGTATCCGTCCCAAATTCTATACCGCTAGCGGCAGTGCCACTAGTGTCTGAAAGCTGAAGTGTGTAGGTATCGGCCTTGGCTATGCGGACACCGATATCAGTGGTCGCACCAGTATAGGTGGTTACATCCAATCCGATAGCCGTAGTGATACCGGAGGCGCCGTAGTTGCCAATTGAAACTCCAGTAGAAGTTGTTGGCTTTATGGAACCATACGTAGGTGTGGCGGCACTTATCCCTATAAGACCTGTTATCGAGCCTGCGCCAGAACCAGTCGCCACCTGAGAGTTAATCCCGGCGACGTTGCTAATAGTTACTCCCGAACCCGGATTGAAGGTTGGCGCAGAAGACAAGCCCCGGCGAGTATTAACACTGGTTGTAGGCGTATATGTGGGGTTTATAACAATAGCGTTTTCGAATGAGCCAGAGGTTGAGTATGTGCCCGTTACACTCAATGCAGTTGCGGGATTGGTAGTTGGCTGGATTATAAAGGCGCTGTCAGTCTGCAGCTGACCTGTTCCAGACCGATACAGGTTTGTGTCCGTGCCAAAGTAAATGCCGCCAGAGTTAGCTGTGGTGTTGGTGCCGATAGTCAACGCGCCATTCGCTGGAACGCCGGATGGGCCAACAGCGACTTTGCCGTTAGTAGTATCTACGACCAGTTCATTCGTGCCAGCAGCGTTCTGCACCTGGAAAGCAGTTGTGGAGTTGACGCCGCCCTGTAAGCTTAAGCTGCCATTGGCAGTATGGGTTAGATTTACGTCGTCTATGGATATCTGGGAATCATTGGTAAAGCTGTTGTTGGTGCCGGAGTATTGGGTGGATTCGCCGTCCCAACGGAAGCTGGCACTAGAGGCTCCTGAGTTAAGGGCTTGGAGATTACTGAGGGTGGGATCGGAATTGCCGTAGTTGAATAGCGTGGCGGCATCAGCGTTAGAGAGAGTACCCGTACCCATGGCTTCCCATAAGATGTCACCGTCTAAGGTGTTGCCAGTACCGGAAGAACCTATGTATAAGCTAGTAAGGGCGCCTGGCGTCTGAGATATAGCAATCGAAGTAAAGTTGGCTCCGCCTACAGAGACATAGTTATTGGAGGCATCCCACTTCATGATTACAGTTCGCAAGTCTCCTGCCGAAAAGGTATCGGCAGATACAGGAGTTGTGTCGCAGGCATTGGTATGGCAACGCCGTACTTGCCATTGAGCTCCTGGGGCGTTCCAGACTAATTGTATACGCTCGTTGTTGGTGCCATCATCTAGGGAGAATACTGCGGCGTTTGTATTGTTATTTACCGGTGCAGTGCTTGCAAAACCTAGTCTTATTCTAGCTGCCACCCAACTTTGAGAAGAATTTATAAGGCTCGCCGGAGCAGTAATACTGCCTGGGTTACGAGTCGCTACGCCAGCACTGGTTTCGACATACGGCGTAGCGTAGGCCTTTTGCTCGAACTGTACGCCATCAAAGTAATTTGTCTCGCCGGTTCCGGGCGAGCCATCGCTGTTAAATGATAGCCTCACGATTGTGGTAGATGCGGGGGCGGTTGCGGTAACACTATAGCGAGTCCAAGAGGTCGATGAGTTGGATATATTTGCGGTTGAAGTAGAGATTATGTTGCCGCCGGAGCAAGGTGTTGTGCTACACCAGATAATGTTAATTGTCGCGGGTCGCGTTCCATAGTTGGAGGCCGCCTCCGACCACAACGAGAAGGTGTACGCACTACCTGCGCTAGCAGAAATATTCGTGTTCCCGTCTGTTTGCCGCCATTCTGCACTCCACACTCCAGTAGTTGTGGAGGTACCCTGAAATGCGGCTACACCGAACTTAGATACGGTTGTGGCTCGACTTACAGTCAGGTGTTGGTTGTTAACGAAGCCATTGGAATTCGTCTCTGCCCCGCCGTTAGGCATCAAGTTAGTCGTTGTTTCCCAGATTCCGGTAGAACTATCTGGCGGTTGGCGACCGTCACCCTGAGTATGGACAGAGCGGCTGACATCAGTAATCTCATTACCAGAGAATGTCATAGCATTACCTGGAGATGAGTTGCTGACAGTGCGCAACTGGATACCAGCTCCCTGACCGTTTTGAAGGGTTATAGTACCAGTAGATTGCAGATTGGCGACTGTGACTAGCTGGTTGGTGGTATCGGCTGTCAGAATGGAAGTACCGGCATTATTTTGAATCTGGAAGGCGGTGGTAGAGTTAGTGGAGTCTGCAAATGTGGCTGAACCATTAGCAGCAAGACTACCGGTAAGTGTTGATGTGCCGGTGACTGCTAAGTTTGTACCAACCGTGAAAGAGTTATCGGTCTTTAGTACTCCCGCACTTGCCCTATAAAGATTGGTGTCTTGTGGATTTATGCCATCGGCCCACTGCAAGGCGCCATCCACTACAATCCTTAAGCGTGTTGAGCTATCACCGGGCAGTAAAGTTTGGAAAGCAGCACCACCGGTGGATCTAGTTATTTGGATGAAGCCGGTGTCTCGAATCGTACCTGAGCTATCAACCGTGAGATTGCCAGTGGTACCACCGACCGAAAGTAATGAGCCTGGATTGCTACTAGTGCCGATTCCAACATTACCAGAACTGAATAATATATTGCTCCAGTTGCTAGTGCCAGCGCCGGCACCAAAATTTAGAGCTGTTACGGCCGTACCAGTACCTGAAACCTGGGGAGAGATATTTGCCTGAGTGCCCTCGACATCAACAAACAGCGACCCGAAATTGAGGTTATCGGCGGCATTAGCCAAAGCCAATTTAGATGAAGTCGACGTACCGTTGGGGCTTAGCTGAAACGCAACACCCCGGTTAGTAGTAACCGCCTTGAAGTCCAAGCGGTCATATGTGCTTGCTACACCGGGTACTAAATCAATCGTGTCGGTGTTGGTACCGGTACCGGCCAAGCGTATACCTGTGGTACCTGAAACTTGTAGGCTTGTTTGAGGATTATTATTGCCTATGCCAACTTTACCGTTAAAGAAGTTTAGATCATTGGCGCCAGCCTGATAAACTCCGTAAGGGTTGGTGACTCCGGTGGTAGAACTTCCCTGAAGGTAGATACCATAAGCGCTGACTATGGTCCCTCCTCCGGTGTTGGAAGGCGTTCTAGCATAGAAATCATAGGCATCGGTAATAGTGCCGGTTGAGTTATTTCTGATTTTTGCCTCATAGTCGCGAGCCCACGCTAATGTTCCAGTGGAGTTATTGTTAAGGTCCGCGTAGAAACCTTGCATTCCGGCATTGCCTGCACCGTTGTTTGTGACGTCATTATAGATACCTACGAGCGAATTGGTGTTGCTGTTAACAGTATTGGTGGTTGCAAGATCAATGCCGCCTGTAACCTGTAAAGACGCCACATTCGCCAAAGGTACCATGGCAACACCTATCGCCGTATGACTTGTATCGGCAACTAATAAATTACTAGTACCTGCCGCATTTTGAACCTGAAGAGCAGTCGTAGAATCGGTAGTATTTTTGAACAAACCGGTACCATTCACAGTCAGGTTACCAGCAGCTATCAAATTGCCGTCTGTCTTAAGCGTGCTGTTTGTACTGCGATACAAGTTCGCGTCTCCGCCCAGTAGTAATGCCGTGGAGCTTAGGTCCGCATTCGGGAATAGAACCTGCCCAGTGATCGTATCCGCTGTCAGCAAAGATTGGCTGGATGAATCTTGGACCTGGAAGAAGGTATGCGAACCGGATGATGTATCTTTGTGCAAGGTTTGCCCCTGATTACCGACCGTAAGTACTACCGCACCATTGCCATTTTTGGCCTGCAGAAGATCAGCCGTCTGGCCGCTGATACCCTTCAGGATTCCGACTACATTGCCGATAGCAGCGGATTCGATGTTGAAATTAGCTGTGGCTTGCAAAGCTGTGCCGTTCTGAATATAACTACCCGAGCCGGAAGCCACCGTACAGCCGCCAACCGTACAGATGGGCGCGCCGTTTATCTCGTACTGGCCGATGATGTTCACATTGCCTGACGGGTCCAGCGCGAAAACCTGGGAGCCGGTGCTGGTTTGTCCCTCGAACAAGTCTGCCATTTGACCCGAAGCGCCACGAATAATACCGCCCACGCCGTTAACGTCCGCTGATTGGAAGTTAAAGTTGGCGTTGGTCTGCAGAGCTGTGCTGTTCTGGATAAAGCTGCCTGAGCTAGAAGACGGCGTACAGCCTGAAGCGTTACAGATGCTGGCTCCGCCAATTCTGAAGGTATTTCCGGCGCTAACGTTAATGTCGCCGTTAACATCCAGTGTGTAATTTGGCTGTACGCCAATACCTACCCTGGTGTTAATCGTATCGGCAACAAGCAGATTGTCGTTGCCGGCGGCATTTTGGATCTGAAAAGCGTTGGTGGCGTTAGTAGCGCTTTGGAACAAAAAGTTGCCATTCTGGATCGTCACACCGTTGAATATGTTCTGGCCATTAAACGTATTGTTCCCGTTCAGGATGTTATTGCCCGTAAAGGTGTTATTGGCGTTGAGCAATGCCACATTCGTGCTAAGCCGACTATCGCCTAATGTCCCTGATGAGATATTTGAGGCATTTGTGTAATAACTCGCGCCGTTCCCCTGAAGCGTTATGGCGTCTACATTAGTGAGCAAACTTCCATTGAGCGCCGGTAAGATACCTGAGATATTGAGCTCAACCAGTTCGTTTGGCCCATTGAAGCTGTTGCCCATCCGAGTAATGTTGGAAAAGTCTGCCAAACTCGATGATCCCAAGGGCTGGCCATTGACCAGATACTGGCCGGATATATTTACACTGCCGCCGACCTGTAAACTAGCGCCTCCAGCGGTGGGGGTGGTGTCGATACCAACTATTAGGTTGGTCGTATCCACCGTCAGCACGCCGCTCGCATTGGCGTCCTGAACGCTGAAGGCGCTAGTTGAATTGGTCTGATTCTTAAATAGGACCGGTCCGGTAGTCGTAAACGAGTTGCCACCGGCTATGACCGTCGTTCGGTTTATCTCCAGAGTCGTGACACTCGGTGATTCGGACAAGCCCGACTTAGTAGTGACGGTTGGTGTACCACCGTTTGGATTCGACTTTGCCTGATTTAAGCCGAATTGGTTGCCTAACAGATACATGCCTATGGCCACAACCACGACGACAAACGCCCCCGTTAGCGCAAACTTGGCGCCAGCTGGCAAGCGAAAGAGGTGTCTTTGGAAACGCGGCTGTTTTGGAGTCTCCACCTGAGGCTCGACAGGTGGAATTAGAGGTCCTGCGGTCAGATTTGTCGCTGGTGTAGCGGGCAGAACCGTGTTGGTCGACAAGGAGACCGGTGTATTGTTTGAGGTAACCGCCGGTGCCAGAACGACCCCTGGTTGATGAGCCGGTTCTGCGGGTACGGATAGATCAGCCTGAGCGGCAGGTGTTACTAACGGCATAGGCGCCGTGGAAGGTGCTGTGGGCTGGGTAGAACCATCCAGGCTTTCGCTAACGGGAGGTGAATACACCGAGGGTGGAGCTGGCTGAAGAGTCGGCAAAGGATTGGCGGGTAATGTCGTGGCTGGTGCGGCCACCCCGGTCGCAAATCCTTCTTCGGTAGCGTGGGATGTTAATTTAGCCTCCAGACCCTTAACTGCTTCTCCGGTTGAGTGCTCAATGTGCTCAACTTCGGTCTCTACCGCCGCTTTGGCTCTCTGTAATCTCTTCCGACAACGCTCACTGCATGTCCGTGCGTCAGCACGCCCACGAAAAACTCGCTGACATGATAAGCAAATTTTAGTTTTTTGGCGTGCCATTTTTTTGTTAATTTTTTTGTTCGTTTAACTGCCTATGATTATGGTTTTTTAACCGGACAAAGTCAAGGAGAAAAGGTGGGACTTCTAAGGTGTTATTTGTCTCACCTATTTTACCTATTTTTGTAGCATTTTTTATAACAAACTTGCTCAATCTACACTATAAAGCCGGGACACCAATGAACAAGCTATCTGTAGTAAATCCTACATTAACGATACTTTTTATCCACAACTACCCCGAATGACCTGAACAAATTTTTGAGCTTTCGGACTCTTTTTACTTGGTCTGAGTATTGTCTATGGCTTGGATGACTTTGCTAGAATCTTTCAAGTTCTCCCGGAATAAAATCTAACGCGCCTCACTGGTCATCTTATCTTCTGGACCATGAATCTCGGTACCTAGCTTGATCAATAGTAGCGGGTTCGAGTTTTACTCGCTAGTATCCCCGGTACAACATAGTCCGCCCAAGTCTTAAGATGATGGCCAAGCTTTTTTGACAAAGCAAACATTGATATGCTCCCCTCACTCGTTAAGGCTATGAATGCGGCAGCTCATCGTCTATTAGCGCGCTACTTAAAACGCAAGCTACAGTAGGCTTATTCGATCACCCAGTAGTAGAAACTGTACTTTGTGCCTGCAACGTCAGCCGCACTAAGTTGCATAGTGAAGGAAGTCGTGCCGGTAGCAGTGACGAAGCCTGCTAAGGTTAAAACCGAGCCGCTGTCAACTACGCTTGCTGGCTAAAGTATCGCTGGCTTAGGCGCAGTCCCGAAGGTACTATTGAACGTAATAACGGCAGTGCACACACACCTGTGGTGCTTGTGCCGCCAGTACGGTAAAGGAGCCTGCATTATTCAGCGAATCCAGCAGTCTCGAGCAGCCATAGGGCTCGTGCCGTAGCTGGCCGGTTGTACCAATATCGCAGGAGCCGTAGTCTGCGTGCTCTTTAGGCGACCAGTGAAAGTAATTGGCCCCGTGCCTGCGGTAATAGTCACTGAAGTAGGCCCTATCGAGTTACCGATCTGGATAGTTTTAGCCTGGGCACCGGAGCCGAGATTAACGGTAGCTGAGGCTACTGTAGCATCGAGGTCAGGTTGCCTGTGTCCACCTAGAAACCCATTAAGACACACGAAGCCGCTAAAATTGATGAAGCATGGTCTAATTATCATACATAAACAATATACGCAAACCTTAGTCAAGACCTAGGCAATAACAGATTATAAGCTTGTCACTTTGGCAACCCACCCAATTTTACAATTTTATGTTAAACTTTACTAATATGTACTACGTTTATCTACTGCAAAGCCAGGCGAATCCCCAAAAAATATACGTTGGCTATACTGCCTCCCTAGATAAGCAGCTTGACGAGCATAATACAGCCGAAAAGGGTTTCACTTCACGGTTCCAACCTTGGAAAATTATTTACTACGAAGCCTACGAAGATCGAGCTGTGTCAATACAGCGTGAACTTCAATTTAAGCGCCACGGTAATGTCATGGCTAGGCTTAAGTTAAGACTCCGTCTACAGTAAACTTGGGCGAGCTATTGACCGCTAGTTGTGCTGCTGCCAATATTTACTGGCGCTATTTGAATGATCTTGTTGGTAGACGGCCTATACAAAATAGCTTCCTTGGCCTGGGTGTAAATTAGAACCTGGTCACCGGTCTTGGTGTTAGCAAAAAACGGCTGACCTGTGAGCTTGCTAGGGTCGGTTACTGTTGCTAGAGTCGGTGTTTCGTTAGCGGGCAAATCTACTATTCGGCCTATTATAGCCACGGCATCACTAACTTGGGCCTTGGCCGCTGTTTGCGGATTGGATAGCTGTGCCACCCGTTTCTGAGAGTCGTGGTACTTAACGTAGTAATAGCCGCCGCCAGCCACCAGTACAACAAATGCTACTATAGCCACTAGCATATTAAGGCCTTTTTTGTTATTAAACATTTTTAAATTAACCAATTTCTTTCTCCCCTTTAAATCACTTATGATTAATCATATCAAGTCGCTATTGGTTGTGCAATAAGTAATTACCAAGCATTTAAGGTGAGGACTGGCTGGAAGAATTCAAAGGGGCCATTTCGACTATTTTATTGATGCTTGGGCGGTACAAAATGGCTATTTTAGCCTTGTTGTATACCAAAAGCTTGTCGCCGTTGACGGCCTGGGTAAAGAATGGTTGGCTTTGCAGCTTTGCAGCATCGGAGATTGTAGCCAGCGTAGGTTGTTCGCCGCTTGGTAAAATCACCAGCTTGCCCACTTGTTTAACTACTGCGTCAATACTTGCTGAATTGCTTTGCAGGTCATTGAGTTTTTTCTCATTATTTTTATTTTGGCTATAGAAATAAATAGTCGGTATAAGCACAATTATCAATACTAGCCCTGCCCAAAGCCATTTTTTGTTGGTTGGCAAACGAAATTTCGGGGTTTGGGCGACTGGTGGCTGAACAACCTGTGTGTTCAATTCTGACCCCTGTTGAACTTGCTCGATTTTACGTGGGCGACCCCTTCCGCGCTTTACAGGTTGAGGTATCTGCGGCTCCTCTTTTTTGAAGCTCTTGATTAGTGCCATTAGCGTTATTTTAGCAACTAAGTCATCGCTCCGCAATTATTCTAGGGCGTCTTATCTGCTATGAACTGTTAGCGAAATGTTTGCTGGAAATTTAACTCGTCTGCGGTTAAAATTAAGTTAAATATCGTGAGGCAACGTTTTTTTATAATCATCATCGCAGTCTTGGTAGCTCTAAGCCTAGTTTTTGGCGGGCTATATCTTCACGAACGAAACTCGCTGAGCAGCTCCGGCCAGAGCCGCTATCCACTCTTAGCTCAGCGCTTGTTTCAAGAGAATCCCAGTGACGTTGTTATAAACTTTCAGCCCCTGCGTGCCGACATTAAAAGTTACCTGGCAAGCGTTGGGGTCAAGCACAGCTTCTATTTTCAGTACTTGTTCACTGGCACGACCATCCGTGATGGTGATAGCAACCTCTTGGTTGGTGCCTCGCTTATGAAGATACCGATCGTAATGGATCTTTATAAAGCGGTTGAGGAGGGCAAGATTAGCCTCGATAAAAATGTGGTTGTGCCAAGTGATGTACCGGGTGGTGACGATAAAAATTTTGGAAATCAGGAAAATTTAAAAGCCGGGGACCAGATTACGTTGCGAAAGGCATCAGAAATCGCTCTAAACGAGTCTGATAACACGGCTGCCTACACGGTTTTTGAAGCTATTGATGGCTTATTGTCCACCCAGGACCAGGCACTTAATAATTTAGACGTTGAACTCCAAGACAGCACAAGCGCAGACGGCCCTCCGTATGTCATGATAAGTTCACGCTCCTATGCCTCTATTCTTAGCTGCTTATATTTCTCCTGCTTTCTGTCTCTTAAAGATTCCCAAGCAGTTCTTAACAACCTGACTAATAGTCCAGACGATAATGGCCTGCGCGGGGGCGTGCCACAAAGTGTCCTGGTTGCCCATAAAATAGGCTCGTTTAGCACCATTACCCAGAGTGACTGCGGCATAGTCTATGTCCCAAACCGACGCTACTTACTATGTATCATGATGGATGAAGGTACTGCCGGCGCTTCCCAGCACATCAAAAAACTTTCACAAATGGTTTACGACTACGTAAACAAGCTCAACCCTTAAAACAGCTACTGGCCAGTGCTAAGAGCGGTTTTTTGGTCTTTAATGGCAGTGGCAGTCCACTGCAGGTTTATGTCTTCGCTAGCCGGTTTGTTTAGATAAATACTGAAGCTGTCTGATTTTACATTGCCGACAGTGTAACTAATGCCGGCGTCTAAAAGCCGCTGGTATTTGTTAAGCACTGTGTCGGTAGTGCCATCGGGCAAGACTGTATCGTCAAGTTTATAGTTAGCCGCAACTATTGGCGCATCGGTATATGGCAGACTAAATTTAATAGTTACCTTAGAATCCCCTTGTTTTATTACGGCGGTGCCGCCGGCATCTTGGCCAAGCACCACATGTGCGCCGAACAGTACATCTTGGTTGAAGCTGACCGAACCCATAAACTGCGTTATGGAGTTGAATACCGCCTGGTCATTAAAGGCAGTTGTACCATTAAATTGGGCCGGGCCGTTGACCGTTAGGCCGCCGCTGGCTAGCAAAGTGCCGCCAACGGTTAAGTCTAGGCTGATTTTGGCGCTGCTTACAGACAGGGGCGACGGACCAGAACTACCCCCAGAGGCGCTAGTTGTGGAATCGGCTAGCAGTTGAGTCAGGCCTTCGATTTGGTTAGTTTTGATTTTGTCAGCTGTAACGGTGCCGGTGAAAACGGCATTGCCTGCACTGTCGAAGGCTACAGCCTCCTGCCCGGCCGGATTTTTGATAACAAATCGTCCGTCGGCGCCAAGTTCCATATCAATATCAACGCCGACCGGCTTGATGGTATTAGCAACTACTTGGTCAGCGGTTAGCTGCGGCGTTACAACGCCGCCTAGAGCAGTTAAGTAGCCCGTATCTACCCGCCCTGCGCTGGCTATCGAGTCCGGATCTATTTTGGTCATAAGCTGTGACAGCGTGTCCTTGGGGTCAGGGCCGGCTGGCGGTGCGGGACCTACTGTTAAGGGCGGCGTGCTGGCATCGGTAGTTTGACCAGTACCGGTTGTAGTATTGATGGCTGTATCGGTCGATGGTGCTGGCGGGATATTATCATCTTGCCAAACACGGAAGTAGTCTACATTCATAGCAACAGTGGTAATTGTGTTGGTGGTTATATTGTCCTGTAACCACATTGTTAGTCCGTTGACCGGGGTTAAGGTGCCGGTAACACCTGTGCCGCACTCGGTTTCTTTGATGCCGGTCGAGGTATCGGTATCGACATAGAAATGAATATCGCTAACGGATCGCACTTCGATGCGGAGGTAGCTGGTCTTACCCTGAACGATATTTCCAGTTTCGGCCCCAGCAGTACAAGTTTGCACACTACCGATGAGCGTGCTACCGGCCACCACAAAACCATTCCAGACCGGAGAACTCGTAGGACAGGTGGGAGCGGTAGTCGAATACGTCGAACAGTTGCTGAAGAAGATGCCATCGATCGGCATACCGGTCGTAACAGTTGGTGCGCTCGCCGTACCCATACCCAAGCCAACAACCATAATTGAGTTAGCCGCAGCAGCGAAGGTAGACGGTGTAACTTTCATCTCCGCTACTGGCAAGTTACTGGCGAGGAATAGTTTATTGGCTAAAGCGGAACCGGCGCCCAAGTACTCTAGACAGGAAGCTTTGTTTCCAGAAGTAGTAGCACTGTTGGCGGCCGATATCGACTCCGCTCCGTTGGTATTACTGGTACCAGTTACAGATGAATATGTACAGGTGTTTGTACCGGCCGCATTACCAACTACCGAGTTTAGGCTGACATCGCCAGTACCGGCAGTACAAGTGACTGCGGTAAATGAGCTACCGGAATCACCTCGGCAACGATCACTGTTGGCAGTTGTGCTAACGGCGGTATAAGCGGTTCGGAATGTATTAAATTCTTCGCCGTAATAGGAGTTACGGCTAATTTGTGCCCCTGTCATTGCCAAACCACCGAAAATGTTGTTGGCCGTGCTGGTGTCTTTGACCGTGAATATGGAGTTTGCCGAAGCGTCCGTTACGTTTATGGCGTTGTAAGTCCCGCCGGTAGTTAAAGTAGACATGGCAATTGCCAGGCCGGTAGCGTTAACGGTACCTGAAGTTTGGGTAATGGCCGGCATTTGGACTGACAGCCCTTTCCAGTTAATGATGCCGGTGGACGATTCGGTTAATGCCGTGGCAGTGCCTAGATTTAAACCATTAATATTAATGGTGCTGGTTGTGTTGCCAAAACTACCTCCACCGGTTGTTAAGTTAAGATCGTTGATGGTACCAGTCTGGGCAGCGGCGACGGTCATAGTGCCGCCAATTATATCAATGCCATTCATGCCGCCGGCAGCACCGTTAGTGTTGGTTACAGTGTAGCTGCCCTGGGTAATTTTCAAACCGTCGTCCAGGATTACACCGCTGGCGGTTGCAGTAGTTGCATTCGCGCTAGTAATATTCATCCCGGCCCAGTTAATAGTACCGGCCGCCGAGTTAGTCAGGGCGCCAGATGTGCCTAAGTTCCAGCCGTTAATGTTGGCCGTGCCGGTGGTGGCTAGGGTTATTGTCGAGACTGTCATGTTGCTATTATTCAGAGTACCGGTGATCCCAGCGGCTGGCGCGATTGTGCCGCCAATAATATCTATGCCATTATATCCCCCGCCGGCACCGTTAGCAGTGGTGAGCGTGTAAGTACCTTGGGTAATCTTTAGCCCGTCAGTCAAAGTGATGCCGCCGGCAAAGTTGATAGTGGTTGATGGAGTTGTAATGTTGGCCCCGATCCAGTTGATGGTTCCGGCCGCAGACTGTTGTACAAGCGCCCCGGCCGAAGCCAAGTTGAGGCCGTTTATGTTAAAGATGTTGGTAGTGCTTTGGGTAAGCGCGGTGGTATCGGTTTCGAAGGCATTATATGTACACGTTCCACCGGTGGTACCGCAGGCAAAAGTGCTCGGAGCGGCAACTTTTATACCATTGAATGTCCTACCGGTAGACGCGCCAGTAGTATTGAAAACCGGTGTCATTAATAGACCATTGGTTGTTGTTAGGGCCACGTTGCTGCTGGTATCGCTAACGGCCAGACTTACAAGACTGCCTGTTTCGGCTGCGGTATGGGAATAAGTAATCGAGTTATTGGCAAGTAAAGTTCCGGTGGTCATGGTGGTTGAGGTTGGGTTTAGGTAAATCAGGCCGCCAGTTGTGCCCAGTGAGGCGTCGGTAAAGACAAAGGCCGAAGCGGTTGTACTCCCGGTATTGACCGAGGAAGTGAAGGTTTGCACACCACTCCCGCCGGAGGTGAAGTTCAAGGCAGTGTTGGTCGATGAGTTACCAACCGTTACAGTTCTGGCATTAGTTGGCCCGACTAGCAGAATGCAAGTCGCGGCGTTACAGTCAAAGCCGGTACTGGTAGCGTTAGTCACTAAGCCGCTATTAGCTACCGTGAAATTCGGCGCGGATATAACATTAGTGGCGAAGGTACCAGTAAATGTTAGTCCGTTAGTAACAGTACCGGCGGTCTGTTTAACCTGGATACCGTTAGTTGTAGTCCCTGCTCCGGTTTGGTTAAAGAACAGGCCGTTGGCAATGGTGTTGGCGGCATTGGCGCCGTTTAGATCAAGGATATCGACTGAA
>Ga0265338_10004584_pt1 | contig 18589 bp, 16 predicted proteins | sample 42126metaG_FD_193579 | JGI IMG/M metagenome (GOLD analysis project Ga0265338, IMG submission 193579) | Rhizosphere microbial communities from Carex aquatilis grown in University of Washington, Seatle, WA, United States - 4-21-26 metaG | ecosystem: Host-associated > Plants > Roots > Rhizosphere... | reverse complement strand
CGAATCCTCGGGCGCGGCGAGCACCCAGCGCGCCGGCTGGCTGGTCGCCTTGCTGAATTGAAATTCCCCCACCTCATGCACCTTGGAGCCGTTTTCCACGATCCAATCATGTCCTGTGATCCCGCAATCCAAATAGCCCAGCTCCACGTAGCGGCTGATTTCCTGCGCGCGAATCAGCCGTATCGACAAATGCTCGTCGTCCACATACGGCACATAGGAGCGGCTGCTGACCGAAATGTTGAACCCCGCCTTGGCCATCTTGCCCAGCGCGGCTTCCTGCAAACTGCCCTTCGGCAATCCCAATCTTAATATCTCAATCTGCTTGCTCATACTGTTGTTTGGCGTCGCGGCTTAGTGAATTCCGTTTCAGAATTCCCCGGTCCGGGGAGCGCGGGCGTCTCGCCCGCACCCGTCGGCGTCTCGCCGACGGATTTATGGAAAGCGCTTCACTAACACCACATTAGCCTTTGACCCGTTAAATCCGGTCGATGATCCACTGTCGGCGCGGCAAAGCCAACTTTTTCTTTGGTCATCCGTGTGACTGCCAAATGGTTTGGCGGCCGCACACCCGCACCTCGCCGCGCGCAATCGCGCCGATGGCGCGCGGGTAAATCTTTCGTTCCACTTCCTGGATGCGCGCATGCAGCGTCGCCGGCGTGTCGCCCGTGAACACAGGAACCGTTTCCTGCGCGATGATCGGCCCCGTGTCGATCCCCTGGTCGACGTAGTGGACGGTCACGCCGGTGAACTTCACTCCGTATTCCAGCGCTTGCTTCCAGGCTTCCAAACCTGGAAACGCAGGCAACAGCGCCGGATGGATATTGATGACCCGCCCGGCGAACGCGCGCAGAAACTCCCCCTTCAGAATGCGCATGAACCCCGCCAGCGCCACGAGGTCCACCTGCGCCTCTTGCAGCGCCCGGATGTACTCCGGTTCCGCCGCTTCATCCAGTTTTGTGCGAAACTTGCCCGGCGCGATGTGCCTCGCCTCAATCCCGCGTTCTTTGGCGCGTGTGAGAATTCCCGCATCGGCCACGTCGCTGACGATCACCGCCACTTCGCCGGGAATCTCCCCGAGGCGGCAGGCGTCGGCTATCGCCGCGGCGTTGGACCCCTTGCCCGATCCCAGGATGCCGATCTTGAATGCGCTCTTCTCTCTCACGTCGCAAGGGTCGAAGCCCTGCCCCCAAAGCGCAAGACCGAAAGAGCGTAGTGCGCTTCTACATTTGGACTGCGGCGGCTTGCCGCCGCTTTCAGTTGACAGGCTGGCCCGCCATTCAGGGGTTGTGGGGCGTTGTAGCGCCGCCAAATCAGGTATTCGCCCTATGTTCAATTGACTCGATCTAAAGCAGAGTGGCTGCGTTCGATTGATACGGCTGGTGGAGGGAACAATCAGCCGTGGGACACGGGGATGGATTAAGGGACAGGGTTTGGGTCCGCCGAGGGAGCGCGGAAGGGGACAGGGAAAATGGGAAGCCGCCTTGGGGCAGGCGGAAGGGGAAATGAAAACGGCGAGTCGACGGGGTTCTGACTCGCCTTTTTCTTTTTTTCAGTCTTCTTTTGTTTTTACCACAGAGACACTGAGGCACAGAGATGCAATTTCAAATCGGCGAAACGCTCCTCAGTTTTCTCTGTGCCTCAGTGTCTCGGTGGTTTAAATCCTGAATCTCCGTGGTTTAATTCCTAAATCTGAGCGAAAATTCGATGTCGACCAACCTGCCAGCCTTTTTCGATGACGGCGAACGCATCGTCGTGGCCGTCTCCGGCGGGGTCGATTCGATGGCCCTGCTGTCGGCGCTGCATGCCCAGGCCCCTGCGCACGGATGGCGCCTGACGGTCGCCCACTTTAATCACCAGTTGCGCGGAAAGGCCGGCGACGCCGATGAGCGTCTCGTCCGGCGCGCCGCAAAGACGCTGAAGCTTCCCTTCGTCGTCGGCAGCCGAAACGTTCGCGCAGAGGCGCGCCGCCGCGGTTGGTCGGTCGAAATGGCCGCGCGCCATTTGCGGCACAAGTTCCTGGCGCGCACGGCGCGAAAGGTCGGCGCCAAAAAAATCGCGCTCGCCCACCACGCCGACGACCAGGTGGAGTCGTTCTTCCTGCGCCTCCTCCGCGGCGCCGGCGGCGAAGGGTTGGCCGGCATGAAACCGCTAAGCCCGTCTCCGGCTGACAAGCGTATTCTTGTGACACGTCCGCTGCTGGCCGTCCCCAAGGACGAGTTGCTCACTTTCGCCGCGGCGCACAAAATCGAATTCTCCGAAGACGCCACCAACGCATCCCTCGAAATGGCGCGCAATCGCATCCGGCATAAACTCTTGCCGTTGCTCCGCGCTGATTTTCAGCCTGCGCTTAATACGGCGATCCTGCGCGTCATGGACATTGTCGGCGCCGAGAGTGAAGCGGTCGGAGCGCTCGCGGCAACGTGGCTGAAAAAACAGGACATCGCATGGGACAAGTTGCCGCTCGCGGTCCAAAGGCGCGTCATCCAGGCCCAGTTGTTTGATCTTGGCGTCTCGGCGGATTTTGATCTGGTCGAGCGTTTGCGCAACCAGCCCAACGAACCGTTTGCGGTCGCGCCTGGTCGATACATCGTCCGCGATTCTTCCGGCTCCGTCTGTCGGCAAGCCCGGCAAACCGCGAGATTCCTGACAGCGCAAAAGTCCATTCTCCTGCGCCCGCCCATGGGCTCGGCGACGTTTGCGGGGCTCATCATCGCCTGGGAAATCGCGGACGCGCCCGGAGCGGAATTCTCCGCCGCGCTTAATACCGAGCAATTTGACGCCGATAAGGTGGGCGAAAGCGTTGTTCTGCGACATTGGCGGCCTGGCGACCGATTTCAGCCCATCGGCGCGGCTTCCGCCCGCAAATTGCAGGACATCTTTACGGATTTGAAGACGCCCAAAGCCGAGCGTCGACGGCGCGTTGTCGCCGCGACCGCCGCGGGCGAAATCTTTTGGGCGCAGGGCGTTCGGATGGCCGAGAGGTTCAAGCTCCGCGCCCGGACAGGGCGCCGTTTGGTGTGGCGCTGGAAAGCCGCGTGATGCTATTGCGCGCGAGGCGCCTTCATGGTAGTTTGCCCCGATTAATCATTGCTAAAATGCCTGACCAAAACAGATCGAACGAACCGGACAAGGGTGACAAGCGCAACGGCGATTTGAGAATTCCGCCGCGCACCATGATGATGTGGATTGGGATCATCGCGCTTTTTGTCGTGCTCATGATGTTGCGCACCAACGCCGATTCCCGCACCGAGGAGCTGCTTTATTACCCGCAGTTGCTCGACAAGCTCACCAATAGCCTGATCGTTCCCGGCAGCGGCAAAATCATTTACGGCCTCCAATCCCCCGACATCAAACGTGTCACCGGCTCCTATTTCCGCACCGACAAGGAGGGCCATTTCCTCACCGAGAAGGACGGCCATCGCGCCGAGCAGCCCTTCAAATTGGAGACGGATTTTTCCGACAAGATGAAGGACTTGCTGCTGACGTCCGGCCAGTTCCGCACCGTCACCAACAATAATCTGATTTGGGGCGTCTTCCTGAACACGTTGCTGCCGTTTATCCTCGTCCTGGGCGTCATTTATTTCGTCATTTTCCGCCAGATCAAAATGGCCGGCAAAGGCGCCATGAGCTTCGGCAAGAGCCGCGCCCGCATGCTCAACAAAGACAAGAACAAGATCACCTTTAAAGACGTCGCCGGCGTCGAGGAAGCCCGCGAAGAGGTCTCCGAGCTCGTCGAATTCCTCAAGGATCCCAAGAAGTTCCAGAAACTCGGCGGACGCATTCCCAAGGGCATCCTCATGGTCGGCGCGCCCGGCACCGGCAAGACCCTTTTGGCCAAGGCGATCGCCGGCGAAGCCGACGCGTCCTTCTTCAGCATCAGCGGCTCCGATTTCGTGGAGATGTTTGTCGGCGTCGGCGCCAGCCGCGTCCGCGACATGTTCGAGCAGGCCCGCAAAAACACGCCCTGCCTCATTTTCATCGACGAAATCGACGCCGTTGGCCGCAGCCGCGGACATGGCTGGGGCGGCGGCAACGACGAACGCGAGCAAACTCTCAATGCCTTGCTCGTCGAGATGGACGGCTTCGACACCCAGGACGGCATTATTATTATTGCCGCCACAAACCGTCCCGACGTCCTTGACCCCGCGCTGCTGCGCCCGGGACGCTTTGACCGCCAGATTGTCGTCAGCCTTCCCGACGTGCGCGGTCGCGAAGCCATTTTGAAAGTCCACGCCCGCAACGTGAAGCTCGATCCATCCGTGACCCTGTCCGTCATCGCGCGCGGCACGCCCGGTTACTCCGGCGCGGATTTGGCCAACCTTCTAAACGAAGCCGCGCTGCTCGCCGCGCGCACAAACAAGAAATCCATCGGCATGGCCGAACTCGAGGAAGCCCGCATCAAAGTCCGCATGGGCCGCGAACGCCGCAGCATGGCGATGACTGATGAGGACAAGCGCTGCACCGCCTGGCACGAAGCCGGCCACGCGCTCGTCAACGTGCTCCTCGAGCACACCCATCCTTTGCACAAGGTCACGATCATCCCTCGCGGACAGTCCCTCGGCTCGACGATGTCCCTGCCCGAAGTCGACGTGCTCAATCACCGCCGCAAGGAGATGCTTGACATGATCGCCATGATGATGGCCGGCCGCATCGCCGAGGAGGTCGTTTCCGGCGATATCTCCAGCGGCGCCGCCGGCGATATCCAACAGGCCACCTCAGTCGCCCGCGCCATGGTTTGCCAATGGGGCATGAGCGAGAAGTTGGGCATGGTCCAATACGGAAGCGAGCATGACCAATATATCATGGGCCGCGACATGGCCCAACGCGCCGATTACAGCGAGTTCACGGCCCAGGAAATCGACGAGGAGGTCAAGCGCATCATCAACGAGGCTTACGACCGCGCGAAGAATTTGATTGACACCCATCGCGACAAGCTCGACATGATCGCCAAGGCCCTCCTCGAATACGAAACCCTCGATGGCTCCCAGGTCGACGACATTGTCCGCAAAGGCTCCTTCACGCCGCCCGAACCGACGCCGAAGGTCGATCCGCCTTCGGGCGCCCTGGCCGCCACGCCGTTGCCCGAAGTCACCAAGCCCGTGCCCCCGAAATTGCCCGGCTTTGGCACCGCCGCCCCGGCCCCAGTTTAGCCTCGGCGCGCGGACATTCTTGTCCGCAGCAACGCCTCCATTCCGCGGCGTTGTGGACATTAATCTCGGCGCGCCGTCTCTGAATTGCCAATGATCATCGCCCCATCACTGCTGGCCGCCGATTTTACCCAACTCGGAAAGGAAGCCGTCCGCGTCCAGAAATCCGGCGCCGATTGGCTGCACCTCGACATCATGGACGGCCACTTTGTCCCCAACGTCTCCTTTGGCCCCGCCGTTGTCGCGGCCGTCCGCCCGCTTAACAAACTCGTCTTCGATATTCACCTCATGTGCTCCCGCCCCGAAGTGCTCCTGGAGCCCTTCGGCAAGGCCGGCGCCGACCGCATGACCGTCCACGTGGAACTCGACGAAAAGGTCGGGCCGCTCATCTGGAAAATTCGCTCCTTCGGCAAGGAAGTCGGGCTCGCCATCAATCCGCCGACAGCGATGGAAACCGTCGAGCCTTTTCTTGACAAAATCGATTCTCTTCTCGTCATGACCGTCAACCCGGGATTTGGCGGCCAGGAATTCATCACCGAATGCCTCCCCAAAATCCAGCAGGCCGCCGCGTGGCGCCGCCAACTCGGCCTCAAATATCGCATCGCCGTTGACGGCGGCATTGAATTCCACACCGCCGCCCAATGCGCCCAGGCCGGCGCCGACACCTTTATCAGCGGCACCGGCCTTTTCCGCCACCGCGCCCTTCGCCCCGCCGTCGCCAAAATGCGCAAGTCAGTCGAATCGGCGTACTCTGCCGCCTGATCGTTTCACGCGCCGCGCACGCGCAATTTTCCTCCTTCGATTACCGTTTCCTTTTGTGAGAGTCTTTCCCCGTTGCGGATTGCCTGAAAACAAGCTTGAACCACAGAGGCACGGAGGCACAGCGCGGCGAAGCCGCAACCAAAAAACTCTGTACAGCAAACAGAGAAAGCGGAGACAATGAAAGCTCTGCTCATAATGCCCAACTCCCGGGAATGACGGATACCGAAATGCGGTTTGCAGTTTTCTCTGTGCCTCTGTTTCCCTGTGGTTCAAATCTCTGTGGTTCAAATCTGAGAGACCTGGCATGGGACATGTGTCAAAAACATCAAAGAGCAGGCGAGTCGGTTGGCCGGCAGGCGCGGGCGACGCGGCCCGCAGGGCAAGAGTAACGCTCTTGGTTAGCCTTGTAAGGGGTTGAATTTGGGTGGAGAATGTCGAATGTCAAACAACGGGCCCCAATTCGTTTTACTGGTATTTATCAGCTCTATCGGAGAAGCAAGCCCAACTTGAGCGGCGGGCTGTCGACGCCGCATTAAGACCCTCTTTTATCCCTTGACAGGGTTTCAGAATGTGCAATGCTTTGGACGTCGGGCTTTATGCCCGGCGCGCCGTCTTCGCTTTGGCGAGGCCGGCAGATCTTTGACAAGTTGCAGCGTCAGCGCCAGCAGGCCGCCAACAATTTCCGGCGGAACAACGCCGGCAGGAATTCGTGTCGACTCGTTTGATTCGTGGTTGCCCCTTCCGAACCTCATTTGTGGGGGGGGAGCGAAAAAGTTTGTGGGGGGGGAGGGAAATTCGCAGCCGATACGACCAATCTGGATCATTTTGCCCATCTGTGGTTCCAGTCACTCCGCGCTGGCGCGTTTTTGGCCGCGGCGCTATTTATCTGGCATGTCCGAGACTGAGACGGTCGAGCCCATCGTGCTTCCGGACAAGGAAGCTCAGGAGAAGGAGAAGTCCGCGCCCAAGGACACGCGCGAACCGGGCTATCTGGTCATCTGCTGGAATGATCCCGTCAACTTCATGGATTATGTGGCGCATGTCTTCCGGGTCGTCTTTGGCTGGCCGGAAGCCAAGGCGCGCAAGCACATGCTCCAGGTGCATGAACAAGGCAAAAGCCTGCTGGTCCGCGAGACCTTTGAAAAAGCCGAGCATTACGTGCATCAACTCCAGGCCTATCACCTCCATGCCACCATGGAAAAGGACGAATGAAATGGATCGACTCCAAACGGGACGAGCAGGGCGCGACCCAATACCTCTTTCATTTGAGCAGGCGCGACCAGGAGTTATTGCTCGGCGTCCTGAAGCTTTTCCCCGTGACCGACGCCGCAAGCCATCAATTGAGCAAAGGCTCCAGCACGAAGATTCGCGCCGGCCAGCCCCTGCTTGTGGAAGCAATGGAGGAGCAACAGCGCAGTCAAGCGCACAAAGTGGCGCGCCTCGTCAAAAATCCCGCGTCCGCTCTCCGGGAGAAGAATGGCGCGCTCGAATTGACCCTCGACGGCGAGCAAATGGAATGGCTGCTCCAGGCCCTCAATGACATTCGCGTGGGAAGTTGGGTGCGGTTGGGCTGCCCGGAAATGGAGCAGGCCCGCCGCGCCGTCCGCGATGAACAGGCCGCTATTCATTATACAGCCATGGAATTGAGCGGCTATTTCCAGGCCGCCATCCTCCAGGCGTTCTCAAAATCCCCGCCCTAGCAGCCGGTCAATGAAAGAGTCACTTTTCGCCGCGCACCAGGCTCCGCCGCAAGTCGCTCTTTTGGCGCTCGGTCAGGCCCGGGGGGTAGAGGCAGTCTTCCCAACCGCCATACATGGGATTGGGCAGCACAATGAAAATCCTGCCAAAGTTCGCCCGATTTTCGTCTGTCAACTGCAAACGCGACGCCGCCGGCTGCCGCTCGAAAAACCCCGCGAAATCTCCAAGGTTGTCCCCCATCAACAACACGATTTTGTAATCCGCCGCGATCTTGCGCCGCCGCGGCTCCTTGCCCTCCTTGCCGGCTTGAAGCAGCAGATGCTCGGCATCCACCGTCGGAAAATGCAGCGCCTTCAAATTCCGCGCCGTGGCCTCGAATTCGCCGGTGTGCCGGTTGGAAATGTAGAAGACAGACACGTTGTTAGAAGCTGCGTAGGCCAGGAAAGGCTGGGCGCCGGGCAGCGCGCCCGCCTCGCCGCGCAAACTCCAACTATTCCAGTCCTTGTCCGAGAAAGGCCTGCCTTCCTTGACAAGCGTTCCCTCGAATGCCCCGTTGTCAATCACGGTTTCGTCGAGGTCCACAATTACGGCGAGGTTTTCGCTCGGTATCCGCCGCAACAGCGCTTCGTCCAGGCGTTGCCGAGCGATGTTGAACGCCTGATAGTAAAGCGCGCGCGCCTCCGCCGCCGACTGCCACCAGAGCACGGCGACTGTCCGGTCTTGTTCGATCGGCGAGCGGCACGACGTCAAAGCCAGAGGCAGGAACGCGAACAACGTGACTAGGATGCGCGACATTGGCCTGTGAAAATGAGCGGCGCTCCCGGTCTTGTCAATTTTTTCCACGCGCCGCTGGGCAACAAATGGAGAGAGTTTGACAACAAAGGGGCGCCCGGTTGGGAGTAAACTGCGGCGATGAGTGAACAGGACCCAATTGGCCATGAACTGCGCCAGTTGGCAACGCTGATTGGACGGCTGGAACGCGGCGAAATTACCCGAACCGAGTTTCGCACGCATAGCGCTCACTTGGGCCTCTGCCCGCAACGCCAGCCCGACCTCTATTTTATCCGCCTCCGTCCCTCTCTTGGAGCCTTGACCGTCGCGCAGTTGCACGCGCTGGCCGACGCCGCCGAAAATTGGGGCGCCGGCGAATGCCACCTGACGACCCGCCAGGGAATCGAACTGCATCAGTTATCCATCCGCGACGCTCTCAAAGCGCTGAAGGCGCTTGGAGCGGCGGGCCTTTCCTCGCGAGAGAACGGCGGCAACACTGTCCGTTCGATCGTCGTCTGTCCGCATCCCAGCGCCGAAGCCAACGGCTTCGACGTCACCGAGTATGCGGCGTTGCTGCAAGAGCATTTGCTGCGGCATTCCGATTTCCAGGCTCTCCCGCGTAAACTCAAGATCGGCTTCTCGTGCTGCGCGGAAGATTGCACCCACACAGTGCTGCAGGATCTTGGCTTCCAGGCGCGCCTGCACGTCGGAGGCGAACGCGGCTTCCGCGTGATGGCAGGCGGTGGCGCCGGAGCCTCGCCGCGCCTTGGCAGCGAGTTGATTGCGTTTCTGCCCGCCAACGATCTGTTGATCTTTTGCGAGGCCTTTCTCCACGCGTTCAATCGCCTGGGCAACCGCGAGAACCCGCGCCGCGCCCGGATCAAGTTTTTGTTGGAATCGCTCGGCGTGGAGAAGTTGCGCCACGAAATCGAAAAGGAGCGACAGGCGCTGGCGGCAAAAAACTGGGCATGGCCAATAGTCAAGCCTCCGACAAAAGCGAACCAAGAAGCCGCCGCCGGCGGCGTCTTGCGGGCGCCGGTGCGCGGCGGGATCGTCGCCAGCGGACAGCTTCGCGCGCTTGCAGCCATTGTCGGCAAACACCATCTGGCCTTGCGCACAACGACCGAGCAGGACTTCATGCTGCGGAACGTTCGCCCAGACAGCGCCAAAGCAGTTCAAGCCGCATTGCAAGAGGCGAAACTCGGCGCTGATTCGCCTCATGTGTTTGTCACGGCGTGCCTGGGCTCCACGGTGTGCTCCCGCGCGTTCACCAATTCGCAGGCCGTCGCCCAGGAAATCGCCCGCGAGTTGGCGAAATTGGAATGCGACAAATCACGCCGGTTGCCGCGAGTGCGCGTGAGCGGTTGCTCCAACGGCTGCGCTTTGCACGCGATCGCCGAGATTGGCCTGGAAGGAGTCGCTCAGAAGCGCGAGGGCGGCGTCATCCCAGCCTATCGCCTTTGGATCGGCGGCCGCTCGCACCAGAGAAAACCGCGGCTTGCCTTGGACCTCGGCATTGTCCCGGCGCGGCGCGTCCCGGCCTGCCTGTCCGAAATGATCTCGCTCTTCCAGCGCGAACGCCGCGACGCCGAAACCGTGGCTGAGACTGTCGATCGCATCGGCGTGGAGACCTTCGCAGCCGTCGCCCGCTGGCACCAGCGCGGCGGCAACCTTCGCGAACTCTCGGTGGATTGGGGCGAGCACACGGCCTACCGGCTGCGGGTGGAAACGGCAGAGGTTCCAGCGGCCGCGCATGGCCCGCGATAATTCTAAGAATTTCCTGTTGTAATTGCCTGGAAAGCTGGCATGTTGGCCGGAGCGATTGTCCCTGTTCACGGCGTGGCGCTTTCAAAGTGTTCTTCTCTGATGATCAAAGTGAAGCCCGATAGTCGGGAACGCCGACGACCAGGAACCATCGGCACAACAGAAAGTCAGTTACAGAATGAATACCAAATTGTTTGTGGGAAACCTCTCCTACAACGTGACAGAAAACGACCTCCAGGACGCCTTCAGCCAATTCGGCGCGGTTTCCGAGGTTAACATCATGGTGGATCGCACCACTAACCGGCCCCGTGGCTTCGCCTTCGTCACGATGGCGACTTCCGAGGACGCTGAGAAAGCGATCCAGGGAATGAATGGAAAAGACCTCGATGGCCGCGCATTGACGGTGAACGAGGCGCGCGCCCGCGAAGAACGCCCGCCGCGTCCGGGTGGCGGCGGCGGCGGTGGCGGACGAGATCGTGATCGTGATCGCGGTCGTCGTTAAGCCGGAAATGTTTTCGTAACGATGGGCGGGCAATCCCCGCCCATCAAATTTTTTAACCTCTTCCCCAAATGATACATTTTATATTCTGGACCGCAATTGGCGTGACCCTCGGCGGCGCTTTCGCGTCGTTTTTCGAGTGGACGCTGCACCGATTCGTCATGCACCGTCCCGTCGGAAAATTTCGCTATCCCTACGAGCGCCATGCGTTGATTCATCATCGCATTTTTAAGGCCGACCACACCTACCACCTGGTTCATGAAGACGACAAACACACCATTCCGATGGCATGGTGGAACGGACCGGTGCTCATCGCGCTTGGCGCTCTGCCGTTCCTGATCGCGGCTTGCTGGTGGCGCAAGTGGGGACTGGCCTGCGGCGCAGGCATCGCCAGCGCCGTGTATTACGCCGCTTATGAATACATGCATTGGTGCATGCATCTGCCAAAGAGGCGCCACGTCGAGCGTTCGGGGATTTTCTTCCGGCTCAATGGCCATCACCTTTTGCATCATCGCTACATGAAAAAGAACTTCAATGTGGTGCTGCCTTTGGCGGATCTGCTTTTGGGCACTTTGTTAGTGCGCGCCAAGGTTCAATTTAAGCAGGCCACCGGCCCTTCGGTGCCCAACGTCCAGCCGCGGATTCCCAGCATAATTCGAGTTTGACAGGCTTGGGCCGGGACTTTAGGTTGTGGCGCAAAGAAGATTATGGCCGAGAACACTCCCAATCCTCCGAGCGGCGCCATGCCGCCTCGTCCGGCGGAAGCCGCCAAGGTTCAGCCGAAGAAGGAAACCGTCCGCATTAACTTGCCGCCTAAACCGACGTCGGCGCCGACGATCAAGCTCCCGACGCTTGCGCCTGGCGGTCCGCCGCCAACCGCTTCCGCCGCCGCCCCGGTCGCTCACGCGGCTCCGGCTGCCGCCGCGCCGGCAAAGGCCGTGCCTGCGCCGCCGCAACCTTCCGCCGGTGGGGCCGCGCCCGCTCGGGCGGCCGCTCCGGTCGCCGCCGCGCGCCCGGCCGCTCCCGCGCCTGCGCCGCGCCCCATGCCCATGCCAACGGGCGTGAGCGGGCTGGACAAAGGCCTGGCAATTGGCGCCGGAGTCATGGCAGTCCTCGCAGCCGCCGCCGCAGCCTACCTCGCATGGGGTGGCGTTTATACTCCTCCGCCGAGCTAAACCGAGGCGGTTTCGATTCGATTTATGGCTGGAAACAATACTGTCAAGTTAACACAGGCGAATTTTGCCCAGGAAGTCCTCAAGTCCGACAAGCCAGTTGTTGTGGATTTTTGGGCCGAATGGTGCGGGCCCTGCAAAATGATCGCGCCCTTGCTCGATGAAGTCGCGGGTGAATACCAGGGCCGCGTCTCCATCGGGAAAGTCAATATTGAGGAAGACCAGGCGCTGGCCACACAGTACGGGATCACCGCGATTCCGACGTTGTTGTTCTTCAAAGGCGGGCAGGTGGCGGGACAGGTCGTGGGCATGTGCTCCAAGCGCGACCTCAAATCCAATGTCGATAAGCTGCTGACGTAATTGGCGGCGGGCGGAAGGCTCGGCGAGCCATCCCAAGCAATTTCGGTCATGCCACTGATCGTCACACCCGGCCAACTGAATCGGCGGGCGGAATTGTATCATCAGATCGGGATCATGCTCGCTGCCGGCATCACGCTGCCGCAGGCCTTGGATCAGGTTCGCAAGAGTTCTCCCATCTCGCTTCGTCCCGTTCTCCAACGGCTCTTGGACAATCTGCGGGAAGGCGACACGTTGACCGATGCGCTGGAGCGTTTAGGAAGGTGGATACCGTCATTTGACGGCGCTTTGCTGGAAGCCGGCGAACGCAGCGGACGACTGGATGCAACGTTTAAATTGCTCGCGCTCTATTATCGCGAACGCGCGCAGTTGGCGCGCCAGGTCATTTCCGACCTTCTGTACCCGCTATTCGTTTTTCATTTCGCGGCGGTTTTGTTTCCGTTCATCCAATGGATCACCAGCGGCAATTCGATCCGTTTCGCGCTCACCGTGCTGATGATTCTGGGGCCGTTCTACGCTGCGGCGTTTTTGATCGTGTACGCATGCCAGGGACGGCATGGCGAATATTGGCGCGCAACGATTGAATCGCTGTTGCGGCCGATTCCGGTGTTGGGAACGGCGCGGCGTTTCCTGGCTTTGGCGCGTCTGGCTGCGGCGTTGGAAGCGCTCATCAACGCGGGAGTGACCATCATTCAGGCCTGGGAGTTGGCGGCGACGGCGAGCGGTTCGCCCGAGATCCGCAGAACGGCGCTGAGCTGGAAAAAATCGCTCGAAGAGGGCTGCACGCCGGGCGAATTGGTCGCGCGCGCCCGCGCATTCCCCGAGCTTTTCGCGAGCCTTTATCAGACGGGCGAAGTTTCCGGCAAACTCGACGAGACGCTGCTTCGCCTGCACGGCATCTACCAGGAGGAAGGCACGCGGAAAATGCGCGCTGTCGCCCAATGGACGCCGAAGCTGTTTTACATCGGCATTCTCTTGATTGTTGGTTGGAAGATTGTTTCGTTCTACTCGGGCCTTTACGGCGCAGGAAGCGACCTCGACAAGGCCCTCAAAGGTTTTCAATGACGCTCCAGGACATTTTATCCAATGAAGAGTTGCGACGCCACGAATTCCCTGTCGTGCGCGATAAGGTGTTCCTCGCCCACGCCGCCGTCTGCGCCTTGCCGCGGCGGGTTGCCGACGCCATTCGCCAATGCGCGGAACTGGGCACGGGCGGCGACCAGGAATTGGCCGTGCCGCTCTCGCAAATCCAGCACGCGCGCGAACTGGGCGCGCAGCTTATCGGGGCCGAGGCCGAGGAGATCGCATTTGTCGGGCCGACGTCGCTGGCGCTGAGCTTCGTGGCGGCGGGCCTGCCGTGGCGCAAGGGCGACAACGTTCTTGTTTACTTCGAGGACTATCCCTCCAACGTGTATCCGTGGATGGCGCTCGCGGAACGCGGCGTGGAAGTCCGCCTGCTCAATATTCGCGATTATGGGCGCATTCGCGCCATTGACGTGCTGGGCCAGGTGGACGAACAAACCCGCCTTGTCGCGCTCGCCTCCAATCACTTCGTCGCCGGCTATCGCATCGATCTCGCCGCGATTGGCGCCAGACTTCGCGAGCGCGGCATTCTCTTTTGCGTTGACGGGATCCAAACGCTCGGCGCATTTCCGACCGAGGCAAAGCATTTTGATTTTTTGGCCGCCGACGCGCACAAGTGGCTGCTCGGACCGTGCGGCGCGGGCGTCTTCTACGTCCGCAAATCCGCGCAGGGAAACCTGCGCCCCATCGTGTATGGCTGGCACAATGTTCGTTGCGCGGATTTTGTGGCGCAGGAGAAGTTAGTGCATCCATTCGACGCGCGGCGCTACGAGGCTGGCAGCGCCAATTTGGTTGGGCTGGCGGGGTTGCAGGCGTCGTTCGAGCTGCTGTTGGAAATCGGCATCGAGAACATCGCCGCCGAACTCCTGCGCAAGCGGGCGTTCCTGGTTCCCGCGCTCACGGAAAAGGGATATACTGTCTTGCAGGCCGACGCCCCGGCGGGCAACGCCAGCGGCATCATCAGTTTCTTTAAACCTGGACAGGACATGGCTGAATTGCAAAGGAAACTGCTTGACGCAAAAATCGAAACCTCGCTCCGCTCGGACCGGAACCGGCAGCAGTATATTCGCTTGTCACCGCATTTTTACAACACGGATGCGGAACTGCATCGCGCGCTGGAACTGCTCTGAGCGATCACTGTTTCTCGTATTCGCCCTTGCCTAATCGCTTGAGTACCGTGAACCCGGCCTTCTTGGCGTCGGAAATCGAGACCTTGTGTTTGGTGGGGGCGTTGAAGGTCGAGATCACTTTGCGCACAGGGCGGCGGCAAGCCGGGCAGACTTTTAATTCGGGCGCGCTGATGGGGCGGCGCAGGGTGAAACGTCCGCTGCAAGCCGCGCACTCGCCTTCACAAAGCTCATATTCGTAGAGAGGCATACACTTTACTATATCATAAATTGAAGTATCGCGTATAGGCTGCGTGAATTGCCTCGCGAATTTCGCCGAGCGCGGCCATGAATTGGGCTGACGAAGCGTAGCCGCATCGAATCGAGACGCGGCGCAACGGGGCCTCGTTGTCTGGCAAGACCGTTTCGCCCTCAAAACTCCATCGTCGCAGGATGCCTTCAATCCGCCGCAGCTTCCGATAGTTGTCAATTAAATTAGCGGACGCCCTGGCGCGTTCCAGCGCCGCCAGGGTGTTTGCCTCCTGGAACCCGCCTTCCATGCAATACGCCTGCGCGAGAAACTCGGCGTCCATCAAGCCGCCCACGCCGGTCTTGATGGCCAGAGCCTCTTTGCCCTTGGGGGTCCGTTCATGCACGATGCGCTGGCGCATCGCGTCTATTTCGCGCTTCCAATCCGGGGTGTACGCGCGCAGCGAGGAATTCGGCTTGCGAAAGTCGGTGATCGACGCCGCGAGAACCTGGAATCGGGAGCCCACGGCGCTTGGCCCTGCGACGTGCCGGACTCTCGTCAATGCCTGGATTTCCCAGAGCGCGGCGCGCCTGCGATAGTATTCCTCGTGCGCGTCAAGGGTGTTGACGAGCAATCCTTTCTCGCCATCCGGACGCAGACGGCAATCAACACTAAACAACGATCCCGCCTCCGTTTTCCCGGCCATCAATTCCAACAATTCCGCGGCTATCCGCTGCAATGGCGGTAGGTTCTTCGGCTGCGCGTCGGTGATGAAGAGCAAGTCCAGGTCTGATCCATAATTGATCTCCTGTCCGCCGAATTTGCCCAGGCCAATGATGCAAAACGGCGGGTGTTTGAGCTTATGCTTGCGGCAAAGCGTTTCCAACGCGTATGTGAGACAAGCGTCGGCCAGCGCCGAAAGCTCGAGCAGGTTCCTCTCGAAATCGGCAAGACCGAGAATATCGCGCAGCCCGATGCGCATCAGCTCGGTCTCCTTGTAGCGCCGCAACCAGAGCGCCTGGTCCTTGTCCGCGGCGCCATAGCGCAAATCGCGCAGGGTTTCGGCAGCGTCCTTTTGCCGCCGCAAACGTCCGCTGGTCTCGACCTCGTCAATCAAATCCGGAGAGCGAATGGCGCGTTCGGCAAGATACTCGGAGCGATCAAACAACAGCAGCAGCAGCTCGAAGACGGATAGATTGTGCGTCCACAATTCGTAAAGCGTGGCGCGCGCGCCGTAGGCGTCGACAAAGCTGTCCAAGCGCACGAGGACACGGTCGGGGTCAGACAACCGCTTTGCGCCGGCGTCGGGGCCGCACAGAGAGAAGAATTGGCCGAGCAACTCACGCCCAAGCTCTGTTGTCCGCGGCGAAACGTGGACGAACCCCGGGCCATCCAGAAAGAGGCCGATCATTTTCAGCGCTCGGTCGGGCTCGCGAAACCCACGCTCGGTCAACACTGTTTTCCATCGCGCCTCTTCTCCTTCAAATTCCTTTGGAAGCAGATCCGGCTCTGACGCCTCCTCGCCGGCCAGGATTTGGTCGAATATCCGCCGCGCCTCCTTCGAGTGTTTGCGCCGCGCTTCTTCAAACTGGGCAAGGGTCGCGAATTGCATGAGGCGCGCCAGGCGGTGGCGAGCCGCGCGCTCTGTGGGTATGGTGTGTGTCTGGCGCCATGCTTCCATTTGGAGGCGGTGCTCCACTTCGCGCAAAAATACGTAGGCCCGCTCCAGCGCCTCGGCGTCCGCCTTGGAGATGAACGAATAGAGCGTCAGCTTCTTCAACGCCGCGAGCGTGGAAGCGCTCTGCAGGAAGGGGATTTCGCCTGCGTGCAGCAGTTGGAGGGTTTGGGCGACAAACTCAATCTCGCGGATGCCGCCGCGGCCAAGCTTGACGTTGCGATCAATCTCTCCCTGTTTGACAACCTCCTGCTCAATCCGCGTTTTGATTTCAGAAACCTCATGCATCGTCCGCTCCGACAGCGTCCGCGGATAGCGGAACGGGTGCGACATTTCGATGAATTCGGCGCCCAGCTCGAGGTCGCCGGCGACCGGGCGCGCCTTGATAAGCATCATGCGCTCCCAGGTCTGGCCCCATTGTGCGTAGTAGTTTTCGTAGCTGGCGAGCGACCGCGCCAACGGGCCCGTCTGCCCCTCCGGGCGCAACCGCAAATCGACGCGAAAGAGCGTTCCTTGCGCGGTCATTTTGTCGAATTCGGTCAGCATCGCTTCGCCCAACCGCGCAAAAAACTGATGATTGCTCATTCCTTTGCCGGCCTCTTCCTTGCCGCGCGGCGGGGTTTTGAAGACATGGCCTTCCTCGGTGTAAACAAAAATCACGTCGATGTCCGAGCTGTAATTGAGCTCCTGGCCGCCCAACTTCCCAAGGCCCACCACGCAGAAGCGGGTCGGTTCCCAACGCTCGCGCAGGTCGAGATGAAAGGGGAGGCCGACCCGCTCGGAAAGCCGCTGGCGGCACACCTGGCACACGGCTTGCAGACAGACGTCGGCGACATTGGAGACTTCGCGAACGATCTCAGCGAGCGGGCCCAAACGCGCCAGATCGCGCGCGGCGATGCGGACCATCTCGCGCGTTTTGAAAAGCCGAAGGCATTCGAGCGCGCCTTCGTAATCGTTGCGTTTCAGGAAGTCGGGCAGCCACTTGCCGACCTCGCGGCGCAAGCCCTGGTCCTGGCGCGCGTGATCCAGGAATCCGGGCTCCAGCAGCCACGGAATCCAGTCCCCGTGCGAGATCAGCAATTCAGCCGCGGCTTGCGAACCGGCCAGGAGCGCCGCGAGGATGCGCGCCTGGTCGTCCGACACTTTCCGCAGAAACGCCTGCGCGTCGCCCAGGTTCAACTGCTCGACGTAATGCTGGGTGCGCCGGGGATCGGCGCTGGACTGGATGGCTTTGGCAAGGACCCTGGATTGCACGACTCAAACTCTTGTCAAATTAATTCCACCGGTGATGTTGGGAGGCGGGGCGCTCAGTGACGTAAAGCAACCGCGCCAAAATCCAAGCCCGTAAAACACGTGGCTGACGAAAATCAGAAACGCGATCAACGTAGTCCAATGCAGCCGCCTCGGCGGCAAGAGCGCGACGGCCTGAACCGTCACGATGCCGAAATAAGCGGCCAGCAGCCATCGGAACGGAGCGGGAAGAAAAGCGAACGCCACCAAATAAACGCAAAACAGGGGCGGCGCAAAGTTCAGCGCCGACCCCATCGTCGGCAACACGCGGAATTGCTCCGCGCGTCCGCGCCCATAAGTAAACAACATTTTGCAGAAGGCCTTGAACGTCGGCCGGGGATGCCGAAAAACGATCAGATCCGGATCGTAAAGCAATTTGCCGCCGCGCTGTTGCAACTGGTCCATGAGCGCGTTTTCTTCATTTGGATAGAGCGACTCGTCAAAGCCTCCCAGCTCCATCACCGCATCGCGGCGCGCCAACAGGTTGCACAGGATAAGCTCTTTTTCGCTGCTCGCCCGCACGGAGCCGACGCTTCGGTAGCGCGCGCGGCTCGGGCCGAACGCAAGGGTCGATCCCATGGTGACGGCAAACGCCTGTTGCAGCCATGGCGCGTCCGGCGGGCAGAGGTTCGGGCCGCCGACCATCTTGACATCCGGGGCTTTGAAATGATCGACGGCACGGCGCAGATTTTGGGGCCAGGGACGCGAGTCATCGTCGAGGAAATAAACCAGTTCTCCGCGCGCCTCGCGGAGGGCGGCGTTGCGCTGGACGGATGGCTGCCTGCCGCGCGCGAGGATGATTTCGATTTTGTCAGCCGGATAATCCAGCTTCCTCACGGCGTCGACGGCCGCGATCGTGGATTCGTCGGGCCGCGCCGGAATGATGATCGACACCATAGGCAAACTGTCAGTCACGGGCAAACGCTATCGTTTCCAGCCGCCAATGTCTAACCGGCTGTTCAAAAACGCCCACCACATTCCGGGGGGGGGGGGGGGGGGGGGGGGGGGGGGGGGG
>Ga0265338_10004583_pt1 | contig 18589 bp, 17 predicted proteins | sample 42126metaG_FD_193579 | JGI IMG/M metagenome (GOLD analysis project Ga0265338, IMG submission 193579) | Rhizosphere microbial communities from Carex aquatilis grown in University of Washington, Seatle, WA, United States - 4-21-26 metaG | ecosystem: Host-associated > Plants > Roots > Rhizosphere... | reverse complement strand
ATGTCAGGTCGTCTACATCTGTTGCACCGAATTTCGCGGCCGACTCATCGTTGAGAGCGATCGGCTTTAATGCACCGCGGGGATTCAAGCTCGAGAAATACACGTTCGGGATCGACGTCAGCACATGGAGATGCTTTGAGTACGGAAGGTAATTCAGGAATCCAAGGACGAGAACGATATGTGCCCACCAGAAAAACTGGCTCCATCCGCCTGAAGAACCAGTCCCTGAAAAGACCGAAGCCATAGACGACGAGATCGGATACTGGAGGCCGGCGCCATACTCTCCGAGCGAGATGCGGGCTGCGTTTTGAAAAAGGAGCGTTGATACGATCAGGAATATCCAGAAGAGAATCACCGCTGCGTCTGCGTTTCCATGCGCGTCGACGCGCAAGCGCTTCACATGTGTTACGAATCTTCTCCAGAGAGCCAAAACTACGGACACTGCAACGAGCACGCAAAATACTTCCTGCGTAAACGTGACAACGGAATAAAATCTTCCTAGGAATCGCAGTGAAAAATGGCCGGTAATTCCCTCGCCGATCGATTCGATGACCGCTGCAATAAGCGCCAGAAAACCCCAGAAGATCGCAAGGTGCATTGACCCTGCGAGCGGTTCGCGCATCAGTTTCGTTTGCAGCAGCGCGATCTTCAAAACTCTTTGCAGCCGCATCATCGGACGGTCGAATCGATCCTCCGGTTTGCCGATCTGCAAATACGAAAGAAGCCGGCGCGCGCTGAACCCGAAAAGGACGAAAGACGCCGCGAGCACGATCGTGAAAAGAATATGTGAGAGTCCCATACTGTCCGGGATTGAAAAATGATGGATAGGTAACAGTTTACAGAGTAAGCGATCCCTCAACCACGGTGACGGCGTTTCCTACGATCGCGACGGACGTCGGCTTGCCTTTTTCGACATGGACCTCGACTTTGACCCGGCCGGGTCTTCCGATCGCGTCGCCTTGTTCACCGATCATTTCGATCAGGCCGTCCGATTTCCCGACAAGTCCGTGCCCCACCATGTACACGCCGAGCGGCCCGTTCGCGGACCCTGTGACGGGATCCTCATCGATGCCGTCGTTTGGGGCGAAGAATCGCGAGTGAAAAGTCGATGAACGATCAACGGTCTCGGTGGAGAAGATGCAAATGCCCAGGAGTTTCTTGCGGATCAAAACTTTCTTCATAGCCTGAAAATCGGGGCGCAGGTCATACAAAACCGAGAGCCGCCGGACCGGCAAGAATGCGTTGACCCAGGAGACACACGGGAGCCTTTTATCAAAATCGTTCTCCTGCATTCCCAGCGAGTTTACAAAATCGCTCTTCAGATTCTGGTTCTTCTTGAACTGAGGCATCGGCAGCGCAAATCTCACCGTTGCGCCGCCGTTCTCTTTCACGACAAGCACCTGTAAAATTCCCGACGCCGTCTCAAGATGAAAAGGATACGATCCGTTTTTCTTCATGCCGTGCAGGCTATTTTCGGCAAGAGCATGGAAGCTGGCGATCGTCGCATGTCCGCATAACGCTACCTCATTGGTCGGTGTGAACCAGCGGATGCGAAGGTCCGCGTGCTTGTTCGACGGTGGAAGCACAAACGCCGTTTCGGAAAGATTCATCTCCCGTGCAATGCTTTGCATCTGCGCCTCCGAGAGACCATCTCCCGAGAGGACAACGGCAGCCGGATTCCCGGCGAAGGCCTTCGAGGTGAACGCATCGATATGTTTTACGATCAAGGATTTCATAATCACCGTTTTGCGAGCGAAAGAGCAATAAGCGTGTTCTTCTCTCTTATATAATAGGCGATGGATTCGTCGACAAAAAATGAATCGGGCACGGCGCCGGGAGTCGAAGAATTTATGATGTCGGCATATACTTGCTTGGCATTCTCTTCGTCAACGATGCAAAATCTGTTCTGCAAAATGTCAAGATTCTTCTTTTCATCCCTGCCTTCGACCGCGTGGTAGTTGAACAGCAGTTTTCCGTTCGAACGGATGTACTCTATCGACCCGCGGATCGCGCTTCTCGTACAATACTTGTCAACCAGCGGTGCAACAAGGGAAAACTCCGAGTTGTCCTCGGTCAGAGGTTCGGGAAAGAGGAAATTGTCGCGGCCGCGAATTCCGTCTCTTGCCTCGTACAGGTCCGCAGGAGCTTCACTTAATTCCTGCAGGAACTCGCCCGTCGCCGCATCGAGCTCATAGAACATTCGACGCTCAAACATATCGCGGTACGCCATCACCTTCTCCGGGGTCGCGTAAAGAAATGCAAAGTCATTGTTGCGCCACAGCTCCCTACCGGTCCCCAGATCGACAGCGATGATCTTGCAATGCTCCGGCATGTCTGGCTTCTTGAACCCGTGAAGGAATACTTTATCGTGTACGACCGTCTCAATTCCAATCCACCAGGATTCGCCGAACGACACATTCTTCCACAGGACATCCCCATTCGCCGCATTCAGGCAAAAAAACAAAACTTGTTTTGCAGCCGTATCCCTGTCTTCACCTACAATAAAATTGGTCTCTGAAAAAAGCAGCCGCCAGAGTACGCCAGACGTTGTATACGACCAGGACGGTTTCAACTGCCTTTGTTGAAAAAGGGATGAAATATTCATTGACCAATGAGTGTAAACGAGGATGATGGTTTTGCTAAAATAATTCATTTTCGCCACAGTTTCAATCTCCATTTTCCACGAAACAACGCCGGATATCATTCCTTCTGAGGCCATTGCATAGGAATCGATAAAGCTTCAGGTAATTTCTAGTCGACGAACGATCATGGGAGTTTTTCGAAGATATCAAGTTATCACGCATAGCCGCTCAAGCGAAACATCTCCATTCCTTCTGCATTGCACGATTATGCGTGAGCATTCTTCCCTCCCCAAATGAGCCGCTGCCCGTCTCCCGCTTCCGCTTGAAAATCACCAAATACCTCGCTACATTGAGAAAAATTTCCACCACTATCACACCCTCCTCCCTTGACAAAACTTCAACTCGACGGCAAGAGCCTGACGATCCCGAATCTTTTCGCGGCGGCAACTGCACCCTCACATGTGTCATTGACTGCATCCTCGGTACGATCGATGCGCCGATCGCGCACGCTTGTCGAAGAATGGCTTGAAAAAAAAGAACGCATCTACGGAGTCACGACGGGGTTCGGCGAATTCAGCAATGTCAACATTCCCTTCGACAAGATCGAGGAACTTCAGAACAATCTCATCGCGAGCCATGCAGCGGGGACCGGTGAACCCCTGCCGCCGGAAATCGTTCGTGCGATGATGCTCCTCCGTGTGAATGCACTGGCGAAGGGCTTCTCAGGAATACGCCCCGAGACTGTCGGGTTCATTGTGAAATTTTTCAATGCCGGACTTGTTCCCGTCATTCCGTCGCAAGGCTCCGTCGGGTCGAGCGGAGATCTCGTGCAGCTCGCGCACCTCGTGCTGACGATGATGGGTCAGGGGAAAGTTATTTCCGATTTTCGATTTCCAATTCCAAATTTTGGAAATGCAATCGAAGATCGCAAATTGAAAATTGAAAATTCAATAACGGCGATGAAGAGGCATGGACTCCATCCTCTTACGCTTTCGGCGAAGGAGGGGCTCGCGCTCATCAACGGCACGCAGATGATGACAGCATACGCTGCGCTGGTATCACATTGGGCGGCAGAACTGTGCACGCTTGCCGACATCGCTGCAGCGATGAGTGTCGAGGCGTTGAAAGGGAGCGACACGCCGTTCGACGAGCGTATTCACCTGCTGCGCCCGTTCAAAGGGCAGAGCGAGGCGGCGAAGAACCTGAGGAGACTCCTGCACGGAAGCGAGATCCGTGAATCGCATCGCCATAGCGATCATCGGGTACAGGATGCATATTCCCTCCGCTGCGCGCCGCAGGTTCACGGGGCATCGCGTGATGCACTCGAGTACGTCGGGAAAATAGTATCCGTAGAAATTAATTCTGCAAACGACAACCCGCTCATCTTTCCCGACGACCGTCAGCACCTCGAAGGGGGAAATTTCCACGGGCAGCCGATCGCGCTGGCAATGGACTTTGCAGCGATCGCACTATCCGAGCTTGCAAACATCTCCGAGCGGCGGATCGAGCGGATGGTGAACGGGTCGCTCAGCGGACTCCCCCGATTCCTGACGGAAAACGGCGGCCTTAACTCGGGATTGATGATCGCGCAGTACACCGCCGCTTCGCTCGTTTCTGAAAATAAAGTACTCGCTCATCCCGCGAGCGTCGATTCGATACCAACCTCTGCAAATCAGGAAGACCACAACAGCATGGGATCGATCAGCGCACAAAAATGCTGGCGTATTCTGCGGAACGCTCAGACCGTGATCGCCATCGAACTTCTCTGCGCCGCACAAGCCATCGACTTTCACGCGCCGCTTCAATGCGGGAAAGGGACGCGCGCCGCGTACCGGACAATCCGATCCCGGATTCCGCATCTCGACCGCGACCGTATACTTTACAATGATATTCAGAACGCACTAGGGTTACTGCTGAACGGGGATATCAGCCGCAGTGTCATAGAGGCGATCGGGAAACTCGCGTGAGGAGCATTGAAGATTATTTCACGGATTTTTTTTAGAGGGAATCATGATCGCAGAGAGGGTCAGAATACAATGACGACATTTAACAGTTGGTTCTTCTGGGCCGTACTTTCAGCCGTCTTTGCCGCTCTTACGACAGTTTTTGCAAAGATCGGTGTTCAGGACGTCGACTCCGACCTCGCAACACTCGTTCGCACCGCCATTATCATCTTTGTGCTCACGGGCTTTGTCATTCTTACGGGGAAGTGGAGCAATCCCCTGGCACTCTCATCCAGAACCTGGATTTTTCTCGGACTCTCCGCGTTAGCGACCGGTGCGTCGTGGGTCTGCTATTTTCGCGGGCTTCAAATCGGCGCCGCATCGAATGTCGCGGCGGTAGATAAATTCAGCCTTGTGCTCGTCGCCGTCTTCGCGTTCGGTTTTCTTGGCGAGCGCCACTCTCCTCGCGAGTGGCTCGGCATTGCCCTCGTCGCCATCGGCGTAATCTGCCTGGCGTTCAAGAAGTAGGCTCTGACAGGTCTTCGCTGGATCACGCAAGATGCTCTGCAACTCTTTCAAAAACTTCATTGAAGCTGTCATCCACCAGTTTTTCTAAAGCAACTTCATCAGGAAATGGATTGATGTGCGTATAGAGATATGGAAAATCCATTACGTCCACTGTAACGCCGATATCCCGGTAATCTCCCTTCAACGTGTTGAGCACTTCATTCGCCGGAATCACGTCATCTTTCTTTAACGCGACGGCACGCAGCTGGTTTTGCAATTCCCGGAACCGCTGCTCGCGCATCTCCTTGTTTTTTTGATAGCTCAACAGCATGCTAAAAGCGCCTCCCACGGGATGTGCTCCACTGAAATAATGGGCGATGCGGCGGTCCAGCCGGAGTTCGGCCTCCAGCCGCTCCGTGTAGAACGAATACAATGCGATCGTTGCGTCGCTGTCGAGTATGAATTTTGAATTCGGCGACATACGGTCGAGGGTCGGCCCCCCGCAAAATATAAACAATTTCGATTCGCTGAAATATTCGTGTGGATTTGCCATCATCAGAATCTCGCTTAAGAACGAACCGATCGAGTACGCGAACACATCAATGCTGGCGTCGGGATCAATCAACGGATGTTCCCCCTTCTTTATCCCGTCTATTAAATCTACAACATCTTCGAATGTTTGCAATCCCGACCAAAAAAATCTCTGCGGTATCATTTCAATGCGCGCGCTGATCGCGGCGTTGGCAAAGCTCGAATTTACAATAACAGGAGATTGGCCGCGGCGAATACAGGAAACGGCATTCATCGGGCGCGATTGTCCCCATTCTGCGGGAATGCGGTTCATGTGAAAAGCGATCGGAAAGAGAACCACCGTCTTGCCGGTCCGTTCAACCAATATTTTCGCCCATGGCAGATACTTATGCCAGGAATGCTCGTTCAGCCCATGGAATAAGAGTATCACTTTTTTTGACCGGGCGGGTTCAGCTTTTTTGAATAGCGAATACGTGAATTCTTTATTTTCAAGGATATCAATGTCGCCGTGTTTCAGTGCGTTCGGGTATGACTGCACCCTCCCGTGAATGCGGGATTCAAGGTCTTCACAAAATTCCTTGCCGTGTTCTTCGCATCGGTACTTCGCCGCGCCGGGCAGCATCAAACTGTTCGCGGACCTGAAAGTGCACCGATGAATTTCAATATCATTTTCCTTCAGGTGAATAGTCATCGCGGGTAAATCAAATTGGGTTCGTAAAGTATTGAACGAGTCTCGATAGGTCATAGGGTTGGCAGCGGTGATGGTGTTTCAGGCATGTATTGTGAGGCTTTGAAGGATAACGGTCCAGGAGCAACAATCCGGAAGAATTACTACTTGCTTCTTTGATGTCAGAAGGAAGAGCCGCATAAATGTAGCAGTACGTTGGCGGAGAATCAAGAAGGGAAAAACAGCCTCTGGCAAAAATTCCGGCTTCCGGACTATCGGCAGATTCGGTTGAAGAGCTAGATATTCTTCTCCGGCATCATCAAGAAAAGCGATCGAAGGCAAATCACATTTCTTCAAGCCGTTTCAGTATCTTCCTTCCTCGCGAACGGAATCCCGCGCTCCCCGTCGGCATCTGTTGCTCGATGAGAAGCGAGATCTCGCGTTTCAGGTCAGGCTCCCGTTTCGCGATATTTGCGAGCACGGTCATGGCGAATACTTTCACTGCGATAGGCTCTTTGGCGGATGCGAGCATCTCGAAGGCCACCGTTGCAATCTTGCCCGCCATCCGCCGAGGTATCTCGAAATCCTGCAGTATTCTCATGACGTTTCTTGGTACGGCGTCATGCGCTCCCGGTTCGAGCATGCGGTCGACCATATCGTTCAAATACGGAAAAACCAAATTTGGATGTTCGTCCGCACAATGCTTGACGATCCATGCGGCACGCTGAGTCGTACGATATTCTCCCTTAAGAAAGAGATCGAGCAATTCTTTGAACCGCTTTCTGTCATTCCCGACCCACTTCGCAATCCGCACGCTTTGGCGCTTAGAGTGTTCTCTCAATATCTCTGCTTCAAGATTCATAGCATGTACTCGCGAATTGATCCCCCGACCGGACTAACTTTAATCAAAGAGAAATCCAAATGCAAACGGCGAGAAATAGTTCTATTACGGTTGGAAGTAAAGGCTTTCATTCGTACATTATAGAGAAAGCTTTCCACCAACAAATTCTCTCTCCTCCATGAAGCTGACCAAAAGTTTTCTTCGCACGGTTCCCAAAGTTCTTCTTCACGATCACCTCGACGGCGGCGTTCGTCCTCAGACTGTCATCGATCTGGCGCGGGACCAAAAATATACCAAGCTGCCGACGAAAGACTCCGGCGAGCTTGCCACATGGTTTCAGCGAGGTGCACAGCGCGGAAGCCTCCCGCTGTTCCTCGAAGGGTTCGAGCATACATGCGGCGTCATGCAAACAGAAGAGGCGCTCGAGCGTGTCGCATACGAGACGCTGGAAGATATGAAAAATGACGGCGTCGTCTATCTAGAAACCCGCTTCGCGCCCGTCTTTCACCAACAGAAAGGGCTGCATAACGAAACGATCGTGAAAGCGGTCCTTCGCGGACTGGAGCGCGGGAACAAGGACTTTGGCGTAGATTACGGGCTGATCATTTGTGCAATGAGAAGCATGGATCCAAAAATTTCGCAGGAGATCGCAGAGCTTGCCGTTGATTTCCGGAGCCAGGGAGTCGTAGGTTTTGACCTCGCCGGGGAAGAAGGGGGCTACCCGCCGAAAAAACATATCGACGCATTCCACTACATTCAACGCGAGAATTTCAATATTACCGTACACGCCGGCGAGGCGTTCGGCAAGGAGTCGATCTGGCAGGCTATTCAATGGTGCGGTGCTCACCGCGTGGGGCATGCGACCCGGCTCATCGAAGATATGAAAGTGAAGGACGGGCAGGTGGTAAGCATGGGTACGCTGGCGCAATATGTGCTCGACAAGCGCATCCCGTTGGAAATCTGCCTGACCAGCAACGTCCACACCGGCGCGGTCAGCAGCCTCGATGAGCATCCGTTCGGGATCTTCTATCGGTATAAGTTCCGCGTGACGCTTAACACGGACGACCGCCTGATGAGCGGCATTACGTTGACCGACGAATACGTGACCGCGGCGGAACATTTTGGGTTGACCCTCGATGAGCTCGAGAAGATCACCATCAATGCGATGAAGAGCGCATTCATCCCCTACAAACAGCGCATCGCGATCATCTACGACATCCTGAAACCGGGGTACGTCAAGGCAAAGAAAGCACTCACGAAGAAATAAAGTATTGAAAAAGCTTCTCGTCAAGCATTGGCCGTTCTTCATCTCCGCCGCCGCGCTCTGGATCGTCGTCGGAATAACCCTCCTGATCTCGTTGAGACTTCACGAGGGACATTTTGTCTACGCACTCGACGATCCGTACATCCACATGGCGATGGCGAAAAATTTTTCCCAGGCCGGCACTTGGGGGATATCGAAGAACGAATTCAACTCTACCTCATCGTCAGTGCTCTGGACTTTCCTTCTTTCATCAGTCTATTATATCACAGGCGTCCACGAGAAAACGCCATTCATTCTCAATCTCATCTCTGCAACACTCACCCTCCTCCTCGTCCATCTCCTGCTCTTAAGGGAGAAGTGCGATGCCTGGGTCAGTGCGATCGTGCTTTTCGGGATCGCCTTCATCACTCCCTTTCCTGCACTCATTTTTGGAGGGATGGAACATTCGCTGCAAACGTTACTCGTCGTCGCGTTCATTTTTCTTGCCGCAAGAGTCATCGCCGCGGAACCGAACGCAGCGGTTCGTAAGAACATAATCGCTCTTCTTGTCATTGCCCCGCTGGTCGTGCTCGTTCGGTTTGAAGGCTTGTTCCTGGTTTTCATCGCGTGGATTCTCTTGTTGCTACGCAGACGCTGGGCATTCTCAATGGCATTCGGTCTAACGGCGGTCACTCCCCTTGCCCTGTATCAGGCTTCGGCGGTCGCGCGGGGATGGTTCTGGCTGCCCAACTCAATACTGATCAGAGCAAATTTGGTGCGAGAAATCGCTCACTCCGATAATCCAAATCGCGAATCTGCATTTGCCGTAGCAGACAGGGTTGCACATTTTTTCTCGAAGAGTTACGTCAACATCGGCAATGAACCGTTGCTTCTATTCTTATTGATCGGTATTGTTCTCTTGCTCTTCTTTCGATTGCGTGGCCAGCGGGTTTTTTGGCAGGAGAAACAACTGATGCTGACGATGTTCCTGGGCACGGCCGTTTTTCATTTGCTGCTCAGCGGTGTAGGACAGTTCTATCGGTATGAAGCATACCTGGTGGCCGTAGGGCTTCTCCTCACATGTGTCAACATCTGGGCGGCAATCCCGGAAACAGCCCGCAATGCAAAAGCTTTCCGAGGAGGTGCAATACTTGTTCTCATCCTTCTCGCGTTCGTCGAACGAGGTTTGCCATCACTGCGACAAATACCGATAGCGACTAGCAACATTTACGAACAACAATACCAGACGGCTCGTTTTCTCAGCCGATATTATCAAAACGCGTCAGTCGCTGCCAATGACGTGGGAGCTATCTGCTATTATGCCAATATTGATTGTTTCGATTTGATGGGACTTGCAAATCTCTATGTAGCACGCAAGAGACTGGCCGGAGAATACGATAGCCGGCAGCTGTACACGATGACACGCATGAAAGGCGTAACAATTGCGGTGGCGTATGAGAAGTGGTTTGAACGACCTGATTTCGGCGGACTTCCATCGGAGTGGAGCAAAGTCGGTGAATGGGAAATCGAGAACAATATCGTCTGCGCCGGCGAAATTGTCTCTATTTACGCCGTCGACCTCTCAGCAAGGAAAACATTGATATCATCGTTAGAACAATTCGCGGCCGATTTGCCCCCTACTGTTCGGCAGCGCATCTATTTCACAGAATAACCGAACAGATGAATTGTTCGGGGATGTAACCTGCATAGAGCTATGGCCAAAATTACTATTTATCAAAAGCCGACCTGCACCACCTGCCGGCAAGTCTATGCTGTCTTGAAGGATCACGGTGTCGATTTCGATTCCGTGAATTATTACGTCGATCCGATTCCAAAATCAAAACTGAAAGAGCTGTTATCTAAGATGGGCATGCCGGCTGCCGCATTATTGCGAACGAAGGACGCCATGTATAAGAAACTGGGCCTTTCGGAAAGACACCTGAGCGAAGGAGAGATCATCAACCTCATGCTGAAATATCCGGATCTCATTCAAAGACCTATCGTCGAGAAAGGTTCGAAAGCAATTCTTGCCAGGCCGGCAGAACGCATCAAGGAACTACTATAATGCGACTTCTTATTCTCCGTCATGCGGATGCAGAGACTGAAGGTAATAGAAATGACGCCGACAGGAAATTAACGCCGGAGGGGATTTTGCAGGCTGAATACGCTGCAAACGCCGTTCGCATCCTGAAACTGAACCTCACCGCTGTGCTCACGAGCCCGACAGCGCGAGCCAAAGCGACGGCGGAAATCGTGGTCGCGCGGCTTCCATACCTGCACGTCCAGGTTCTTGATCACCTGTTGCCTGCGGGAGAACCGAAGGATCTGTTTCGGGAGCTTCAATCGTACTCACGCGACAGCCGTGTCCTGCTCGTCACGCATAAACCGTTTGCGAGCCGCTGTCTTGCGGCGCTCGTGGGCATGAACAACGATTCCAAGATCGGCGTCCCGAAAGCATCGCTCTCGTGTGTCGAGGTGGGTTCGCCTGTGCAGCGCGGAGGAGGAGTTCTTCTTTGGATCCTTACCAATGAACAGATGCGGTTGATGAAGGAGTAGAACGAACCGGTGCAGGCGATCGCGACCTCTTCCCTAGTATCACCTTCCGATCAAATAATCCTTCCGGAATTTTCTGGATTTTCTCACTTATTTTTGATTAATTAAGAATTGCCACTCCCTGATCATTCAATAATGAATAGGCAGAAATGAGCAGCACACTTTCATCATATGTGTCATCGCCGTTGTTTGAAAAATTAAACGCATTAGCTCAAAATCTCTGGTGGTCATGGAACTTTGAAGCGCAGACAATTTTCCGCGACCTCTCTCCGCAGGTATGGGAGCGGACGCATCACAATCCCGTCGCCGTCATTGCAGAAATGTCATCGGAAGAGATCCTGGCGCGGATCGGTGACCGTGAGTTTGCCGGAAGGATAGAATCGGCTTGGGAGAACTTCGACGCTTACATGCAAAGTAAAAAAACCTGGGCGTCGTCGGAAGCGAAATCCCTCAAAGGGCCAATTGCATACTTCAGCGCCGAGTTTGGATTTCACGAAAGTCTACGGACCTACTCCGGCGGGCTCGGCATTCTCGCCGGCGACCACACGAAATCGGCAAGCGACCTGGGGTTGCCGTTCATCGGTGTTTCATTATTCTACCGGCAGGGATATTTCGAACAGCGGATCGCGGCAGACGGATGGCAGAACGAGCTGTATGTTTCCGCCGACCCGGCCAAGCTCCCGTTGAAGATCGTCAAGGATGCAAACGGCCAGCCGGTGCGATGCGAAGTGGAAATCGGTTTCAGCACGGTAAGGTTCGAGGCGTGGCAGTTGAACGTGGGACGAAGCATCGTCTATTTGCTCGACACCAATGTGAGGGAAAACGAGGAGCGATTCCGTGACCTCACGGCACACGTGTACGGCGGCGACAGCACAACCCGCATTTCACAGGAAATTATCCTCGGCGTCGGCGGAGTTCGATTGCTCCGGGCGCTGAACATCCATCCCACGACGTTTCACATGAATGAGGGGCATTCAGCATTCCTCACGCTAGAACTTCTGAGGGAAGCGATGGAAAAGAACCCGGGTGCTGATGCAGCGGCGGAGCAAGTGAAACGGCAGTGCGTTTTCACGACTCACACACCCGTGCCCGCAGGTCATGACCGGTTCTCAAAAGACCTGATGGAACACTCTTTTTCATCGATGAGCAAGGTGATGAAAATCTCCGCTGAAGAGCTGATGAAATACGGACGCATCAACCCCGCGGATTTGAATGAGACGTTCTGCATGACCGTCCTCGCACTGAAAATGTCGCGCACGGCGAACGGCGTGAGCGAGCTGCATGGACAGGTAAGCCGCGAGATGTGGAAGCCGCTGTACGGCGACGTACCCGCAGCCAAGGTACCTATCGGATCCATCACCAACGGTGTGCACATCGGCGGCTGGCTGAACGAAAAATCTGCGCGCTTCTGGACGAAACATCTCGGCAAGGATTGGCAGAGCCATTATCTTGATGCCGAGTTCTGGGAAAAAGGTGTTCGGGATTCTGTCATCTCGGACGAAGCGCTCTGGTCGCTGCGCTACGAATTGCGGCGGGACATTGTGGAATTTGCCCGGCACGCTCTCCGTGCTCAGCACTCGCGGTTCGGCAACGGCACGGCTGTCTACGAAAGAGTTTTAAATCCCGATGGCCTCACGATCGGTTTCTCCCGGCGTTTTGCGACGTACAAACGGGCGCCGCTCCTCTTCACCGAGCTTGAACGTGCGATCGATCTATTCAGCGATGAAGCCCGTCCTCTCCAATTGATCTTTTCGGGGAAAGCTCATCCGCGCGACGATGAAGGGAAAAAATTCATCAAGCAGGTGATCGACCTGACGAATAATCCCCGCCTCTTCGGCAAGGTCGTGTTTCTCGAGAACTACGATATCAATGTCGCGCGGCATCTCGTGGCCGGCGCCGACGTCTGGCTGAACAACCCGCGGCGCCCGCTCGAAGCGAGCGGAACGAGCGGACAAAAAGTTGCGATCCACGGCGGTTTGAACTGCAGCATCATGGACGGATGGTGGCGCGAAGCCTGGGACGAGACGAACGGCTGGGCGATCGGAAAAGACGAAACCTCCGCGCTGGCGGGGCATCAGGACGCCATCGATGCCGAGAGCCTATTCGCGGTCATCAAGAACAAGATCGTTCCCGAGTTCTACCAGCGCGACGAAAAAAATATCCCCCGCCAATGGCTTCAGCGTGTCCGGCGGTCGATCGCGACGCTCGTGCCGCAGTACAACACTCACCGCATGGTGGCGGAGTACGTCAGAAAATACTACGTTTGAAACCGTACAGGAAAGTACGGAGAAATAAATTGATTACGGGCACAACTTTTTCTCGTTCCCTTCGTTAGTATAGGAGAAAGGAGGAAGAGAGTATGAAAACAACGTATGGGTTTGACGATCTTTCGAAGGAAGAGCTTCAGGCAATTGAAGAGCTTCTGTTAGATGAGATGGAAAGACAACTGTGGGATGCGATCACATACTCTGTCATCCTGGGCGAGGAAGTGATTCTCCCGCGGCAATAAATTATGAAGAACATGCTTAAAGTGATTACGTGGACTGCGGTCATTGCTGGGATCGTCGCGCTTCCATTTCTTCTGCGGAAGCATTACGAGCATCTGAGCTACAGGAACCAGAACGTCCGCTACGACATCGACGATTATATCTCAGAAACGAGCTTATGATCCGACGTGAACGTTCGTGCGAGCGGGAACTCCGTTGCTACGCTATTCTTTCCACCTTTACCATATTTGTCGTGCCGCGCGCCAGTAGTGGAATGCCGGCGGTCATCACGATATAATCCCCCTTTTTCACGTACCCCGATTTCAGAAGTTCCTGCTGGATCGTCGCCAGTGTCGTATCGGTGTCCGCAATATTCGGCACCAGGACCGATTTCACGCCCCACACTAAATTCAATCTTCGCCTGATGCGCTCGCGGTCCGTGACGGCAATGATCATTCCGTACGGTCTGTACTTCGCAATTGTCTTTGCAGTCTCGCCCGAGTGAGTGATCGGAACGATCGCCGCCGCGCCGATCCGCTTTGCGAGAACACAGGCAGCTCGTCCGAGAGCTTTGAAGATCTCGGCCTGCTTTTCGCCCGCTTCATCCGCGAGGTCGAGCTGGTCGCGGTACTCCTCCTCCGCACGCCGGATGATCAAGTCCATTGTCCGCACAACTTCAACGACGTATTTCCCTACCGACGTTTCGCCGCTTAACATCACTGCATCCGCGCCGTCGAGAACGCCGTTGGCGACGTCGTTCGCTTCTGCCCGCGTCGGACGGGGGTTTTCGATCATCGATTCAAGCATCTGTGTCGCGATGATCACCGGTTTACCGGCGGCGTTCGCTTTCTTGCAGATCATTTTCTGAGCGATAGGAACGTCTTCCGTCGCGCATTCGACCCCGAGGTCGCCGCGTGCCACCATGATCACATCCGCTTCGCGAATGATCTCGTCGATGTTCTGCAGGGCTTCACCCTTCTCGATCTTTGCGATGATGGGAAGCTTCTTGTGCTTGTCTATCTTGGAAATAATAAACTCTCTCAGGCGGCGGATATCGTCGCCGGTGCGGACAAACGACAGCGCGACATAATCGATGTCGTTCGCGATGCCGAACTCCAGGTCTTCCATGTCTTTCTCCGTCAACGACGGAGCGCTCACCGTCACGCCCGGAAGGTTAATTCCTTTGTGCTCTTTGAGAATTCCGCCGTGGACGACTTCCGTCATCACGTCGGTCGCCGTCGCGCCGAGTACTCTGAGCTGAAGCAAGCCGTCGTCCATCAATATCGTATCGCCGGGTTTCACGTCCTTCGGCAGATTCTGGTATGTGGTCGAGACACGCTCTGCGGTCCCTGCAATTTCATTGATCGTGATCGTGAACTTCGCGCCATCGGCGAGCCGCACTTCGGGCGTCGCGAGCTTGCCGGTTCTTATCTTCGGACCCTGCAAGTCCTGGAGGATGGTGATCGGCTCGCCTGCCCGATCCGCCGCTTCCCGGACCGCTTTCATCGCGGCCGCATGATCTTCATGTGTGCCGTGCGAAAAATTGAGCCGCACGACATCCATTCCGGCTCTGATCATTTTTTCGATGATTTCCGTCCGTGACGAGGCAGGCCCAAGAGTGCATACGATCTTTGTTTTTCCGTAGAGGCTGTGAACTTCCATTGTCCTCGTGTCCTTGTTTAGTTGGCGGGAAGAAGAGAGAGGGTGTGTTTCGCCGCATCCGTAACACGCGCACTGTCGATCGGCATCGTGTGGTATTCACCGCTCAGCCACAACGGCGTCTGGTCGGAATAATGCTCGTGCATCGGCTGCCCCGATTCGCCGGTGGGAATAATCGAGAGTGCCCCGTCGATGTCCGAGAAATCGACGATTTGCCGCATCGATGGTCCCAGCGTTTCCTGGTACGGAGCGGCCAAATAATACTCGCCGTTGTTGAGCGTCGTCCCCGATCCACCGATCGGAAACGGGCCAATATTGAAGACCGAACCGAGGGGGGGCTGTGATCCGAACGGATGCCTGAAGGTGACCGTATGGATCAATCCCCACTGCCACGTCTTCATCTCTCCGCCGAGCGACGTTTTCAACTCCCGGATCGCTTCCGACAGGCTTTTCCTGATAACATCGTCTCGCGTTTCAACCCGGGCCGTTGACGTGTCGTCGAACCACCATGAGGTGGGATTCTTCAGCAATGCCGGAACAGTCCGGTACGGAATGTTCGCGATGAAGATATATTTTTCGAACAAGGCATCTCCCATCTTTTCCTGGAAGATGTTCTTCAACAAGTGCGTAAAAAAAACGTGGAAAAGCGTGGTCGGCACGTCGTCTTTGAAGAGCTGAAAATGCCAGTTCCGAAAATAGCTGAGTGCCGTCTGTACGTCGGGATTCCCTGCCGCCGCGGAATCATACGCGTGGAGAATGTACGGCGTCATATCCTTTGCAAAACATGAGAAGTAATCTCTCTGAATCCGCTGAAAATCGTCGACCGAAAACTTTTCCTGCTTGCGCAGGAGTTCGTCGAGCCGTTGAATGCGCGACGGCGGCTCCCATAGATTGGAGATGTGAAACGGGAGGGCGTTATCGGTCATCTTATTGTTTGCCGTGGCGATATAATGCTGGGGGGGATTGTACAAGAACGGGAGCCGCTCGAATGGAACAAATCCCTTCCAATCATACTCACCTGTCCAGCCGGGCATCGGGAGTGTCGGGTTCTGTGCCGACCGCAGCGGCAATCGAACACCGGCAAGGTAACCGATATTCCCCTCTGCATCTGCGTAGACGAAATTTTGACCCGGGACGGTAAATTCCTTGACTCCGTTCCTAAAATCGTTCCAGTTCTTTGCTTTGTTGATGAGGACGAGGGAATATAATTCATCGCTGATATCCTGCCCCGTCCATCTCATCGAGACAAGAACATCTTTGGTTATTGAACCGACTTCATTTACTTCGTTAATGATCGGACCATGAATTGTGGATTTAACAGTGAGCATGACGGCCAAAGAATCTTTGACCACGATCGTATCCTGGATGACCGTCATGGGACTCCAGACATCCCGGTAAAGATATTCCCCGCTGGAGTTTGTCATCTCGAGATAGAAATCGGCGTCGTCCGCCATCACGTTCGTGAGCCCCCACGCAATATGCTGATTATGACCGATGACGACCAGCGGAGTGCCTGGAAGGGAAACACCCGCGACATCATACTCGCCTCCGCGGAGATGAACTTCAAACCATTTTGACGGGGCTGAGAAACCGAGATGCGGGTCGTTTGCGAGCATCGCTCTCCCGCTCGACGATTTTTGAGGCCCGACGGCCCATGAATTGCTTCCGATGTGAATTCCGGTTGTGCCGAAAAATGCCCTGAAATCTTGATCGACATCGATAAGTTTGAGCAAGTCATTCGGGAGGAGGTCGGCGTGAAGCTCTTTCGGCACAATGACAGGAGTGTTCTCGGGGTAGGAAGGAAAAATCTCTTTCGCCCTCTCTTCGCCGAGTGTTTTATACAGATCGCCGAGGACAAGATCGACGTACCACGAAATGTTCAGCTCCCATGCCATCAACCGGGAAATGAGAATAGAATGAATGGGTTTCCATTCTTCGGGAGTATAGTTGAGCATGTCGAACTCGACCGGATATTTGCCGCGATGCGTCGAGATGAATGCGTTCACGCCGTCGCTGTATGCCTGAAGAACGACAAGGGCTTCGGGATGAAGATTGTTTTCGATTTTCTCGGCGATCCGTTTCATGCCGACCGTCCGGAACAGCCTGTCGAACTTCAGAGTCGACGGGCCAAAGATCTCGGATAACCGTCCCTCGCCCGCCCTGCGCGAAACATCCATTTGCCAGAGCCGGTCCTGTGCATGCACATACCCCTCGGCGAAGAAAAGATCGTGTTCATTTCCTGCGGTGATGTGTGGAATTCCAAACTCGTCACGCTGAACTGTGACGGGATGCTGAAGCCCCGCAACAACGATACTGCCGTCAACGACGGGAAAAGATTTCGTCACGAGGTAACGGAGGATGAGAAGTGTCACGAGGGCGATAACGACCAACGAACCGAAAATCCCGATGACAATTTTTAACCTGGATCGCATAAATATTCTGCGGAAGAGGATTCCGGTGGCGATGATAAGAATTTCGGATTTAGATATTAGAGCTTTGCCGCTGAGATTCCGATGCCAATGACTGCGCGCTTATTAATTTTTCAAGAGGAGAGGAAGGTTCCACTCCAGCAAGTACTCCCGGAATGCGGAAGCAGGGATCTGCACGAGCAAGGGATGCATATCGGGGTCGAGCCACTGCATAAGAAACAGGAGATTGGTTTCACCCATCGCCGTACATCCCGATGTCGCGGAGCTGTCGGAGCCGACGATATGAAGAAAGATACAACTTCCTTTTCCGGGAATCGAGTGCGGATTATGTTTCACGACGATTCCGTACTTGTAGAATGCGGAGTCCATCTTCATCACTTCCGAAGATCTCCATGGGAGTTTGCCCGCAGAATCCCGCTTGACCTCGTTTTCCGAGACCAGAGAATTGTAGAATACGGATCCTGTATCGTCGATGCAGTGAAGCGTTTTGGTCGCGCGTTGATAAGGGAACCGAATACCCGCAGGCGGAACGGAGTCATACCCGAAAAAATCTCCCAGTTCAAAGATGCCCGCGGGAGAGCGGCGGTCGCCCTCCACCTTTTTACGTTCGCCGGGAGGGATCGTATGAAGCCCTATCCCCCATGCAAGTCCGGAATCTGCCAGAAATACTTTCCATGGGACATTGTATTGTATCCAGCCGTCCGGGGTTCTGTTGAACAAGTACATTAACCCGGTGGTGGAACTCCAATCTGGCGATATCACGAAGACCAATTGCCCTGCGTGTTCAATTTGTGCAGCACACGGAGAAACGATAATAAAAGCCGTCGCAAGGAAGATAATAAACAGCATTCTTGCAATTGCGCAATGCGCTGCTTGCCGATGATACTTTATTTTGACATTCGAAGACATAATTCGTACATTGGTTCGGATTTTAGAATGACAACGGAACGTAGCGCAGCCTGGCTAGCGCACTACCTTGGGGTGGTAGGGGTCGCGGGTTCGAATCCCGCCGTTCCGACAAAAACTCCCCCTCCAGTCAATCTCCTTAATAAACTTCCGCATCATCGTGGATAAGTATTACTATGTCTATCTCCTCAAGAGCAAGTCAACAGGAAAATTTTACATCGGACAAACTTCTGATGTACAGG
>Ga0265338_10004580_pt1 | contig 18590 bp, 16 predicted proteins | sample 42126metaG_FD_193579 | JGI IMG/M metagenome (GOLD analysis project Ga0265338, IMG submission 193579) | Rhizosphere microbial communities from Carex aquatilis grown in University of Washington, Seatle, WA, United States - 4-21-26 metaG | ecosystem: Host-associated > Plants > Roots > Rhizosphere... | reverse complement strand
CAGCAGAGCCCACCTCCGCTTCCCCCGCTGGAACCAGTTCTCTCACACCAACCCCCGTTTCGCCAGGGATTAGCAGCGAACGGCGAACTGTTGCGCTACACTCTGTCTCACAAAAGGGCGCACCCCATACATGGAAGGGAATCCTTAATTCTCCTGTAGTTGATTGCAAAACTTAGATTGCAAACAGTCCCCGGCTGCAATTCTGCAGAGAAACTGTGTTTTTAGGTACAGGTTTTGACACGGCCGGAACGGTGAAATCCGGCCGTTTGCTTTGTTGGGTTTGGCGATAGCGTTTTCTGACCCCTTCTGTCACAGGGGCTGGGAGGGGTCAGATCAGGCTACTCTTCGAAGGACGCGCTGTACTGTAGCCGTGGAGATGCGATGGCCTCTGGCGATCTGGCGAAGGCTCTGGCCATGCTGGCGGTCCTGGTGGATGGCGGCCTGGTCTAGTTCGAGCGGGCGCCGGCCGATGTGCTGGCCTTCCAGGCGGGCCCGCCGCATGCCGGCGCGGACCCGCTCGACGATCAGCGATCGTTCCAGCTCGGCGATGGCGCCGATGATCACGACGATGGCGCGGCCTTCGGCTACACCGAGCCTTTTCGGCGCTTGGTCCAAAACGAAACCTACTCGCCACAGGCCAACGAGATCCCCAACAATGCACCCTCTTGGCTGCCAGGCGATGACTATTACACCAACTTCCACAAAGGGGATCAGTTCACCAAGGTTCCCGAAGGCTATTCCCGCCTGCCTGGCAATCACTGCAGCAAGATGCCAATTCCAATCTGCCGGGATTTATTGATGCAAGATCGATGCCGCGTTTCCATATCTTCCCAGACGCGGCGCATGTTGCCCGGCGTCAGCCAGCCAGTTGGTCGAATAGCCATAGGATGTTCCCGCTTCGACAATCAGGCGCGGACGCGCGGCCTTGATGAGGATATTGAGGAGCATTCCTGAAGCAGCTCCGATGCCACGGAGAAAGTGGTTTCGCTGCTCCAGATATTCTGCTGCTGAAAATGCTGCGACTATGGGGTTCTTGCACTGCAACCGCGCTTCGTAGCAATCTAACACTCGTGCTGCGCGCTGGTTCATATCAGAACGTAAAGGGACGCGTCTTTCACCAGAACCATGCAGTTACAAGATGCGGAATTCCGTCATGGCCGTTGACAATACCGGTGGCAATCACAGCTTGCAGGTTGTTGCCCTCCCAACCTTTCGGAGCCCGGTCCATCAGGGTCTTCAGAAGTACCGGGTTGGTGACAAACTCTCCGGCAGCGGCGGTCCCATCTCTTCCAAGTCCCGCAATCAGGAGCACCGGCTGCTCCGTATGCAGGTCCACGAAGCGCGAAATAATAGCCCGGTCCTCCTTAAGTTCTGAATAAGGCGTGCCCAGGCCAATCTTCCATAGGGGATGCGCAGGATCCTCCTGATCGAGAATCGTGAGCGCATGCGCGGCTTCGTCTAGCACGAACTGGTATCGGAGTTTCTGCTGGAGTGTTATTGCCCAGGGGTTGCTGAAAGCGCCGATGATGACGGTGGGGGCCTCCCTCATGTCGCGGAGGGTTACGGCGCCTCCGCGCCGGATTTCAAAGGCCTTCCCGTGTGCGCCGAGCAGCGAAGCGACACGCGAAGCGGTCAAGCTGTCGTCGAATGCCACTCGGTCGGAATTCACTGCGTCAATGAAGCTGGGCCCAGGCGGGTGCGCCGCGGTGGAATCCCGCATGGGGGGACTACCCTCATTGCCCAGGACTACGATGACTTTATCGGAGCGAAGAATTGGAGCCCAGAAGACAGCGATCGAATCCTTTGCCGCCAGGGCATGCACCCAAATGCCAACGGCAATGACCACTGCGAGGCAGGCTGGTGCTATCAACAGAATCCGCCAGGTTCTGTGCCCAAAGAGAAGAACCGCTTGCCTGGTTCGACCGCTGTCCCTGGAGGGAATAACAGGAGCAGTCAAGTGAGCCGGCTCTTCTTCGTTTTTGCGCAGAACCTGTGACTCGACCGGCGGAAGAAAACTGGGGACATAGGAGCCTGAAGGGACCTCGATGCGCAGTTCATGGACATGGTCCGGGTCCTGATAATACTGGGCAATCCGCCTGCGGAGATCGATCGCGGCAGCGCGAACGATCCGATCTTCGTTGGTATCGTAATCGGGCTGCCGTCCAAAGACGTCGATGCCAATAGAGCGTTCCTTGATCAGTTCTCCCCGTCCGTTGAGGGTCTCGGTGACGATGTATTTGAGAAAGGGCTTGCAGCGATTGCTCTTGGTGAAGAGCGCGCTGGACAGGATGCGATCCAGTTGGGAGAGAACAGAAGTAGCGTCAGCAGAGGCTGCATGAGACCGTGGGGAACGGTTGTGAACTGTGCTCTGGGATACCTTCGGTGACGACATGCGGCGCAGCCTGGGTGAGCCACAAGCTTATCAGAAGGCTGCGGGAAGGTGGAATCGTCTGGCTCTCTCGGAGCGTAAGGGAGCCAGCGTGTGTGCCGATGACGGAGCACGCCGTTTTCGTTTCGGGCACACGCATCGTAATCGCCTGGGCGGAGTTCGGCCCGTGAACAGGCAAGTCTACCCACAGGCTGAGAAAGCCGGCACGTAGAGAACGGTCCCGAACCTTTGCAAGGCGTTTGGGCGCCACTACCATGAGCCCTGCTGGAGAAAGGAGAGTCCCTCGTGCTCGAAATGGAAGCTGTGCAACAACGCGGGTTCCGCAATGTATATAGGGACGGTCAGTGTACCGGATTTCAGATCGCCTACCGTTCAACCTATTACCGTGGAATTTCGCTTTCACTCTCGAAGGGATTTCGGGTTCTCGTGGACGGCGAGCAGTTTCCGCGGGAGGCGATCACAGTCATTTATGAAGGCGAGACATACACCCAGGATGAATTGGCGAAGGCCGGGCACGTGCAATGGAACCTGGACGAACCGGTCATCTTGAATATCGCCAAACCAGGGGGGCTTAAGTTGGGGGTCCATGAGGTAACGGTGAACTGGAGTCACCGGATCTCTTATATCGGCACAATGCCGGGTGTCCCCGAACAAACACCTCCGGCCGAGGCCGGTGGGCCGGGACCCACTGGAGGAACACAGGAATTTGGCGGCGGCAACTGCACGCGGAAACTTGTATTGGTTCGCTAATGGCCCAGCACTGACAAGGAGAAGACAGCGATGAAGATGACGCGAAAAGAGTTTTTGCAGACCGCAGCCGCGGTTGCCGGCGCAATCGCACTGCCCGGCACGGCCGCTTCGGCACCCCTTGCTCGGCAGCGAGGAATGGACGAAGGGTTTCCCGCGAGTGAACGGAAGGGCCCCAAGCGTGGCGTGTCCATTTACAGTTATGAGCACGAATTCAATGTCTCGGCCACACTTGAGGATTGTCTGATAGAAATCTCCGACCTGGGCATGCCCGGCACGAAAATCGGGCTGGAGGTTCTGGCGAACGCACACATCAAAAACTACCCCAATCCTTCCACCGCATGGATCGACGACTGGTACAAGATGTTGGATCGGTACGACATCATCCCCGTCGAATACGGCCATTGGGTGGATACCAAGCTCTACAGCGAAACGCAAACGATTGACACAAAAGAGGGCGTTGAAATGCTCATCGCCGACATTAAGCTCGCTTCGCGATTGGGATTTACTCGCGCGCGCACTAAGGTCGGAATGCAGGGCGGCGCGTCCATGATGACCCAGACCCCCGCAGATAATTTCTTCGAAATCATTAAGGGAGCACTGGAGACCGCCCAGAAGCACAACGTCCGCATGCTCACGGAAATCCATATTCCGACCCCTCTCAAAGGCCCCACGATGGACAAATACATGGACTTCATCACGAAGGAAAACACCAATCCATGGTTTGCCCTGAATATTGATTTCAGTGTCTTCCAAACCAGAATGGGACCCCAGCTCGGAGACCGCCCGGCTCCAGCGGCCGGCGGACAGGCGTCCCATGCACCTTCGTGGATGGGCAAGCTGCCTCTCTCGGTGCCGGAAGACATGATCCCTTTGATCCCTTACATTCACTGCTGCCATGCCAAATTCATTGACATGAACGATGACTGCGAGGAGACCACCATCCCGTATCCGGAGGTAATCAAGGTGCTGGCGGATCACGGATATGACGGCTACATGATGAGCGAATACGAAGGCATCGACAAGCTTCAGGGTGGAGCCTGGCCGGCTGTCCGCAAACAGCACGTCATGATGAAGCGGCTGCTCGGGGAAGCGTAGGCGGAGAGCCCTCAGCATCGCTTTACTTCCGGTAGAGGCAGGACTTAGAGTACAGGCTGAGTCCTGCCATGCGACCGTCGTCTCCATGCGCAATGGGACTCGTTGAGTCGCGTGACCGGAAAGCGATGAGGTCATTGGGGAGGCTTGTCCGTGCGGGTCGTCGCGGGAACAGATTCCCGTATCACTTCTCCGGAGTTCGAGCAGGACCGCGCAGCGATTCGTGCAGCCTTGGATGAGATCACTCGGAGCCAGTGGTTCCGAAATACAAAACGATGCCGAGAGTTTCTGCAATACGCGGTGGCAGAGACCCTGGCAGGCCGGGCCGCCAGACTGACGGAACGAAGTATCGGCGTTCTGGTATTCGGAAGATCCCCGGATTACGACACCAATGAGGACGGCATTGTTCGCACCTCGGCGCTGGAGGTTCGCAAGCGCCTGGCGCAGTATTACCACGAATTAGGCCCAGGATCTGCCGTGCGTATCGAGATGGTCCCCGGCGGCTATGTGCCGGATTTCCGCCTTCCTGAAGACGTGCCGGCGGACGTGGGATCCGCGCCGCAGAGTAGCGCAACGGCAGTTGCCGGCTCGGCCAAACCCTTGTTTCGCGCATACGCTATGTGGATTGCCGGGATCCTGCTCCTGGCAACCGCTGCGCTCGCGGGGCGGCGGTTGCGTTTCGGCGATCCGCTGGATGTTTTTTGGGAGCCGATGGGGAAAGGCGCGAAGTCCCTGATCATCGTGGTTGGCGCGGAGCCGCCAATCCCGCTGCAGGACTTGGATCCGGCAAACAAGCAGACGCCGAGCACGTTGGATGTGGTGCGCTCCGACCGGACGGGATTTGCCGATGCCGTCGTGGTGGCCCAGGTGACCGGTCTGCTGGCAGCCAGAGAAAGACATACGGAAGTGCACCGCGCCTCGTCTCTGACGCTGGACGATTTGCGCAAGGTGCCGGCGGTATTTGTAGGGAACACTCCGTGGACCGACCGGCTGAGCGCGGACCTCAGGTTTCAGGTCAAACGCGATAATGCGACCGGAACCCTTGAGATTACCGATCGGGGAGTATCGACGCCCTGGAAAGTCAACGCCATGGCGCCCTATGCCCAGCGGAATAAAGATTGGGCAGTGATCTCCCGGTTCCGCGATCCTCGTACAGAACAGCTTGTGCTGTTGCTGTGCGGCCTGGGAAGCGATGGAACGGCGGCTGCCGGCGAGTTCGTTTCGCGACCAGACCTGTTGAGCACCTTCGTCCACCAGACCCCGGTCGGATGGCAGCACAAGAACTTCCAGATCGTGGTTGAAGTCGACCTGATCAATGGAAGCGCTGGGCAGCCTCATGTACTTGAAACGTTTTTCTGGTAAATAGCAATAAGCGGGGCTTCCCAAAGGGAGCAGGAGAGCGGCTCTTGTGAGATTCGCGGCTCCCGCGAACGTGCACAACGGTTCTCAACCTCCAAAGATTGGGGACTTCCCAGGACGGGCAGTCCTGTTTTTAGCGGCGATTTAGGTCGAGACAGAGCCCGGAACGCTCAATTGGCGGTGCATGGCCGTCACTCACGTTGAGAAGCAATCGGAGCCACTCCATAATCAGGCGCAACTGGGCTGCCGTAGTGGCTTGTGTCCTCGAGCCGCGTGCAATCGGTATGAGGCAGAGGCGACGAGCAAGTGACTCTTAACGGTCGCCAGGCAAGGAGACTCGGCTCTATGAAAAACGAGATCAACCGGCGGGAGTTCCTGGGAACAGCGGCAGCGGCCGCAACGGCGTTCACCATCGTTCCCAGGGCAGTTCTCGGGCAGGGGCATGTTCCGCCCAGCGACAAGATCACCCTGGCCCACGTCGGCTTTGGAACGGAGGCAATCCGTGAAGTCGCCAGCCTCCTGGAGAATCCCTACGTCCAGCTGACCGCCGTCTGCGACGTAGATAAGCTCGGCCGCAACTACCTGGAGTGGTATCCAGGAAGTCTCCGCGACGGCATTCGCCTGATGTTGGAAGACCCAAACTGGGGCAACGGCATGGACTGGGTGCCGGGCGGCCGGGACATGGGCAAAGAAATCATCGAAACCTACTATGCCAAAAAGCGGGCGGCTGACAAGTTCTCCGGCGTGAATACGTATGTCGATTTCCGGGAGATGCTGGAGAAGGAAAAGGACCTGGATGGCGTGAAGGTGATGACGCCCGATCATCTTCACGGAATCGTAGCCGTAGCGGCGATGAACAAGGGCAAGCACGTCATGGTCGCCAAGCCGTTGTCGAACCGCCTTGCCGAGGCGCGCCTGGTGATCGAGACCGCCCGCCGGACGAAAGTTGTGACGCATTTCATGCCCGCCAATCACAACCTCGGCTTCCGCGCCGCAATGCAATGGGTGCAACAGGGGGCCATCGGACAGCTTCAGGAAATTCACAACTGGACCAGCCGCCCCGTCTGGCCGCAATACTTGAAAATGCCAACCGACCGGCCGCCGATCCCGGAGGGATTTGACTGGACCCTGTGGCAGGGCCCGGTGCCGGACCGGCCTTACCACCCGTGGTTCACGCACACCACATTCCGCGGCTGGTATGACTTTGGGGGGGGCGCTATCAATGACATGGGAATCTACAGCAATTGGACGATCTTTAAAGATCTCGCGCTGGATGCCCCCTACATGGTCGAGACTTCCATCGCCAGCGCTTGCGAGGTCGTGCCCCACCACTCCGTCGCTACGATCAGGAACGATTACTCGTTTCCGCTTGCCGGCAACGCACGGATGCGATTCCGCGCCAAGGCTGACCGGCCGGCAATCGACATTTACTGGTACGACGGCGGCATGAAGCCGCCTACGCCGGAAGAATTGCTCGCGGAAGATCGTTCGCTTCCAACGGAAGGCATGTTGCTGGTCGGCGACAAGGGAAAGATCATGGCTGGTTTTGAGGGGGACAGCCCGCGCGTGATCCCGGAGAGCAAGTTCACGGAGTTCCGCAAATCCCTAAAAATCAACGCTTTGCCTGCGCCGAACCCAGGCGACGCGCCTCCGCCGATGCGCATGCAAAACGGCAAGCCCCCGCTTGCAATGTATCGTCCGGAGATGCGCGGATCGGGCCCGGCGCGCTCCAACGACTCGCGGCCCTGGGTCGACGCCGTCCGTAACGGTTCCACAACGTACGGGGATTTCCAGTTGGCAGGTCCCATCAGCGAGGCGTTCAACCTGGTGGCCATCTCTTATCGCATGGGTGGAAAGAGGCTGATCTGGGATGCGGCCGCGGGCAAGATCACCAACAACGAAGCGGCCAATCAGCACCTCGGTCGCGAATACCGCGAGGGCTGGAAGCCGGAAGGTCTGATTGGTTAGCGAGCAGAAGCGGGATGCGTCGCCGGAATCGGCAGCACGGGAGTCCCAACCGGCTATCCTTCCGGAGAGGTGAATGTGGCTGAACAGAACGGAACGAAGGGGATGGACCGCCGTGAATTCCTTGTTGCGGCAGGCGCGTCCGGTGCTGTCTTGCTGGGGGCCAGTCCTGTCGAAGCTCTGAATCGCACGTCAAATGAAATTCGGGTTGCGCTGCTCGGGGCAGGAGCCCAGGGGCAGGTCCTGCTTGAGGCGGCCATGCAGATTCCCGATGTGCGCTTTGTAGCGGTTTGCGACATCTGGGCCGAGTACAATCTGCGGCGGGCCACGCGCATGATGAAGGACGCCGGCCATCCCAATCACGCCTATACCGACTACAAGGAAATGCTGGACAAGGAGAAGGGGAATCTCGATGCGATCCTGATCGCTACCCCCGACTTCTGGCATGCGGAGCACGCTATCGCTTCGTTGAAGGCGGGGCTGGATGTTTATTGCGAAAAAGAGATGTCCACCAATCTGGCGGACGCGCGGAGGATGGTGCTTACCTCCCGGGAAACGGGCCGGCTGCTGCAGATCGGGCATCAGCGGCGAAGCAATCCACGCTACCTGTTCTGCTACGAGAGACTGATCAACGAAGCAAAGTTGCTGGGCAGAGTCACCACGGCGAATGCGCAGTGGAATCGCGCCAAGCGCGACTTTGCTACGATTCCGCCGCGATACACAATCCAGCCGGAGGTTTTGGAGAAGTACGGATTTCGTTCCATGGAGCAGTTCCTGAACTGGCGCTGGTTCCGGGGCCTTGGCGGCGGCCCCATTGTCGATCTCGGCTCGCACCAAATCGACATCTTCAATTGGTTCCTCGGCTCGCGTCCGAAGGGAGTCACGGCCAGCGGAGGCACCGATTATTTCGACAAGGCCACACACGAGTGGTACGACACCATGATGGCGGTCTATGACTACGAAACGCCACATGGCGTTGTGCGCGCGTTCTACCAGACCATCACCACAAACGGCTTCGGGGGCTATTACGAGGTCTTCATGGGAGACCAGGCTGCGCTGGAGATCTCGGAGTCGGCGGGCAGGGGTTCAATATACCGGGATGCCGCCAACGCGCCCGATTGGACCCAGTTTGTGAAGGCCGGGATCCTGACAGCTCCTAAGGAGGATCCCAAGCCCGCCGCAGGAGGTGCGGTGCTTGATGTTCGTGAGACGGCCGCTCCTCCCAGCTACGGAATTCCCGTCAAAATGCGAAAGAAATACCATCAGCCGCATCTCGAGAACTTCTTTGGCGCGGTGCGGGGCAAGAACAAGCTGAACTGTCCCGGCGAAATCGGCTATGAAACGGCGGTTACGGTTCTCAAGGTGAACCAGGCTGCTGACGCCAAAATACGCCTGGAATTCAAGCCCGAAGAGTTTGAGATCTGATCAGACATGCGGCGACTCTGTTCCATCTTTTCGCTCTTGCTTGCCGGGTTCCTCGCCGGAGCCGGATTTCCGGCCGCGGCACAGAAGCCGATGCTCGGCGATCTTCCTTCCGGAAGCCGCAGCCGTCCGGTCCATCTCATTCCGCTACGCGATGAGAACGGCGACGTGATTCAGCCCGGTGACCGCACGACCTTGCCGTTTTCCATCGAGCAGACGTGCGGGACCTCGTGTCACGATGTTCAGTTCATCCAACATGGCTGGCATTTCAATGCGGGTCAGCCCGGAGTGCCGGCAGGAAGAAATGGCGAGCCGTGGATTTGGATTGACTACGCCACCGCCTCGCAGATTCCGCTTTCCTTCCGCGATTGGCCCGGTTCGTACAAGCCTCAGGCCTTTGGCATCGGTGCGCGGGCCTTTGCCCTCCGCTTTGGAGCACGAACGCCGGCGCCCATCGAGAGTGATGCCGCGGACAGCACCGAGGACCGCGCTCGCTGGAGCGTATCGGGAAAGCTGGAGGCGAATTGCCTTACGTGTCATGACCGTTCGTCCATCTACGATCAGGCAGAGTACGCAAGGCAATTGAGTCTGGAGAACTTCCGCTACGCCGCCGCCGGTGCAAGCGGAATGGCGGTAGTATCCGGTTCAAGCAGGAAGATGCCGGACACTTTCGACTACCTTCTCCCTGCGTCGGTGGAGGATTCGCTTCAGCCGGACATACCGCAGGTCCGCTACGCCGCTGAGCGCTTCATCGCGGGACAGAAGGTGCCCTTCGACATCGCGCGCCAGGTCGACTCCAACCGCTGCCTTTTCTGTCATTCCACCATCGATGTCGCGCAGGCCGGCAAGGAACGCTGGAAGACCGGCGAGGATGTGCACGTGGCGAGAGGAATAACCTGTGTCCAGTGCCACAGCAACGGCTTGAATCACATGATCTCGCGGGACTACGAAGGCGATCCGGCCGCTGCCGGCAATGCCTTTGCGGAGACTCTGTCCTGCCGCGGCTGCCACATGGGCAGGGCAGGCGGGAACCTGGCCTCCGGGCCGCACGGCCTGAACGCGCCGTATCCTCAGCACCGTGGATTGCCTGCCATCCATCTGGAAAAGCTGAGCTGCACCTTCTGTCACTCGGGGCCTGTGCCCACAGACAAAACGGGGATGATGAAGTCAGCCCGCGCGCACGGGCTGGGCGAACATAATGCGAACCTCGATCCCGATGCCTTGCCGCACATCGTGGATCCCGTCTACGCGCAGCAAGCCGATGGCAAGCTCGCGCCGTTTCGGGCCGTCTGGCCTGCCTTCTGGGGAAGAATGGTCGCCGGCAATGTAGAGCCCCTGAAACTCGGATTTGTGCGGAATCTGCTCGATGCGAAGAAGCTCAGTCGCCCTGTGCCTGCGAGCGGAAATTGGCCCGGCATCGACAGGGCCTGGGTGCGCCAGGTGCTCGAACTCCTTCAAAGCCGCAACCAGTCGGAGCCCGTTTACATCGCAGGGGGAAAGCTGTACCGGCTGGATTCCGCGGGAGAGCTGATGTCTGAAAACAACGCGCAGGCGCTGCCCTACATGTGGCCGATCGGCCACGATGTTCGTCCCGCTTCGGAAGCACTCGGCGCGAACGGCTGTCGGGACTGTCACTCCGCGGACTCGCCCATCTTGTTTGGTTCGGTCGCGGTCGATTCGCCGCTGGAGCAGAACGTCTCATGGAAGATGAACCGCTTCCAGCCGAAGGTCGATGCCGCCTATTACACAAGCCTGGCGAACTCATGGAAATACCGAATCTGGCTGAAGGTCCTGGGCAGCATTGCGGCAGCAGTACTCCTGCTGCTTCTTATCGGCGGCGGTTACCAGGCCTTGGCAGGCTTTTCCGCAAAGCTATCCGGGAGGCGATAGGACCAACATGTATCGGACGTCAGCCATCGTCGTCTTCGCAGCAGTCGCGGTCATGATCGCAGCGGACTTGCTGCGCATTTTCCTGTCCCGCGGCTTCTCGCTTCCTGAGCAGAAGGCGGCGCGAGGGTCCCATCTTCTCCGCCTGTTGCGGATCGGCATCAATATGGCGGGTCTGGCTTGTTTGGCCGCCGTTGCCGCGACCGGTTTCCTTCCCGTCTTCACCCGGCAGCCTTCCCTCAGTGGCAATCTCCTGATGGCTCACGTAACCACGGCCGGCGGTTTCGCTGTGGCCGGCGTGGCCGTCGCTCTGGTCTGGGTGTCGCGCAACCGCTTTGCGCAAGCGGACTCCAAGAACGCGCAACCGGATACGGCAACGCACCGAGGGAACCTGTTCGGCGGCGTACTTCTCCGCAAGGTGTCCTTCTGGATCGCACTCGCGTCGGCGGTGCCCACACTCGCCACCGCTCTGCTGGCTATGTTTCCACTCGCTTCGCCCATCCAGCAGCAGGAGCTTCTCGAAGTCCATCGCATCTGCGCTTTGCTCCTTGCAGCCGCTGCCATCCTGTTTGCCTACTCTGCGCTCGCCACGGCGTGGCAAGGCCACGGGAAGTGAATGCCATGGCTTCGCCATCGACAACTCGATCGGTCTCCCTCCAGACGGCTGTTGTCTTCGCCTCACTCATGTTGCTGGCAGCCGCCTTTCGCCTGCCGCAGTTGCCCGCGCGTCCCATGCACAGCGATGAGGCCATCAACGCGGATCGATTGGGCGTTCTGCTGGAACACGGAGAATACAAGTATTCCGCCGTCGACTATCATGGGCCAACGCTGACATATCTCTCCTGGCCAGTGGCCAGGGCGCTGGGAATCACGCGCTACGTCGATCTGAGCGAAACCACTCTGCGACTGATTCCGGCTCTGGCCGGGATTCTCCTGGTTGGGCTGCACATCTTTCTAGTGCGCTACATCGGGCTGATCTCCGCGGCTATGGCTGCCTTGCTGACGGCGATTTCGCCAGCTATGGTCTATTACAGCCGTTATTACATCCATGAGATGCTCCTCGTTGTATTTACTTTCGCCGCCCTCCTTGCCGTATTTCGCTTCTGGGAGCGGAGGCGAACGGCGTGGGCGGCAACCGTGGGCGTTTGTATCGGCCTGATGTTCGCCACAAAGGAGACGGCCATCATCCCTGTCGCCTGCTTGGCCTTGGCCGCTGCCGCCGTGGCGGGAATGAGAGTCCCGCGGGGACAACGTCTTTCAAATCTCGGAAGCCTCTTGAAATATCTTGCCATCATGCTCGCAGCGACAATCGTTACTATCGCTCTGTTGGTGTCTTCGTTCTTCACCAACCCGCGCGGCATGGTCGACTTCATCCTCGCCTTTCACGGCTACTTTCTGCGAGGTTTGGGTGCGGGCACTCCTCACGTTTACCCCTGGACCCACTATCTGCACTTGATGAACTACTATCGGGCCGATGGCGGCCCGCTGTTCACTGAGGTGATGATTACCATCCTCGCGCTCATTGGTCTTATTGCCGTAATTCGCGCAGGCGCCAGGGATCGCAATTGGTCGGCGCACCCATCATTCCTTGCCGCCTACGCCCTTACCATGATCGCGGCATATTCCGTTCTCCCCTACAAAGTGCCCTGGAATTTCCTCGGTCCCATGCACGCCATGATCCTGCTCGGCGGTATCGGAGTCGCAGCGCTCGCAAACGCATGCAAGAACCGCGCTCAACGCTCCGTATTGGCTGCACTGTTGCTGGCTGGCGTTGCTCATCTCGGATGGCAGGCCTGGCGAGACAGCATCCCGCTCGCTTCCGATCCCGCCAATCCGTGGGTGTATGCCCACACCGGCAAGGACGTTTTCGCCATCGTACAAAAAGTGGAATTATTGGCTTCGTCGTATCCCGGAGGCCGCTCCAGGCTGCCGATTGCCATCGTGAGCCGCGAGAATCTCTGGCCGCTGCCCTGGTATCTTCGCCGCTATCCCCAGGTCCAGTGGTGGAACGGAGTCTCCGCAACAGCACCGTCTGCGTCCGTCTATCTCATTACTCCCGACATGGAGCCGGCCTTGACTCGTCGCCTGTATGATCTGCCGCCGCCCGGGCAACGTGACCTCTATCAGAACCTGTTTGATCGGCCGGTCGAGTTGCGCCCCGGCGTGGAATTGCGCGGGTTCGCTTCCCTGTCGGTATGGGAGGGGCTATGACTCGCGTATCGGTCACGCCTGCCGCGCCCCTGGACATCGCGCCCGGGCTTCTACCGCCAGACGCCATTCTTCGTGGGCCATCAATGCACCGGTTTGGGCATCGCGCCATGGCGTCGCTCTTTGAGATACTCTGCGTACACCCCGACCAGGCCCTTGTGCGCGCGGCCGCGGATCAGGCCTTCGACGTTCTCGACCGCCTCGAAGCCGACCTCAGCCGTTTCATCGACAATAGCGATGTTTCACGCATCAACAACCAGCGCGCTGGCGAATCGGTTAAGGTGGGACGCTGGACAATGGAGTGCCTGCTTCTCGCGCGCACGGCGTGGGAAGAAACCGGCGGCGCATTCGATATTTCGCTGGGTACGGGCCTGCATCATCTCGATCTGGATCCGCGCGACTACACGGTGCGGGCACGCGCATCGGGCATCCGCATCGATCTCGGCGGCATCGGAAAGGGCTACGCCGTCGATCGCATGGCCGATGTCCTGGAGGAGTGGGGAATCCGCCACGCGCTGATCCACGGAGGGTGCAGTTCGGTTCGGGCACTGGAACCTCCGCCGGGGCTTAAGGGTTGGCCGTTGCGCATCGCCATGGCGCAACCTGAGGCCGCGTGTCTCGTTGAATACTCCGCTTCGCAGTGCGTGTTGAGCGCTTCCGGCCTGAAGAAGGGCAATCACATTGTCGATCCCAGAACTGGGCTTGCTGCGGCAGGAAGGCCCGCTGTCTGGGTGGCTGCTCCAACCACCGCTTTGCTTCCCGTTGTTCGCGAAATCGGGCCAATTGGCGCCTGCCGCGAGGCACTTTTGCAATCGCCGTGCGCAGTTGCCGAGGTTCATTCAACGGCGTATTTGATCCTGAATCGCGAAGAGATCGATGCGTGCCGCTCTCGCGTTCCCGGACTCGAGACGTGGCTGGCGGAGCCGGATGGCGTTCGACAGTCCCCGCACTATTCGCTGGTTCATCTCACGTAGGAAGGAATTCTGGAGGAATTGTATGCAATCGAAAGCTCTCTGCCTGGCCATGTCCCTCGCATGCTTTGCGGCCACCGCAATCGCGCAAATGGTGCCGGTTCCCATCGAATTGCCGAAACCCGGATACGAGGGGACTCCGGCAAATCTTACATCCATCCACAACCTCGAGAAGCCATCGATACAAAAGCGTGCGCCCTTTCTCTCCCCCGCAGGCGTCACCAATGTCGCCAAAGGCAAAAAGGTCACCAGCACTGAGACCGATCCGGTAGTCGGGGACTTGACCATGGTTACGGACGGCGACACCACGCAGGTGGACGGGAACTATGTGGAGCTCGGCCCCGGAGTTCAGTCCGTCACCATCGACCTGGGCTCGCCGCAAGAGATTTACGGAGTCTTGTTCTGGCACCACTTCCAGCCGCGCGTCTATTTCAGCGTGGTCGTCCAGACCGCCGACGATGAGGGGTTTACCAGGAACAAGCAAACCTGGTTCAACAACGACAGCGCAAACAAAGCCGGTCAGGGTGCGGGCAGCAACATGCTCTACGTCGAGAGTTATGAAGGCAAGCTGGTCGCTACCAAAGGCATCACGGCACGCTATGTCCGTCTTTTCAGCGCCGGGAACAACGTGAATGAACTGAACCATTACATCGAGGTTGAAGTATTTGGACGACCGCCGCAATGAAGGACCAGCGATGCGGCTACGCTCACAGGGCAATCGTTGCCGTCAGCTCTCGCTTCGATAAGACTCGAGTCGTGAGCGTCCTTTCAATGGCCGGCGCTTTCGGCGTCGCTGCCCCAATTCACCAATGGGCTCATTAAGCTCCGTTCTGTCATGGGAGATGGCCTATGTTCTAGTTTTGAGGTTTCGAACAGTTTGAGGAGGAGGCCGTTTTTAGAGGGTATAGGTTTTGAAACAAGGAATTTCATGTGCGCTTGTCGCATGTTAGGCAACATAAAGGAACGACTTCACGTGGCCTTTCGGAACAGGAACTGCGGCGTTCCTTTGAGGTCTGATGTATTAAAAGGGGTTCACCGAGGTTGCCGTTTAACAAGCCCTTTGAGACATGCGCCGCGAGGATCCGTAGAAACTCCCAAGCTCCGAGGGTATGACCGGCAGTCGGAAATTACTCCCGATAGTGTCGGCCAGTGTCCGCCGATCGAATTCCGTACGATTCTCGATCGACGGTACAGCCCGTTGTACACTTCCTGTCTTAGCCTTCTCGATTCGATACTCGGCGGTTTATGTAAGCGCCGAAGCACCTTGCGCGGCTTGTTCACGAGCACTACTTCGCCCAATACCCCGAATTCTCAGCGCGGACGTACTGGAGCTTTCGAATGCCCTTACGTCGGTATTCAAGGAACTGGACCCTGTCCCGCAGTTCCGGCGCCGGTGGGCTCGAGCCCCTATCTAAAGTTTTCTGGTGATACTCATGGTGATACTTTGTACCGGACTTTCCTGCTGTTCCCTGCGACTCGGTGCGATCGCCGTGCTTTTAAAGATTGTTCATTATATGCAACCACGGCTGTCCGGTTAAAGGTCGAACAGAATGAGCTGGTTGCCGGAGTCTGGTAAATCGTTCTGGGAGTCGATCTGCTGAAGTGCCCGTAAAATGGGGGTTTTCTCAAAGAGGGTAACACTGAAAATCTGTAGAAGTTGGTAGAGGCTGACCTCGATACCAAGCCGTTTGCGCACGATGGCTACCAGCACATAGACCGAGACCGCGATCCAGATTTGCGTCTTCACCGCATTCTCGCTTGTGCCGTAGAAAGCTTTGATGCGCAGATGTTGCTTGATCCAGCGAAAGAAAAGTTCCACGGCCCATCTCTTCTTATAGATTTCGGCGATAGCCAGCGGTCGAAGTGCGAAGTTGTTGGTGAGGAATCTGAGCCGCTTGCCGGTCTTCGCATCACAGTAGGTGACGCGCCGGAGCGGGTCAGGATACACAGCGGCCGATCCGAGCGTGGTCAGAATCACCGTATGGTCACTGCGCAGGCCGGTGGTCTTGTCGACGGGGCGCGAGTAGCGGCGTTGGAGCAGCACGTTGGCCTTGGTACGCACGACGAAAAAAGCCGACTGCAACGTAATGCGGTACAGCCGTTCGAAATCGATGTAGCCGCGATCCATCACATAGAAGGCGCCGGCTTCGATGTCGATCTCATCGAGGATGTTGACGTTGTGCACTTTGCCATCGGTAATGCGGAAGAAGGCGGGGATCGAGCCATGCAGATCGAGCAGCGTGTGCATTTTCACAGCGGCCTTATGCTTGCGGAATCTGGCCCACGGAAACAGCGCCAGGCAAAGATCGATGGTCGTCGAGTCCAGTGCGTACAGATCGTGCACCTCCGCGATGCCGGTCGCGTCGCCGGCGTAGAGCTTGATCGCCGTGCGGATCAGCACCTGCGCGAAGTCGGCAAAGATGCGCCAATCGCGGTTCTCGTTGGCGTCGGCCAGTGTAGAGCGCGCCACGGCGGAGCCCAAGCCCATGTGATACAGCTTGGGGCCAATCGCCCCCAGACACGCTTCAATATCACGCAGGCTCTCTCGATAAGTCAGTTGCGCGAACGCCATGGCGAGAAACTGCTCCCAGCAGGAAAGCTTCTTGGCGTAGCGGTCGCCACCATAACGGGTGACGCAGCGGCGAAAGTCGCGGTCGGGAACATAACCGATCAATTGAGAGAAGACGGTCTTGCCTTCGTTCATCTATCCATGTTGAAGGGCGGAACAGCAACACCCTGCGTTTCAAATCGCGGCAAGGCAAAATCGCGCGCAACCATTTGACCGGCTTAGCTTTATCCGATCAGACGTCGAGTTTTACCGGACAGTAGTGGGTTTCAATAATTTAGCGTGCTAATGTGGCTTCAAATGCAGACCACCTGGTTTTGCACCAGGCGCTCTGGCGCCTGAAGGCGCGTCATTATAGGGCATTTCGGTGAGCTGTGGACCTTCGGCCGCTTCAGATCTGACTCCAGCCGTGCTTCCTCGGAGATTAATGGGCAGCAATCTCTTTGAAATGCAAGGAGTTTCCCTCGCGCGATACTGATTGGAGCACCTGGTATTGGACCAGGTGGTCGGGCCTGACAATACGTTGAATTTGGTTCGAGAGTGCGCGCTATAGGTTGTCATGGAGAAAGGGCGCAAATGGAGCGCCCAGAATAGCTGGACTTAAGGGGTTTCAGGGCTTGCTTTTCGCCTGCGTGGAGACCAAGAAGACAGCGCTGACGTTGGAGCCATGAATGCTCACGTGGCAATTGGTGCATGGCTCGCTCCGCGTCGTCTGGATGTGCTCTGGCACGGCAGACACGGCCGTTGCGGAGTTCGGCGATGGCAGGTGGCAACGCAGGCAGATGGTGTTCACATTGGCTTCGATGAGCAGCCCCGGGTTCGACCCACCATGCGGAAAATGACAGGCGGAGCAACCTTCGGCTTTGACCACTGCATGCTCATAAAGGAATGGCCCAGCCACCCGGACATGGCATTTGGTACACACCATGAATTGCCAGGTGGCGGAGGGCAGAGAATTCTCTCCCAATGCCCCGTGCGGGTCATGGCAGTCAGTGCAGTTGATCAATCCTTCTTGAACCTTATGGTGGAAGGGCGGGGAGAACTGCGGCTTCACCTCGCTGTGGCACTGGAAGCAAAGCTCGGGCTCATTTATTTTGAGCAAATATCTGGGCGCGCCGGCGGCATGAATGACGTGACAGCGGATGCAACTTACATTGCCCTTGCCGTGGACCGAGTGTTCAAAGTGTGAGGGTTTGGCCCCATGGCATTGCTGGCACCTTTCATCCACTTCTTTGGCGGTAGCAAGCGAGGGATCGAAGATCAGGGAAACGGCGCCGTTCTGTGCGTGTGCCTTGCCGGAGCCGTGACAGGTCTCGCAGGATGTGGCTTTCCCATGATGAACGAGACCGGGCCGATAATGCGGGTTGCCGGCAAAACTCTTGACAACGTCTTTGTGGCAGGTCGCGCAGGCGGCTGCATCGGCATTCACCCGCTGGGCTGTGATTGCTGTTGCGCAGAGCATCGCGGCGCCCAGCAACAGCATGAAGTAGCCTCGCCGGGCTTTCATTTCGGCTGCCGGCTTTCTTTGGCACCCGGCGCGGGCCGATGGAAAAGAGGCCCGCCGGCGGGCTGGACATCGAACGGCTCAGGGTTCACTGCGCCGCGATGGCAGGTGTAGCAGGTGACATTTGCGGCGGAGCCCTTGACCTTGGCGATGTAGTTGCTGTTTATCTCCTCGGTCATGGTGTACATGAGGCGCGCAACGGTCTTCATTGGTTTGGAGTCGTCTGCAAAATCAAGGTGTAGTTTCCCATCGTGGGCAGTCCTTTCCGTGACTTCGACATGACACGCATCACATCTGGCACCGAGCGAACCGGCCCATTGTTCCATGACGTCATGAATTTGCCGCCCCGTGAGGTCTTTGGGCAGCACCTTCAGGTTGACGGGTGGGGAATAGGTGCGTGACCGATCAGATCGCCAACTGCCTGAATTCCTCTGCGCGCCTCGCGGAGACTGAGCAGCCAACACTGAGGCAAAGAGC
>Ga0265338_10004579_pt1 | contig 18591 bp, 16 predicted proteins | sample 42126metaG_FD_193579 | JGI IMG/M metagenome (GOLD analysis project Ga0265338, IMG submission 193579) | Rhizosphere microbial communities from Carex aquatilis grown in University of Washington, Seatle, WA, United States - 4-21-26 metaG | ecosystem: Host-associated > Plants > Roots > Rhizosphere... | reverse complement strand
GGTCGCAGCCTACGATAATGCGGGCAACGTCTCCTCGACCAGCGCCCAGGGTTGCGCCACGACACTTCCGCCAGACACCATTGCCCCATCGATACCGAGCGGGGTGATCCTCTCCGTGGATTCTTCGTCCCAGATTACGCTCAGTTGGAACAGCAGCACTGATGCCGGTGCGTCCGTGCCTGCACGGTATCGAGTGTATCGCAACGGCCTGCTCGTGGACCAAACGGGGGCGACCAGCTTCGTCAACGCGGGATTGGCGCCGAACGCGCAATATTGCTACACCGTCATAGCCTACGATGCCGCCGGCAACGTGTCTGGTCCGAGCGCCCAGGCTTGCGTCACAACACCGGTATTCGTCGACACGGCGGCGATTTCTGTACCGACCAGCGTGTCCGCGGCAGCAACCTCGTCAACGCAAATCACGGTGACATGGGGCGCTTCCTCCGATATCGGCGCTTCCGGAAGTGCTCGGTATCAGGTGTTTTGCAACGGCGTGCTCGTGAGCCAGACTGGAGCCACAAGCTTCATTCATACGGGATTGGTGCCGAGCACCCAGTACTGTTATACCGTGGTGGCCTACGACAACGCCGGCAACAGTTCGTCCCCCAGCGCCCAAACCTGTGCCAACACGCCGCCAGCCGTAATCTCCAGCCTGCCGCCGGATGAGTTTAATGGCCCGTTCGCCAGTTGGGCCAATCTGAAAACCGACTACGGCGCCAAAGGTGACGGCACGACCGACGACACCAGCGCGCTGCAGTCGGCCCTGAACGATCTTGGCAAAAGCGGACACGCCTCGGTGCTGTACGTACCGGCGGGGACCTATCGCATCACCAGTACCGTGACCCTGCAATCGCAGCAACACGTCAGCATCATCGGAGCGGATCCGGGGACAACCACGCTGAAGTGGGCCGGTGCGTCGGGCGGCGTGCTGCTGCACATCGATGGCGTGGCGTACAGTCGGTTTGACCGCCTGACATTCGCCGGCTCGGGTTCCGCGGGCGTGCTGGTTGATCAATCATTGACCAGCGCGGGATTGTACTTCGATACCGGCAACGAGTACGCCGACGATGTCTTCGAAGATGCGGGCATAGGGATTCGCGGCGGTAACAACGGACAAGGTGCGGCGGAAAGCTCGGTGTTGCGCTGCCAGTTCCTGCGCCACACCGTCGCGGGCATCATCCTGAAGAATTTCAACGCGTTGGATTGGTTCATCTGGTATTGCACGTTTAACGACAACTACGACGGCGTTTCCAACACTCCCGGCGCAGGCAATTTCCACGTGTTCGGTTCGTTGTTCCAGCGCTCGACGAATGCCGACATCGACATCGGCAACACGGGCCTGTTCTCGTTCCGCTACAATACATCCATCGGCTCCAAGCAGTTCTTTACCATACCGTTTACCGGTGCCAATGCCGCGGAGATCACTTTCCAGGGCAATACGATTGCCGATACCGTTTCCAGCGTGGCGATCAACATCGGCACCATGGGGCCGATCTTCCTGATCGACAATGTCATCGCCAGCCGTAGCGGGGCCACCGGCGCCGCCGTCGTGCAAAGCAGCTACGACGCGCCGGATATGGTGGCCGTGGGCAACATCTTCACGGTGAACAACCCCATATCACTCACTGGCGGATCGAGTTCGCCCCGGTTCATCAATGTCGATAACCAGACGGTCGCGCGCAGTTCGTTGACCATCACGGCGCCCACGCTGCCGGGCGTGCTGCCCGACAACAACCGCACGGTGTTCGAAGTCGCGGCCGGGTCCAGCGCCAGCGTGATCCAGGCAGCCATCAATCAGGCCGCCGCCTTGAGCGGTCAGCGGCCAGTGGTGCATCTGGCCCAGGGCGTGTACAACATCCTGTCCACGCTGACGGTGCCGGCCAATGCCGACATGCAGATCATCGGCGATGGCGGCGTGACCGACTTGGAATGGGGTGGGGCGCAGGGGAGCACCCCCATGTTCCGCTTGGCCGGGCCTTCCCGCGCCATTCTGCGCGATTTTATGATCCAGACGTACGGCAAGAGCGCCGGCATCCAGGTGGACAACGCCGATCAGGTCGGAGCACGCATCTACATGGAACAAGCCACGCTGACCCGCGGTCTAACGGCCGGCCTGTTGGTCGATCAACTGGACAATGCCGTCGTGGAACTACACGACTTTTACGCGTCGCAGACTTCCATCGCCCCGGCCACAACCGGGACCGGTTTAAAGGTCATCGGTGGTGCCAGCGCCGCCAGCGGCAACCCGCGTTCGGGCAAGACCTCGGTGTTTGCCGGCGCGACTTCCAACAATTATCTGACCTTTGACGTAATCAGCGGCGGCCGCCTCCTGGCGAACGATCTGTGGTACGAGGGCCCCGGCGCCTCGACATTTGCCCACGTTGCCGACAACAGTACCTTTACCGTTGATAACTGCCGAATGGCGTTGCCGCAAACCGGCTACTCCGTCCAAATCAACAATTTCAGTGGCAATGCGGCGGTGTTGAACAACCAGCCGGATGCCCCCGTGGGAATCCTGGGCACCGGCCCCGGTTCCGTCTGGGTCGCCGGCAATGAGAGCCATGGCGCCAGCAGTTACTTCACTGATACGGCTGTCTCCACCGCTGGCATATTCAGCGACAATCGCTGGCTCGGCAGCAGCGGGTCGGTGTCCGTCCCCGATCAGGGCGCCACCGGCGCCACTTTCGTGCGCAACATGCTGGCGCACATCCGCTCGGAGAAGCCGTTGGACCAACCGGCAGTACTGCCCAGTGGCGTGACCGACCTGCGATTGTATCGCGTGTTTATTGATAGTGCCGTTACCGACATCCATCTCTCGCCGTAATGGCGAAAGTATGTCCTGAGGGTTATATTGCACCAGGGATCGGTGCTTGACACCGCCCTGGTCTGAAGGAAACTTGGTGGAGTTGCATGGTTCGAATGCGTACCAAAGACGTTACGTTGCGAAGTTTAGTCGTGGTCGTTCTCTACATGGCGATGGTGGGTGTGGTGCGCTCCGACCTGACCCCCACCAACAACGCCGGGGCGCGGGCGGGGATTACCGGGATTGTCTATCACCCGTCGGGCACGAATGGACCTGCCAGCATGGGCGTCACCTGGATAGTCGTCAACCCCACGACCAATAATTCAACCAGCTTCACGATACAGCAGAATTTCGACTTGAAAGCCACCAACCTCTGGAGTGACACCACCTCAACACAAACGGTCAATCAAGTTGGCACGCACACCGGGGAGGCTGGCAACCTCGCCTCTCCCACGAACCAATTCTTTCGCATGCGGTTGATTAACTTTCGGTGAGGGCCAGCGGGCTTCCAGGCGCGTGGCCTGAGCAGGCAAAAAAGAAGAAGGCTGCGAACTCGCTGGTGCAATTGTACCCCTTGCCTCAAATCACGCCCTTCACCCTCGTGATCTTCCTCAACCGTATGGAAACAGACGAGTCCGCAGCCAATTCCTAAAGCGTAATTGACCAGATACCATTGCCGGCCGTCGGCTTGCAAGCCTTATTATGTCAACCTGATAAGGCATAATCGTCGTTGATGGATTCAGCTATGCATCACGGAAACCGCGTGATTCGAAGATGCATAAATCTATGGCCGTCAGTGGCAACGGGATGCCCTGCATCACTGGCTTTGATGGTTTGGGTCATGCCGTTGATGGCGATTACCTGTTCCGTGATCCCGTCGGTGCTCCACGGTCCGCCAGGATTGGCGGCCGATTCAGGCAAATAGGAGATATCCGTCGCGGAAGTGACCCTGGTGTACGAGAGTGTCAGGCATCCGCAAGCCGGATCGATTTGGGGGATGGGCAAGCCGGTTACGGCGGGGACATTGGGATCCAGATTCAGGGCGTATTCCAGCAGGTTGTCTATGCCGTCATTATCAGGGTCAGCGAAATCCCCACTGACGGCCGAAATATTGGCGTTGGTTCCAAACTCAGCCAGGCGCCATACATTGAACGGCGTGTCGTGGATGGTGACCGTGGCCGCGACGGGTGTGCCGAGATTGTACGTCGCCGAAACCGACAAGGTCAGAATCACCGTCGTATCGCCATCGACCAGGTTGTCGTCAAGTGGGACAATCGGAACTGTGCTCGAAATCATTCCGGCAGGAATGAAGATCGAGTTGGTGAGGGAGCTGTAATTGAATCCGTTGCTGGCCGTCCCTCCGACAGCGTAATTCACGGCCAAATCAAGGTTCGTACCCCACATCCGGGTAATCGTAAATGTACCGGGTACACCGCCAAACTTATAAGCGTCCGCGCCGGTTGCGGAAATACTGGCGGACGGTGACGAGACTTGAAACGTCTGGCTGGTCAGGGCGGTTGCCGTAAAAATGTTGGAGCCGCCCAGAATGGTGACCGAACCGAAGTAATCGCCGGGCGGCGTGCCCGGGTTGATGCTGACGCCGAACACCACGCCGCTGTAGGTTTCCCCGGGGAGCAGGATGCCGGGGACATTCGCGAAGAACGAGTTCGTGTCCACCACCAGATAGTTCGTCGCCACACCGGTGAAAATGAACTGGATGTCATTCAGGAACAAATTGCTCGTCAGGCTTGTGTTGCCCAACGTGCCGACAAAGAACACTTCGTTGCTGATGGCGCCCGACAGCCCCGCCGGCGTGAGGACGAATGTCAAATCCGCCTGCACGGCCGTGGCCGCGAACAACCACCCCAGCCCAAATAGAAGAATGAATGCTCTGGAGCGCACGATTCGTTTTCCTCACCGGCCGACCGCAAAAAGAATGGCGTTGTTGATGGCGTATACGGTTCCATCCATACCCACAACGGTGGGGGTATAGGCCTCACCGATTCCCGGTGTCAGCGTGACTGTTTGTGAAAGTGTATTGGAGGTCAAATCCCAGCGGTACAGCTTGCCGTCCTCACTATTGGCCAGGATGGATTTGGTAAACGGGTCGACCGCTGCCGCATTGATGCACCACTCCCTGACGCCGGGCTGGCCTGTATTCGGCGTGGGGCCAAGCGCCGTGAGCACCTCATTCATTACGGTCTTACCCGTGATTGGATCGATTTCCGCAATCCTGGGATCGAGGACGGCGATCTTGTTGGACCCGTTTCCTCCAGTGCCGGGATCAGAGTAATTGTTGTACTTGCACATCAGCAAATACGGCGAACCGCCGTGATACGAGGCCACGAGCGACGCCGGGACAATGGACGCCGTGTCGTCCCAACCGAAGGCTCCCGGGATATTCGTCTGGCTCAACGCCCCGTCGAAATGCAGCAACCAGCCCCGATCATGATTCACGCAACACGGATTCTCGACCACGCCAAAATAAACATCGCCATCCGGGCCGACGGTGGGCGAAGCACTGCTGTCCCCGTACATGCTGGCGTCACTGGAGGGCGTTAGCACATCCTTGAGCCGGACGTGCGCGAGCGGCGTGAGCGTTCGACTATCCAGCGAGGTGAGATAACCGTAACCGTAATAGCCGCTGACGACGGCGACATACACCGTCTTATGATCATTGGCCAGCGCGGGGGCGCAGTTCATGGCGACTTCGCTGATGCCGGCATCGCCAGCGGCGTTGGTGGCGGGAACCCAGATGCCAGTCCCATTGTTATCAATGCGCGCAATACCGCTCTGCAGGTTCAGCGGGGTCGAGCCGTTGACTTGAAAGCCGAAGAATATATTCCCATATCGATCCGAGGTGATGGGTGTGTTGATGATCACGTTCGCCGCATACGGGCTGGCGTTGGCGTTGTAATTAGACGTCCCGTAAAAGGCGATCTGTCCGATGGCGGGAGGATTGGTCGAATCGGGCGAATCGCAGTAGTACACGGTCCCACCGACACCCGGGAAATAGAGTCGGTTTTTCGGCGTCAAGGTCGGTGAAAAACTTGGAGTCCAATTGTGAGACGGCAGGACATAGTCCGAGGATTGTATCCACATCAATGCACCGTTGGTGCCCGCGTGCGCTTCGACGCGGAATCCGCCGGTGTTGGTGGTTTTTACCGGTACAATGACCGTATTGGAACGCGTGATCAGCGACGAACCGTAATGGATGAATAGCTCGCCCATATTGTTGGTGGGCACGCTCAGGTCCACCGAGGTTTGCCAGAGAATGTGGTTCAGCGGCTGGGAGGCTGCCGATGAGATACCACTGTGTTGCGCGTCGTGGCCGTAGTCGCTCCACGGTACGCGGAGACTTTGCGCCAGCGTACCCGAGGGTAAGAGCAGACTGCAAACGGTCGCCGCCCCGAAAGCAGCAAACAGCTTGTACGCGACCCAATCAATCGTGCCCCGGCTCATCACCCACACACAATATGCACCAACGGCGAATCTTTGCAACGGCACCGAGCTTCACCAGCCAGAAGAAACACCAAAAGGCAGGTCTTGACGGAGCAAGTGAAAACTTTTTACATCCGCGCTTGCGGAAATTATCTTTTCAGTTAAGATAAACCAAGCGGGGCGGATGGTGGCGTATGAAAATATTGATTGCTGGTGTCGCGATTCTATTTTTGCTGGCGGGCCTTTCCTTGCAGGCAGCCGATGCGCCGCGGGGTGAACTGTTGGAGCTGCATTCGTGTCAGTTGTATATCGGCGGCTGCATCGCCTCGTCGGAAGCCACACAGGACGGGCGATATCTGTTGCGCGCGTGGAATTTTTCTGGCGGTTCGCACCAGGGAACTGATTTGCAAGGGTTGCAGATCGCGTTGCTACAGGTTGCCGACCAGAATCTGGCCGTCAGTGGAACGCGCCCGACCGAGTCGATCGTTTACCTCCCGCAATCGGCCACGCCCACCCAGGTGGCGGCGATGCTGGATTGGCTGAAGACCATCAATCCCGATCTCGCGCAACGAAAGGTGCAAACCCGCACGGTCCCCATGGAGTTCACCACTTCTCACAACGGCGATTCTTTCTCCGCCGGCGATTTTCTGCAGGTTGAAACCCGGCCGTTTGCACCCTGCGGCCTCGTTAGTTGCGGTGAATCACTTTGGTACACGCCCCGCTCGGCAATGACATCGTACACCGTGGCCGTCACCAGTAAGACTGCTGTCCGCGAGCCGTCGCTGGCGTTGCGATGGATTGACCACGGAAAGAACAACGTCTTCCAAGGTCGTTTTGGCGAAGGCACAACCTCTCCAGCGGTATTCGCCCCACCTGCGCTCGTTTGCGCCGTGGCCGATCATCTCACGCATGAGTGAACGACCCCACAACGAGTCGGGCTCACCGGAAATCAGCCGCCGCTCGTTCCTGAAGGGGTTGGGTACTGTGGTCGTTGCGTCCGCGGCCGCGCCGATGGGCGCCGTCGCCGCCGAAGTTGAGGAGATGCATAAACTCGGGGCGGACAAGACGCTCGGGCCGGGACAGGTTCCCGTCACCCTCTCTGTCAATGGCAAGGCACTCAAGCTGAACCTCGAGCCGCGGGTGACCTTGCTGGACGCCCTGCGCAACTATTCCAACCTCACCGGCACGAAGGAAGTTTGCGACCGCGCCAGCTGCGGCGCGTGCACCGTGTTGTTCGATGGCAAGCCGATCTACTCCTGTATGAAACTGGCCATCGAAGCGCAGGGCCACGAAATCATGACGGTGGAAGGATTGTCAGAAGGCGGCAAACTCACCCAGGTGCAACAGGCATTTGTCGAGGGCGACGGATTGATGTGCGGTTACTGCACGCCCGGTTTCGTGATGACTGTGACGGCGCTGTTGAAGAAGAACCCGCATCCCAGCGCGGACGAGGTTCGTACGGCCTGTTCCGGAAATCTGTGCCGTTGCGGCACGCAACGTCGCGTGCTGGCCGCCGCCCTGAAAGTGGCCGGCGTGCCGGTCGCGGACAAGCCGGAGATCATCCGTTATGCGTAGCTGGCCGGAAAAGCGGAACGTGATCGGCCAGGGCACGTTGCGGATTGACGGCCCCGCCAAGGTCACCGGTGCCGCCAAATACTCTTCCGATGTCCAGCCGACCGGATGGTTGTACGGCATGATTTATCGCTCCCGCTGGCCCGCAGCCCATGTCACCAGCATTAATCTCGACAAGGCGAAGCTGGTTCCGGGCATCAAAGCCGTCGTCGCTGAGCGTCAGGGGGAACGGACCATCCATTTTTACGGCGAGGAACTGGCCGGGGTGGCGGGCACGTCCCGACAGGCGTGCCTCGACGCGTTGCGCGTGATCGAAGTCGAAGCCACGCCGTTGCCGTTTGTCGTCAACGAGGAAATCGCGAAGAAACCGGAGGCGCCCCGGGTCTGGCCCGATACGCCCAATCTCGCCGAGCCGAACGTTCGCGAGAAGGGAGAGGTCGAAAAGGCATTCGCCGGCGCGGCCGCCGTTGTCGAAGGCTTTTTTACTACACCCGTCCAGTTGCATCAGCCGCTTGAGACGCACGGTAACACCGTGTCCGCGACAGACGAAGGTGTGACCTGCTGGGCCTCCACGCAGGGCATCTTCAGCGTCCGCGAAGGCTTGGCGTCCTTTCTCAATGTTCCGCAGGAAAAAGTTCGCGTGATCACCGACTACATGGGCGGTGGCTTCGGCGCGAAGTTCGGCCCCGGCACCGAGGGTGGCTTGGCGGCAAAGCTCTCTCAGATCGCGGGCGCGCCGGTAAAATTGATGCTGACGCGGTTCGATCAATCGCTGGCGGTTGGCAATCGCCCGTCGTCCTTCCAACGGATTCGGCTGGGGGCGGACGCTGACGGCAAGCTCGTCGCGTTCGACATGGATGCGTATGGAACGGCAGGCATCGGCGCGGGCTCGAGTTCGGCGGGCGGCGGCGGCGGCGCGGGTTTTCCTGCACCTTATATTTACACGGTTCCCAACATTCGCGTGAAGCAGGCCAATGTGGCCGTCAACGCGGGCTCCGGTCGGGCGTTCCGCGCGCCGGGACATCCGGTCGCGTCCTTCGGCATGGAATCGATCATGGACGAACTGGCGGTGAAGTTGAAGATGGACCCGGTCGAGTTCCGGTTGAAAAACGATCCGAGCAAGGTCCGGCAGAAAGAATATGCCATCGGTGTGGAGCGATTTGGGTGGAAACAGAAATACAATCCGCCGGGGTCTTCCCCCGGGCCGGTGAAGGTGGGCGTCGGTTGTGCCGGAGCGACATGGGGCGGCGGTGGACGCGGCACGCAGGCCGAAGCGCAGATCAACCCCGATGGCAGCGTCGAAGTCCGGTGCGGCACGCAGGATTTGGGGACGGGCACGCGCACGCTGGTGGCGATGGTTGCGGCGGAGATTTTCGGGCTCAAGCCGGAACAGATCACCGTGAAAATCGGCGACACCCGGTACCCACCGTCGGGCGGAAGCGGCGGCAGCACCACGGCAGCCTCGGTTTGTCCCGCGATCATGGACACCTGCAGCAACGCGCTTCAGGAATTGCAGCAGAAATCGGGAATCGCCGACGCGCGCGGGGCTAACTGGACGGGCGCATGCAAGAAGCTCGGCGTCAATCCGCTCACCGTGCATGGTCAATGGGTGGAAGGGCTCTCATCGAGCGGGGCAGGGGGCGTGCAGTTTGCCGAGGTCGAGGTGGACACCGAAACCGGCTTTGTGAAGGTCCGCAAGATTTTGTGCGTGCAGGATTGCGGACTGATCGTCAACAAGCTCACGTGTGAGACGCAAATCAACGGCGGCGTGATCATGGGCATGGGTTACGCGCTCTATGAGGAACGCGTCATGGACAACGCCACCGGCGTCGTGTTGAACCCGAATTTTGAGACGTACAAGCTCCCCAATTTCGCGGATGTCCCGGAGATCGAGGTCATCTTGATGGACATGCCTGAACGCGGTGTGATCGGCGTTGGTGAACCCGCCACGATCCCGACTGCGGGCGCCATCGCCAATGCCGTGGCGAACGCCATCGGTGTTCGCGTCAGCAGCCTGCCTATCACGCCCGCGCGGGTCCTCGCGGCATTGGGCAAGGTGAAGAAACCGGGGACTTTGGCATGACGCCATTCCAACATGTCAGTCCGCGCACCGTCGACCGGGCCGTCTCCTTGGCGGAGGACAAGGGCCGCTATTTGGCCGGCGGCATCGACCTGCTCGGTGAGATGAAGGAATACATCGCCAACCCGTCCGTCTTGGTCAACGTGAAGGATTTGCCGGCCACGCGCGACATTACCTCGGACAAAGGATCGTGGACGATTGGAACGAACGTCACCATTTCCGAGATCGAGCAGCATCCGGATTTGAAACGCGTGTTTCCCGGCTTGCAACAGGCGGCGGCGGAGGTCGGTTCGCCGCAGATCCGCAATGTCGCCACCGTCGGCGGCAATCTCGCGCAGCATTCGCGCTGCTGGTATTACCGGCATCGGGACATTCGCTGCCTGAAGAAAGGCGGCGACACCTGCTACGCGCATGAGGGCGACAACAAGTATCACAGTTTGTTCTCCGGCAACCCGTGCATCAGCCCGGTCGTTTCCAACCTGGCGGTCGCGCTCGCCGCGCTCGATGCGAAAGTGATCGTGCGTCGCGGCAAAGATGAAGTGGCGCTGACGATTCCCGAGGTGTACGCGAAAGCGTGGGAGAACCCCGAGGCGCACCATTCGTTGGGGACGACTGACCTGATTCTCCGTGTGCAGATTCCTGACACTGGCCGGACGAGCGCGTACAAACAGATCAGCGAGAAATCGAGTTTTGATTGGGCATTGGTCAGTTGCGCCTCCGCGGCGAAAGTCGACGGGAAGAAACTCAGCAAAGTTCGCGTGGTTCTCGGTGCGGTGGCGCCGATTCCGTACCAGGTTCAGGCGGCGCACGATTTTCTCGAAGGCAAAGAACTCACGGATGATGCCGCCACCCGCGCCTCGGAGATCATCCTGAAAGATGCCAGCCCGTACCCGCATAACGGTTACAAGATGCCCATCGCGCAGGCGCTGATTCGCCGGACCCTCCGACAGCTTGTGGGGTGAACCATGAATACGAACCCACCCGTTTGCAAATGTCTTCGCACCAAGAAAATGTTCATCCCTGGACACGAAGCCGAGGCCCTCTCCGAGTTGACCGAGCACGGCGCGGAGGCGTTCTATTGGTGCAACCGCACGTTGAACGAGATCGGCGCTGATGATAAACCCGCGCATCTCCGCACCTGCATCCCCGGCCGCAGTTGTTTCGAGGAGTAAACGGCGCGCCAAGCGCCGCCACACATAACCAGCGTTCTTTCAGGGACTTGACCCGCCTGCTAGAATTGAACGTGGTCGCCATCGCCCATGTCAAAACAGTTGCTTCTAGGTTGTGAACCTCAAGAGGAAGGAACAATGGAACAAGGAATCGGTGCGATTAACGAACAGGTCAAACGTGAGAGTGAATTTGTACGGGTGTTGGTCGGCGAGATCAGCAAGGTCATCGTCGGCCAGAAGTATCTGATCGAACGGTTGCTGGTCGGGTTGCTGGCGGACGGGCATGTGCTTCTCGAAGGCGTGCCCGGGTTGGCCAAGACATTGTCGGTCAAGACCCTGTCGGCGGCGATCCAGACGACGTTTCATCGCATCCAGTTCACGCCCGACTTGTTGCCCGCCGATGTGATCGGCACGCTCATCTACAACCCGAAGGACGGCGAGTTTCGCATCAAGAAGGGACCGGTGTTTGCCAATCTGATTCTCGCCGACGAAATCAACCGCGCGCCCGCGAAGGTGCAGAGCGCGTTGCTGGAAGCGATGCAGGAGCGGCAGGTAACGATCGGCGACCAGACATTCAAGCTGCCGGACCCGTTCCTCGTGTTGGCGACGCAAAACCCGATCGAGCAGGAAGGCACGTACCCGTTGCCGGAAGCGCAGGTTGACCGGTTCATGCTCAAGCTCTCGATTCAGTACCCGAGCAAACAGGAAGAACGCGAGATCATGGACCGCATGGCCGAAACGGGTAAACACATCGTCACCCAGCCCGTGGTCACGCCCGACCAGATCTTGAAAGCGCGCAAGGTGGTCGATGCCGTGTACATGGACGAGAAGATCAAGAACTACATCGTGGACCTCATCCATGCCACACGCGAACCGAAAACGTACAACATCGATGTCGGCAACCTCATCCACTACGGCGCGTCACCTCGCGCGACCATCTACCTGGCGGTAGCGGCGAAGGCCTACGCGTTTCTGCAAGGGCGCGGGTACGTCACACCACAGGATGTGAAGACTATTGGCATGGACGTGCTGCGACATCGCGTCATTGTCAGCTACGAGGCCGAGGCTGAGGAAATGACCAGCGAAGACATCATCAAACGCATTTTCGACGAAGTACCCGTACCGTGATCCCTCGCGAAATTCTTAAGAAAGTCCGGCAGATCGAGATCCGCACGAACCGCGAAGTCACGGACGTGCTGGGGGGGCAATATCATTCCGTGTTCAAGGGCCACGGGATGGAGTTCGAGGAAGTGCGGGAATACCTGCCGGGCGACGAGGTCCGCTCCATCGATTGGAATGTCACGGCGCGGCTCGGGCATCCGTTCGTGAAGAAGTTCAAGGAAGAGCGCGAATTGACCGTGATGCTGGTGGTGGACGTGAGCGCGTCGGGGCAATTCGGTAGCGTGCGGCAGACCAAGAACGAGTTGGCGGCGGAACTGGCCGCCGTGCTGGCGTTTTCCGCCATCCGCAACAACGACAAGGTCGGCCTCATCATGTTCACCGACCAGATTGAGAAATATGTGCCACCGAAGAAGGGACGCGGTCACGTGCTTCGTGTGGTCCGCGAGATCCTCGCGTTCCAGCCCAAAGGCCGCGGCACGAACCTCACCCAGGCGCTCGATTATCTCAACCATGTCCAGACGCGCCGGGCGGTCACGTTCGTGCTGTCGGATTTCCAGGTGAACGACGAAGAAGTGGTCCGCAAAAAACTACGCGTGGCGAGCAAGCGACACGATGTCGTTGCCCTGAGCCTGCGTGATCCGCGAGAAGAGGAACTTCCCGCAGTCGGTCTGGTGGAGCTTCGTGACGCGGAGACGGGAGAACACGTTCTGGTCGATACTTTCGACCGGGGTGTTCGCGAAGGGTTTACCGCGAAGGCGCGGGCGCGATTCGAAGCATTGCGTCGTCTATTGCGATCGGCGAGCGTGGACCACGTGGAAATCCGGTGCGAGGCCGATTACATGCTGCCGTTGATCAAGTTTTTCAAAATGCGCGAGCGTCGCATCTGATGCAAGACATCCACGATATCAAGGGACTCGTTCCGTTGCCGCACGACCTGTGGTGGCTGCTGCTGTTGCTGATTCTCGTGATGGTTGTGGCGGCCGCTTTCTGGATATGGAAACGAAGGGGACCGGCCGCGTGGACGACAGCAGCCCCGCCGCCAACGCCTTACGAAACCGCGATTCGCTCGTTGCAGCAACTTCTCGAGGAGAATCCGCCGGTGGAGGAATTTTATACCCGACTCTCTGACATCGTGCGCCGTTATTTGGAGGGCCAATTAGGCCTGCGGGCGCCCGAACGCACGACCGAGGAATTCCTCTACGAAATGTCGCAAGACCGGGCACTTTCGGCGGAACACAAGGAACTGCTCGGCGCGTTTCTTCAGGAGTCCGACCTGGTCAAGTTCGCGCGCTTTCGCCCCGGCGAGGACGACAAGAAACGCGTGTTTGATGCCGCCGAACGGTTCGTGCGCGACACGCAACCCCGTGTCCAAGAGGAGGCGGTCGCCCCGGCATGAAATTCGCCAGTCCATGGTCGTTGCTGTTGCTTCTGGTCTTACCGCTGTGGTTCTGGTGGCAACGGCGTGCCGCGCAACGTGGCGGACTGAAATTCTCCTCGGTGGCCACGGCCCGGTCGCTGTCGTCAGTATGGTCGGCACTTGGCCCGCTGCTGCTGTTCGGGTTGCGCGGGGCGACGCTGGTGTTGTTCATCGCGGCGCTGGCGCGTCCGCAGTTGGGCCGGAGCGAAAGCAAGGTCAGGACCGAGGGCATCGATATCGTGCTGGTACTGGATATTTCCGGAAGCATGTGGGCGGCGGACTATGAAAAGATGGGGCAACGGGAGTCACGAATCAACGCGGCCAAGGAAGTGGTGCGCGAATTCATCCGTTCGCGGCCCAACGACCGCATCGGCATGGTCGTGTTCGGTACGCACGCCTATGTGGCCAGCCCGCTGACACTCGACCACGATTGGCTGGAGCGAAACCTGGATCGGGTGAAGATCGGCCTGGTGGAAGGCAACACCGCCATCGGGGCCGGTATTGGCACGGCGGTGAACCGGCTTCGCGATACCAAGGCCAAGAGCAAAGTAATTGTGCTGTTGACCGATGGCGGCGAAAACGTTCCGAATCCGCCGGCACTGGAGGCGGCGAAGGCCGCAAAGGAATTCAACGTGCGCATTTATACGGTGGGAGCCGGCTCTGATTACAAGGGGCCGATACCGGTCTTCGATGATGACGGGAATTTCAAAGGAAACATCCGGGCTGACCTCGATGAGGATCTGTTGAAACAAGTCGCCACGGTGACCGGAGGGCAATACTTCCGCGCGGCGGACACCGCGTCGCTGAAGAAGACCTATGCGCAGATCGACGCGATGGAAAAACAGAAGGTCGAGACGCTGGCTTACGAAGAGTGGCGGGAATTGTTCCCGTGGTTCCTGGCGCCGGGACTCGGATGTTTGGTGCTGGCGGTGACGCTGGAGCATACGCGTCTGCGGAGGTTGCCGTAATGCATTTCGGAAACCCAACCTCATTCTGGCTCCTGGTGTTGACGCCGGTACTGGCGGTGTTCCTGGTATGGGCCTTCCGGGCCCGACGGCGGGCGCTGGAGCGGCTGGCCTCACCATCGTTGCTGCAACGGCTCGCGGAATCGGTTCGTCCTGGGGCCCGACAATGGAAGGCCGTGCTCATTGTCGCGGCGGTGACGTTGGCGGTGTTGGCATTGACCCAGCCGCGCTGGGGTTTTGAATGGCGCGAGGTGAAACACAGCGGCGCGGATGTGTTTGTGCTACTCGATGTTTCCAAGAGCATGCTGACCGAGGATGTGCGGCCGAATCGGCTGACCCAGGCGAAGTACGCCGTGCAAGACTTGCTCGAGAAACTTCGCGGCGACCGGATCGGCCTGATCGCATTTGCCGGAACGGCGTTTGTGCAATGTCCGCTGACGGTGGATTACGAGGCGTTTCGACTGACGTTGAAGGATGCGGACCCTCGAATCATCCCGCGCGGCGGCACGGCAATTGGCGCGGCGATTCGCACGGCGTTGAAGGCGTTCGAGGCGGGCGAGGGGCGTGACCGGGCAATTGTGCTAATTACCGATGGGGAACAAACGGAGGGCGATGCGGTGGCGGCGGCGGACGAGGCGGCCAAGGCGGGTGTAAAGATTTACGCCATCGGCGTCGGCACGGTGGAAGGCGAATTGATCCCCGTGCGCGAAGACGGGAAGCCCATGGAATTCCTGAAGGATCGCGAGGGCCAGGTCGTCAAATCGCGCCTCGACGAGGAGACACTTAAGCAACTCGCCCTGAAGACGGGTGGCATCTACGTGCGCAGCGCGGCGGGCGATTTCGGCATCGACGCGATCTACGGGAAGGGCATCGCGCAACTCCAGCGCAAGGAACACGAGGCCCGACTGCAGAGACAGTACTTCGAGAGGTTCCAGTGGCCATTGGGTTTCGCGTTTGCCTTGTTGGTGCTCGAGGCATTTGCGAGCGACAGGAGGGCGACATGAGGTTCTGGTGGTTGCTGCTGTTGCTGCCGGGCGTGACGCAGGCGAAGACAGAGAGTTGGCCGCAGCTCTACAACAACGGCGTGACGGCGTACCAGAGCAACGACTTCGCGCGGGCAGCGACCTTGTTCGAGAATGCGACGTCATCCGCCGACCGCGCGCTTCAACAACGCGCGCTCTACAATCTCGGCAACACCAGCTATCGTCTCGGCCAGGCGCAGCCAGCGCAGGCACAAGCGCTTTGGCAACGGGCCTTGAAGGACTATGAGACGGCGCTGGCCCTTGATCCGAAAGATGCCGATGCCAAGTTCAACCACGAACTGGTGAAGCAGAAGCTCGAAGAACTTAAGAAACAGCAGCAGCAACAGCAACAGCAACAGCAACAGCAACAGCAACAGAATCAGAAGAATCAGCAGGATAAGAAGCAGGATCAAAAAAGCGACGACCAGCAGCAGCAACAGCAGGATCAACAGCAGAATAAGGCAGACAACAAGCAGTCCGACGAACAGAAGCAGCAACAGTCCCAGCAATCGCAGGAACAGCAGAACCAAGCCCAAAAACAGGCGGACCAACAGAAAGATCAGCAGGAGAAGCAGCAAAAGGATCAACAGGAGCAACAACAGAAACCTGAGCAGCCGGAACAGCAACAACAACAACAGCAGCAGCAGTTGGCGAACAGCGGCCAACCCCAGAATCCCGACAAGATGCGAGCTACCGCGTTATTAGATGACCTGCGCGAGGACGAACGCAACTGGAATTTCTTCCCTGAAGTGCAAATGAAGGACTTGAAAGATTCGGGCGGGCCAGCCAAGGATTGGTGACAATGAGATTGTGGCTGGTCATCGGACTTCTGCTGGCAGCGACACGCGCCTTCGCCGACGTGTCGGTGGTTGCCACCGTCGATAGGAACCGTATTGGATTTGGAGAATCGGTAACGATGACCATTGCGGTACAAGGTGCGCAGAATGCCGAGCAGCCTTCCGTGCCATCTGTTGACGGGCTTCAAGCGCAGTATACAGGCAGTAAGTGGAATGTCGTCATGGGGAGTTCGAGTTCCCAATCGATCAGCTTTACCTACGTGGTCACGCCGAGCCGAACCGGCGAGTTTACGATCCCCGCGATTGACGTAAACGTGGGCGGCAAGAGTTATCGAACAGAACCGATCAAGTTGGTGGTTGAAACGGTCGCAACGCAGAATGATGTGAACCAAGCTCTCTTTGCACACGTGCGTTTCCCCTCGAAGCAGGTCTACCTCGGTCAGACCATGCCGTTGGCAATCCTTGTGTACTCGCGCAATGACGTTCCGTTGAGAGGCTTTAGCGGATTCAACTACGAGGCGGACGGGTTGGGCTTCAAGTTATTGCAGAATGTGAAATCTACCGCGCCAGTCGTGAACAATGGTGTGTCGTATAACGTTCAGGTAATCGACGGCGCGATCTCGCCGACCCGGACAGGCACATTGAATTTCGGCCCGTGCGCTCTCAAGGTGCAACTGAGGGTCCAAAAGCGGCGCAGTGATTGGCCCTTTGACGATCTGTTCGGGCGGGAGGAAGTGCATGAAGAGATCGTGAACATCGCACCGGTGCCCATCGAGGTGCTGCCGTTGCCAACGGAGGGTCGGCCAGCTGATTTTAGTGGCGCGATCGGCGAGTGGAAACTCGAAGTGACGGCCAAGCCGACGGAAGTCGCCGTCGGCGACCCGATCACGTTCACCATCCATATTAGCGGTAGCGGCAACATCGACACCGTGCCGACGCCCACACTCGGCTCGCTGGATGGGTTCAAGACGTACGAGCCGTCGACGAAAACGACCAAGGACGATCTAAACACGACGGGTGACCGGGTCATCGAGCAGGTGCTCATCGCCAAGAGCACCGACGTGAAAGAGATCCCGGAAGTGCGGCTCACGTATTTTGACCCGGCGGCGAAAGCGTACCGAACGGCCAGCCAATCACCGATCAAACTGGTGGTAAAGGCCGGCAGCGGTGGGCAGAGCACGATTGTGGGCGGCACGGGCAGCCGACTGCGCCCTGAGGAAAAGCTGGGCCAGGACATTGTCTATCTCAAGGGCGATCCCGGGCCGGCTGCTTCGACCGTTCCGTTCTGCGCCACGCCGACATTTTGGGCGTTGAATGTCATGCCCGTGCTCGCGTTGTGTGGAGGCATCGGCTGGAAGCGACGCACGGACCGGCTGCGCCGCGACGTCGCGTATGCTCGCCGCACCCGGGCGGCCAGGAACGCGCACAAGCTTTTGGCGTCCGCGACGAGTTACGATGAGGTGCAGCGTGCGTTGCAAAACTATCTGGGGGACCGCCTGAATATTCCTGCTGGCGGCATCACCGCTTTGATCGTGGACGAACAACTTGCGCCGCGCGGGGTGAACGGCGAACTGGCGGCGCAAGCCAAGGCATGTTTCGAGGCGTGCGATACCGCGCGATTTGCCGGCGGCGGCACTGATGCGGGCGTACCGGAGACACGGAAGACAGTGGAGCAATTGATCGATGAGCTTGAGAAAACACACTTGTAAGTTTCTCGTGATGGTCTGGTTGTTGGGACTGCCCGCCGTGATGGCGACGCCCATCGACGACTTCCGGGCTGCGAACCAACTGTATAACGCGGAGAAATTTACCGAGGCCGCGTCGTCTTACGAGAAGATCGAACCGAAGACGGCGCATGTGTATTACAATTTGGGCAATGCCTGGTTTCGCCTGAACAGGTTGGGGCCGGCGGTGCTCAACTACGAACGGGCGCGCAAGCTGGCGCCACGCGATCCCGACATCCTCGCGAATCTCAAGTTTGCCCAGCAACGGCTGGGCGTGGACGAGGTGAACACGGTGCCGCGTGCAGTCGAGAGGTTTTTGCGGGCCGCGATCGCGAGCCGCACCTCCTCGGAATGGAGCGTTTACGAGCTGGCGGCGCTATGGTTGAGCGTGTTGGCAATTGGTGCGTGGATTTATCTCCCGAGAATGCGGACAGGATTGCTGGTAATAGCCGTGGCCGGGTTGGCATGATTCGCCGTCT
>Ga0265338_10004578_pt1 | contig 18592 bp, 18 predicted proteins | sample 42126metaG_FD_193579 | JGI IMG/M metagenome (GOLD analysis project Ga0265338, IMG submission 193579) | Rhizosphere microbial communities from Carex aquatilis grown in University of Washington, Seatle, WA, United States - 4-21-26 metaG | ecosystem: Host-associated > Plants > Roots > Rhizosphere... | reverse complement strand
GCAATCAAATCATCGGCGGAAAAAAATTCCACGTCATGGCCGGCCCGTGCTCGGTGGAGAGCGAGAAACAATTGATGACCACCGCCGTCGCCATCAAGGCGGCGGGTGCGACGATCTTGCGCGGCGGAGCGTTCAAGCCGCGGACGTCGCCCTATGAATTCCAGGGGCTCGGCGAAAAAGGATTGAAGCTGCTCGCCAAGGCGCGCAAGGAAACCGGGCTGCCGGTGATCACGGAATTGCTTTCCGAAGCCCATGCGGAATTGGTGGCCGAATACACGGATATTATCCAAATCGGTGCGCGCAATTCGCAGAATTTCCAATTGCTCATCGCCGCCGCAAAAACCGGAAAGCCCATTTTGCTGAAGCGCGGCCTATCGATGAAAATCGAGGAATGGCTGCTCGCCGGCGAATATGTCCTGGCGCACGAGAATCCGAATCTGATGTTTTGCGAGCGCGGTATTCGCACGTTCGAGACCTACACGCGCAACACGCTCGATCTCGCGACGATTCCGATCATCAAAAAGGAATCGCATTGCCCGATAGTCATTGACCCGAGCCAGGCAGCCGGTCGGGCGGATTTGGTGGCCTCGATGTGCAAGGGTGCGGTTGCCATGGGCGCCGACGCGTTATTGATTGAAGTGCATCCCAACCCGGCGGAAGCATTAAGCGACGCCACACAGCAGGTGTCGTTGGAAGATTTCGCGAAATTGATGCAGGAATTGCGGCCATTAATTCTGGCAGCGGGAAGGGAATAATAGAATTGCCTGGGAGGCAATTGGATCGGTCGAGCGCGCCGGTCTTAAGCAGCCTTGGCGTTCGGAACCTCGTAAGCGTAGGTCTCGGCGGCATGCGTGGACTGATCGGCCCCGAAATGGAAACCTTTCTCGTCCTGATAACCCACCGGCGCGGTCTTGGTGACAACCATTCCAATCACCACACCCGTCACCGTGAAACCCGCTATGATTAATCCTGCAATCATCATGTTGCGAGGTAGCAAGCATCAAAGGTGCCAGAGGGACCCGAGTATCTTCCCCGGGGGAAATCCCGGGGATTGTCCGTAAAACCACCGCATGACTGTCCCGTTTTGAAACAATTCCCCGGCAAAATGGGACAGTGTCTCGGCAAAGACTTCTCTAAAAAAAACCCGTGAAAACCAGCGAAAAGGCAGGGGAACGAACGGCCAGGGGATTATTTGGATAATGCCATTCCTCTGCCGTCCATTTCCTTGCCTTAGTCCCCTTTTGTTTGGTCCAAGAAAGTAATTTTCATTCCCGCTTTGGGCTTGGAGAAACTGTCCAAGAGTGTGGACGCGCTGGCGGGAGCGGCGGCCGGTTTCGCCGGTGCACTTTGCGGTTCGAGGGCGGACCGCAGCGCCCCTTCCACGAGTTGTGCGCAATGGATTTTCATCGGGGGCAACGGCCCCAATTCCCCGGCAAGTTCTTCCGTTTTCAATGACAACGCCTCTTCCGCCGTTTTGCCACGAATTAATTCCGTGGCCAGGCTGGCGACCGCGATGGCCGTTTCGCAGCCAAAGGATTGAAACGTGGCGCGGTCGATCACCTTCCTGCCGTTTTCATCCTTGAACTTTACCCACATGCGCAGCATCTCGCCGCAATCGGAACTTCCCACCGTGCCGATGGCGTCCGCGTTGGTGAGCTCGCCCATGTTTTGCGGGTTCGCGATGGCGTCCGAGATTTTCTTTTGCAAATCGTCATTCATAAATTTAACGCAAAGACGCAAAGACGCCGAGGCGCAAAGGGGACAAAAGGTATTTGCATCTTCACTTTCTCTGCGTCTCCGGGCCTTTGCGTCTTTGCGTTAAATTTTTATCCGACTTTATATCGTCTCATTCCCGCATCCACTTCCTGCGCCCAGGCGTCGATTCCGCCCCGCAGGCACCGGACGTTTTGCAGGCCGTGCCCCATGAAATACGCCGCGGCGTCCAGGGCCGTCTTGCCCTGATGATCCACGACCACGAGCGGCTTCGTATTCGAACCGTCGCCCATAATTTGCTTCATGACATCTTGCGAGAGCAACGTCGAACCCTCGATGTGCACGGCCTCAAATTCCTCCCGCGAGCGGACGTCCACGAGGCGGAGCGATTTATCCTGCTGGAGTTCCTGCGCCAATTCCTTCGGCGAAATCAAAACCTTAACATCCTGTTCGTGGCTGGATTGGATATGCGCCAGCACTTCGTTAACGTCCAGGCCACCGTTGCGTTCGCAAACGTGCGCCAATGTCTCCTCCGGGCTGAATCCGCAACTGCTGCATCCGCCGATGTGATAGCGGCGAAACAAAGCCCGTTGCGCGCCGGGAAATTGTTCGAGCACGTCACGCATGAGCGATTGGGAACTGAGTGTCATCACAGCAAAGTATCGCAAGACGAGGCGTTTGTCTAAGCTGGAACGGTGACAATCGGGAGTGTGAATGATAAGTTGTCATTCGACTCCCGATCGCCAGGCTAAAAAAATTCAAACAGTTGTCCTGAACGTTCCGGCTCGTTCGTCTTATAGCTGAAGCACAAACAATTAGTTAACTATGAGTACAACAAAAAATAATGGAATCATTCAACCGTATCTCTTCTTCAACGGCGCCTGCGAACAGGCCGTGGAATTCTACAAAAAAGCCATTGGCGCCGAAGTCGTGATGATGATGCGCTACAAGGAATGTCCGGAACCCATGCCTCCGGACCGGGTGCCGCCTGGTTTCGAGAACAAAATCATGCACACCAGCCTGCGCATCGGACAAACAATCGTGATGGCTTCGGACGGTTGCTCAGCCGACAAACCGAAATTTGAAGGCTTCTCCCTCTCGATCGCGGTTTCCAGCGAAGCCGAAGTGGACCGCTTATTCAAAGGTCTGTCCGACGGTGGAAAAGTGGAAATGCCGCCGATGAAAACCTTCTGGTCGCCGCGCTTTGGAATGCTGACGGACCGTTTCGGGATCGGCTGGATGATCAGCGTGGCGACCGACGCGCATAAGTAAAAACCGTCGTCCCGAAGGTGGGGCGAGCGTGAGCCGACTTCTCGGCAGCCTCGCCTCACCGGCGATTAAAATCGTCCGCGATTTTTTTCTTTGTTGCGCAACGGGCAAACCTGACATCTTCTTGGTGTCATGAACGAGAGCCCGCGGCCATTCACCGATCACGTGACTCGGAAGAGTCGCTCCTCGCAGAGCGCGTGGATTGGGTGGATTGTCGCCGCCGTGATGGCCGTAATGGCCGCGATTTTTCTGGGGCTTTGGCATACCGGCAATTCGCGGCATCAGCAAGAACTGGGAAATTTGCAGACCGCACTGGACGGACTGAAATCTGACCTGGCGGCTGCCCGCGCGCAAAACCAGACCAACCAGGACCTGATCGCCACGCTCACCAACCAGGTCGCTGCGCTGCAAAAGGAAAAGGAACTCGCGTCGAAAACGTCCAGGTCGCTGGAAGAAGAGATGCGCTCGCAACTCGAATCCAGGGATGTCACCATTTCCAAACTCCAAGGCAAACTCACCGTGAACATCGTGGACCGCGTGATGTTTGATTCCGGCGAAGCCGTACTAAAGCCGGATGGCGAAGTGGTGATGCGGAAGATTGCGGCGATTCTTCAGGAACATCCGCAACTCGCCATTCACGTCATCGGACACACCGACAATATTCCGATTCGCCAGACCGCCCAGAGTCGGTTCGCGAGCAACTGGGAGCTATCCGTGGCGCGGGCGCTGGCGGCGGTCCATTTTCTCACGGAACGCGCCGGGGTGGATCCGCGCCGCCTGGGTGCGGTCGGCTATGGCGAATTCCGGCCAGTGGCGGACAATGCCACGGCCGAAGGGCGCGCTAAAAATCGACGGATCGCGATCACGATTCTTCCGGAAGAGTTGATTCCTACGGACGCCCTCCCGGTGGCCAAGCCAGCGATGGAAACGAATCTCCCGCCGGGCGGCGCGATCGCAAATTGATGACAGGGCGCGTCACTCCGTGCGCACCGAAAAGTTTCAACAGAAGGCAACGGGGTAACAAAGAGTTTTTGAAGTAAACAGTTCAGGTTTCGTTATCATCATTTCCTTCTATTCAATCCTTCCGCCCTTTTGGCCGGTACGGCGCGTGCGGAGTGACGCGCCCTGCCATCGAAAAGTGTCCGTCATTGAAAACTAAACGTCTTTCCCCGCATGTATTGCGTCACAGCACAGCAATGGATCTCTTACAAAACGGCGTTGATCGCTCCGTCATCGCTTTGTGGCTGGGACATGAATCCATGGATGCCACGCAAATCTACCTTCATGCGAATCTTGAATTGAAGGAGAAGGCACTCGCCAAAACGGAGCCGTCCCGGGGCCGGTCTCGACGGTATCGTCCACCAGACCAACTCTTGGCCTTTCTGCAAGCCCTCTGATAATGCCGAATAAAAAGGGCAATTCTTCAACGAATTGAATGAATTGCCCGCTTTTCCATTTTCGACTAGTTGCACTATATTTCACACGTGAAGTTGAGCTATCGCTTGTCGTCAGAACCTCTGCCGTCTTGCAGTTCTTTGATCTGATTCGAAATCTGTGCAAGGCTCGCGTTGATCTGTCGCAGCGTGATATGACGGTTGAAAATCACGAGCAGTAGTGTTAGAAGTGTCCCCACCCCCAGCAAGGCCACGGCGCGTGACGTCAGCCACATAGCCTTCCCCAAGAAAAGTGTTACCAAGACTTGCTGATCCACGGTTTTCCCAGTGGACAAGGTAAGAATAGACGAATCTTGGTTAGTTTGAGTAATCGAATTCGTGTTGCCTGTTTGCGTTCCGCCGGAGTTTTGGATCAACAATTGCACCTGCGGGAAAATGAACGCGGAATTGGCCCACATAAGAACTATGCTGGCAACGACGGACAACAGGCCGATGCTTAACGCCACGGTCGTAAGTGCGCGACCTTTCCAACGATACGATTTTAGCTTTTTCATGACAGCGTCGTTTAGTTCCACGGTGCTGCCACAGGGTGGCGGATTAGGTATGGGTTGATTCGGGTTCATAATATTTTCCTTTCCAGCGCTATTTTTAACGCACGTTTTGCATAATGAATTCGGGATCTAACGGTGCCTAGCGTACTGCCGGTCACGCTGGCGATTTCTTCGTAACTCAACTCTTCAAAAAAGCAGAGCATGAGAACTTCGCGATGTTCCGTGGAGATGGCGTCCAGTCCGCGATGGAGTTCCTCAACATCCACAACCGCACTGGCACCGCCGGTTTCCGGCAGCTCTTCCACATGACTTTCCTCCAGCGACCCCACCGTGATTTTGCGGCGGCGGTATTCGCGATAAATCCGGTCACGAGCAATGCGAAAGGCCCAAGGCCGGAATTTGCTAGTGTCTAGCAAACTGGGCAATCCCTTGTAAATGGCCAGCCAGATTTCCTGAGTGACGTCCTCCGCAAGATGTGGCGATGTCGGCATCATTTTTCGTGTAAAGCGAAGCAGGTGCGGTCCATACAACGTCAACAGTTCCTGAAATGCCAGCTCGTCGCCGATTTGGCTTCGGATAACGAGCGTTTGCTCATAAAGCTGTTGCGTATTGGCGGACACGTGGTCTTCACAGTGTATGCTGCCGCCCGAAGCTAAAAAGTTCAATTATTCGTATGATTTGCGTCTCGCCTGTAAAATGTGGCGGAGCAATGGCCCCGAGTAGCCGAAAATCACACCCGGAATAATGCCGAGTTGAAAAATGAAAAAGGGCCGATTCCTCAATGTTTTGAAGAATCGTCCCGTGTGCTCGGCAACAGAAAATTTCCGAGAAGGCGGGGCAAACCTGCGGGTTTGCCGCGACATCCCGCAGGGATAGCGCCCTTTTTTAGGAAATTTCTTTTGAGAAACGATATAATCGCGAGGCGTGAATGGGCACAAAAAAACGCGGCCTGCGTTGCGCAGAGCCGCGTTTGTGAAATTTCCGGCGGTCACAGACCGCCGTCACATTATTTAGTCAAAGGCATGCCCGGCGCAGCAGAGCACGTTTTTGATTTTGTGCCGGACGAGTTCTTTGACCTTGGTGCGGGCGGGTCCGAGATATTTGCGAGGATCGAATTCCTTCGGGTTTTCAAACAATACCTTGCGAATCGCGGCGGTCATCGCCAGGCGGAGGTCGGTATCGATGTTGACCTTGGTGCAGCCGGTGCGGCGTGCGACTTCGATGTCGGATTCCGACACGCCGGCGGTGTCGGTGCCGAGCTTGCCGCCGTATTTGTTGATCTCATCGGCCAAATCCTTCGGCACGCTGGAAGCGCCGTGGAGCACGAGCGGGTAATCACCCAGCCCGGCATCCATCAACGCTTTCTTGATGGCGATCAGGCGATCGAGATCGAGGTGTTGTGCGCCTTTGAATTTATACGCGCCGTGTGAATTGCCGATGGCCACGGCGAGCGAATCCACGCCGGAAGCCTTGACGAATTGCACCGCTTCATCCGGGTGCGTGTAGCAGCCGCCTTTGGAATAACCGCCGCCTTCTTCGCCGTCATCGTGCTGTGCGCCGACGAGCATCCCGAGTTCGCCTTCCACCACGCAATCGTGTTTGTGGGCGTAGTCTACGACTTTCTTGCAGATCTCGACGTTTTTCTCAAAGGGCTCGTGGCTGGCATCGATCATGACGCTGGTGAAGCCTTCGTCGATGCATTCCTTGCAAAGCTCGAAGGAATCGCCGTGGTCCAGGTGGACGGCGATGGGGATGTTGGAAAGGCTGACCGCGGCTTCAATGAGCTTCTTCAGGTAAACCGGGTTGGCATATTGGCGCGCGCCTTTGGAAATCTGAAGCATGACGGGCGCTTTTTCCTCTTCACAGGCCTCAATGATGGCCTGCAGGAGTTCCATGTTGTTTACGTTGAATGCTCCCAACGCGTATTTGCCTTTAAGGGCTTTTGCGAAAAGGTCGCGGGTATGTGTCAATGGCATAAGTTCAAGTTCGAGTTCAATTGGCCGGCAGTGGCCCGGTCAGCGGGGGATAATAGGAATCGGAGCGCCGAAAGGAAGTAAAAAAGCAGGGCGATAATTGTCCGCCAAGACTGCAAAAACGGGGGCACGCCCTGCCCCGGGCGCTGTAAGACCCAACATCGCGGCTCACGCTTCCGATCGAAATCAGCCCCGGTTGGCGCTTTTCCACGCTACTCATTCGGCGGAAGGCGCACCGAACCCCGCGTTTTCTGAAAAATCCGCTCCCTGGTTCGGGCCGGGAGCCGGTAAACCTGAAATCCGAAGTTCGAAATCCGAATTCCGAGAACCGAAAGATTGAGTCCCGAGCCGTTGCTTTGGGGAAGATACGAAGCTGATTTCGATCTTCGGATTTCGGGAATTCGGATTTCGGAGTTCGGGCTAAACAAAAACCCCTCCCGGAAAGGGGGAGGGGTTTTGAACCCAAACGTTGTTTACTTATTGCCGCTGACGATTTCGCTCAGTTTGAAAATCGGCAGGAACATACAAATCACCATGCCGCCAATGACGACACCGAGGAAAACAATCAGGATGGGCTCGATCATCGCCGTCAGGCCGGAGAGCACGGTTTCGATTTCTTCATCCAGGAAGTCGGAGATACGCTCCAGCATGTTATCAATTTTACCGGTTTGTTCGCCGGCGGTAATCATGCGGATGACCATGCTCGGGAAGACGGGATGCTTGCCCAGAGCGGAGGAAATACTTTGACCGCGCTCAATATCACTGGCGGCGTCTTTAATGGCTTTTTCCATGATCACATTGCCCACGGTCTGCGAAACAATCTGCAAAACCTCAAGGATCGGGACACCGCTGCGAATCAGGGATGCGAGCGTGCGGGTGAACCGGGCCAGACAAATCTTGTGAGCAATGCCGCCAAAAATAGGCAGTTTTATGCGGCGTGCGTCCCAAAACTGGCGTCCGGCGGGAGTTTTGATGAAATAGAACCAGCCCCAGACCGCGCCGCCAGCGCCCAAGGCGAAGAATATAATGTAACTTTTGACGAAATTACTGATGGTAATCAATCCCTGCGTCGGTGCTGGCAGCTTGGCCCCGAAACCCGAATAGACCTCACCGAACACCGGCACGACTTTGACTAGCAGGAAGGTGGTGATGAGCACGGCAACCACGCTGACGACCGTGGGATACATGAGCGCGGATTTGACTTTCTTGCGAAGGCGCGCGGTATTCTCCAAATAGGTGGCCAGACGAGCCAGGATTTCGGCCAGCAAACCGCCTTTTTCACCGGCGGAAACCATTGCGACGTAGAGACGTCCAAATGCCTTGGGATGCTTTTGAAGCGCTTCGGAGAAGCTGTCGCCGCTTTCCACGCGCGCGCAGACGTCCTTAATGGTATCGCGCATGATCTTGTTCGTGGTTTGCTCGGCCAATCCTTGCAGGGATTGCACCATGGCCAGGCCGGCGTCGATCATGGTGGCCAGTTGGCGGGTAAAGATAACGAGATCGGCCAGCGCGACCTTTCCGCCCGCTGTCTTTCCTTTCTTGCCGACCTTTTCCTGAATGGAAACGACCAGTAAATTGCGGTTCAAAAGGGCAGCGATGGCGGCCTGCTAGGTGCCGGCCTCCACTGAGCTGCGTATCTCCCGGCCGGAAGATGTTTCGCGTGCAACAAATAAAAATGAGGCCATAAGTTCGTATTCGCTTATTTTTTTAAAAAGCTTCCAAGGTCTTGTTAGCAGCAGTCGTTCCAATTTCCGCCATAACCCGTGGTGTTCAGCCTAACGAAGAAAAGCCCCTGAAATTCGCCAGCCAGGCGCCGGTTTTGAAGAAAAGTGGACACGGACAGTATTTCGAGCGAGTGCCCCATTTTTGGGCTCCACCACAAGGCGGGGAGACATGGGCGAAAAAACTTGTTGTCAAACCCCGCGATTTTCCTTATCAATTCGGGCAAATGCACCGGGTTGGTGCCGGGGGTAAACTGTTTTTACCCCAATTCGTAGTGTACAAAACGTGTACCAAAATTATAAACTAAACTGGAGGAACCAAATGAAGTTTAATAAATGGACATTAGGACTGGCAGCAGTCGGAGTAGTCAGTTGGAATTCCGCAGCGTCGGCTCAGAACGCAGCAGCCGCGCCGTCAACTGTTTTGACGTCGCTTTCATCGACAACGCTTAGCGGTTATGTGGATACGTCAGCCCAATGGAACCTGGGAACCGGCAATGTTGACGCCCCGCCTTATTCCTTTGGCGGTGCCCGCAAGGCCGACGGTTTCAACCTGAACGTCGTTCAGCTCTCGCTCGACAAACCGCTCGATGAGAGCGAATGGGCGGCTGGCTACCATGTTGACCTGTGGCTCGGGCCCGATGCGAACCAGCTCGGCACCACCTCGATCAACGCCAACGGTGGCTCTTCGGACTTCGCCATCCGTCAGGCCTATGTCTCGTTGCGCACCCCGGTGGGCAATGGCATCGACTGGAAAATCGGCGTGTTCGATACCGTGATCGGTTATGAATCGTTGTCCTCTCCGAATAATCCGAACTATACCCATTCGTACGGATTCACGGTTGAGCCCACGACCCATACCGGCATCCTCGGCACCTACAAGATCAATGACATGTTGAATGTCTCGGCTGGTATCGCAAATACCTTCGGCGCGAGCATCAATGAAAAAGCCCAGGGCCCGAACACTTCTCCCGGCCACGGAACCATGGCTGAGTCTTACAAGACCTACATGGCGGCCATCGCCTTCAGCGCCCCGACCGATTGGGGCTGGGTGGGCGGTTCGACCTTGTCGCTGGGTGTCGTGAACGGCTTCAACAGCGCAGCTGGCGAAGGCGGCGGTGGCGGACAAACCAGCTTATACGCTGGCGCCACAGTCAATACGCCGATGTCAGCCTTGAAGCTCGGCGCGGCATTCGATTACTCCGAAGTGCGTGACGCCGCCCAGATATCTGGCGGCGATGTCACGGACGGCTCGGTGTATGCCGCAGCGCTCTACGCTTCGTTCCAGGCCACGGAAAAACTCAGCCTGAATCTGCGTGGTGAATTCGTCGATGACAGCGCCGACGTGCTTATTGACTCTGGCGAGCTCGGATTGGGCCGCGCCAAAATCTGGGCCGCGACGGCGACCGCTCAATATGACCTGTGGAAGAACGTGATCAGCCGCGTTGAATTCCGCTGGGATCATGGCGACAATGGCAAGTTCTTCGGTGGCAATCCGAACTCCTCGAGCTTCTCGACCCGCCGGAACGCTTATCTGTTCGCAGCACAAGTGATCTACAAGTTCTAATATCCAGAGCTTATCAACAACCCTCCCGAGAAAATCGGGAGGGTTTTTTGTTGCCGTCTTTTCGTCCTCCTGCTCCTTCTCGTCCTCGTCCTCGTCCTCGTCCCTCGAAATCGAAAAATTCGAGGACGAGGACGAGGACGAGGGACGACGACGAGAAATGAGAGTCGGAAACCCGCTAACGTCCCGTTCCTGACTGCCGGATGAAATCTTCGATGGCTTCGAGATTTGACCGGGCCTGAGTCGAGTGAGTTGGGCTGACCAGGAGTTCTTTGAAGACCGCCAGCGCCTCCTCCAATTTCCCTTGCCGAAGCAGGCACGCGCCGAGATTCGATTTCGCGCCATCGCCAATCAGCTGCGGGTCAAAACTGATCCACTGGTCATAACTGTGATCGCGGCCCATCTCGACCAGACGGCGGAGCAATTGTTCCGCGGCGTCAAATCTACCACTCGTGGCCCTCTGCCGCGCGAGCAACCACAGCAGCGGCGCGTTGGTGGGGAACCAACGCCAAACCAGGCTCTCGACCAGTTCCGGACGGAATCCCGGCGGCAACTGCTCCGGAGGCATTTGAAGTAATTGCTCCATCAACAGGCTGACAATCGGCATGGGCGCTTCGAGATCCTGCGCGTATTGCAAAAGTTTCGTGGCCGCTTCGCGCAAAATTTCCTCTCCCCGCGGATCTTCCAGCATCAGCAACGTCCGGCCGTATTCAATCAGGTAATAGAGCTGGCCCGGGCGATCTTTCAATTCGAGTTCCATCAACCTTGCGCCGCGCCGCAGTTTCGCCGGGACCTGTTCGCCGATATATCCATAGTGCCTGATGGTGATGGTTGAATGGCGGACCGTCTGTCCGGTTTTCGCTTCCACGGCCGCGAGGTTGCGGAAGTCGGGATGGCAGCGACCCAAAAAACGCAGGTCATCGCGGCGGCGAAACAGCCGCAACTGCCACATCAGGGTAAAGAAGTCGGGCTGGTCCGCGCGCTTCAGATCCTGTCGCCGGATAAAAAAACCAAGCGCGTCCGGCCGCGTGACGACCGAACGCAATTCGTCGAATGATTCCGGGAGCAACTCTTCGTCCGCATCCAGCCAAAAAATCCAATCGCCCCGGGCGCGATCGAGGGCAAAATTGCGCGCGGCGGAAAAATCATCGCACCAGGGAAAATGACCGACCACCGCGCCCATTTCTTTCGCAATCTCCACGGTACGATCCGTCGAGCCGGTATCCACCACGACGATTTCGTCCGCGATGCCGCGCACCGAAGCGAGCGCGCGGGGCAGGGCCTTTCCCTCATTCCGCGCAATGATGCAAACGCTGAGCACAGGTTAATCTCCGAACAATTTTTTGAATGCGTCCCGCGCTTTGGCTTCCCGCGGATTTTCTTCCGTCTTCGGCACGAACTCGCGCCGGATCATTTCGAAATATTCGCAATAATTGGCGACGTGTTTTTCTGCCACTGGTTCGGCGCGCCGGTCCCGGCATTGGTAGGCCACTTGGGGATCATAACTCACGCAGTTCAAACAGACCTTCAGGTCCGCGCCGCAAATGCAGGTCTCGGACCGGCCCGGGGTGCCCGCCAGCGTGTATTCCAGGCCGCACTTCCAGCAATGTCGTGTGATTGCCATGGGCGAGATTGTATTTTCTCCGCAAAATTTGGCCAGCCGGTTGTTTGGGGGTGTGCTCCGTGTTTCGTGATTACAATTTCGTGCCGCGGTATTTTGGGGAAACGCAACACAGAATAGGCATTTGCAGCTACGACGCCGTGGCTCGTTCCGTAAGGGCTAATTTCTCGAAGCAAACCCGCGCTTCCCGCCGTAATTCCTCCCTATGGGTGTCACTCAGTCCATTTGGGTCAAAGCGATACCGATAGTGCAGCCGGAGCAATGCGCGTAATGAGTCCTGCAACTCCGCGAGCGATGGCTCCGCCGCGGCCCGTTCCAGCCAATCCGACAACGTTTCATTTGGCCTGCGCACCAAACCGCGCTCCGTCAGTTGTTTTTCAATCTGGTAAAATTCCGAGTCGAGGCCCGGCCATGCCACGGCACGCCCCGCCGTGCCTTTGCCTGCGGCACGCCGTTTCCGCTGGCGCAGAATTTGAAAGAGCAGCAGCGCCAGCACCGGTACGAGGCCGATGAGAATATAATTTCGCAAATGCGTCTGGCCCCAGCGCAATTTCGAGAATTGGAACCGCACCCACCACCACGCGTCGGTCACCCATATCGTCGCGGGATTATGCCGCGATTCCACTCCCGTGCCGGGCGTCGTGTCGAAGTCCTCCCAAATTTGCTTCTTATCGTTCCAGGCGAGGCACCAGGCATGGGCATCACTCTGGCGCACGACGTAGCCGGTCCAACCCGCTTCGTGAACCGAATACCCGACCGCATACCGCGCGGGGATGCCGAGGTCGCGCAGGAGCAAAACCGTGGCCGTGGCGAAGTATTCGCAGTGCCCGGCTCGCGTTTTGAGGAGAAACCGGCTCAACGGCGTCGCGCTTTCCTCTCCACGGTTATCGGCATCCTGCCACATGCGATAGGTAAACTTCGTCTCGAAAAATTCGCCGATGATTTTCGACGCCTCTTCCTCGCTTCGGCCCTTGAGGTCCAGTTCGGCAACAACAGCGTCCAGCGCGGGAATCTCGTTCGTCGGAATTTGCAGATCCGTCCCTGGGTTGCGGCTTTCGATAAACCCGGAGAATCGGTTTTTGTCGCCGTTCGGTCCAAAACGCCCCGCCGCATTGGTGTCACCGGCCATCTCGGGCGGGCGCCCCCGGAAATCGGGGTTGGTAAAGGAAATCGCGTTTGTTTCCGGCCCAGAGTCGATGGTTGCGCCCGGCCCATAAACGGCCTCGAATTGCACCAAGCCCGGCCCGTCCGCCATCACCGCACCCATGGCGTTTGTTTCTACGGTATAGGCCGGGAGATTCTCCAGCCGAGTGCTCCCCGACGGCAACGGCAGCAAGCCCCTGGGTGTCCGGGTCTGCCTGTTCCAGTCGGTAAGATAACAGCCGATGCCAATGCGCGACTCGTTGGTCTTCAACAAACCAAATGGCCAGGTGTTTTCGTTGGTCTTCGTCGCGTCTACCCGGAGAAAATCCGATTTCGATTGGTTCGCGTACCAGGAACCCGAGCGGTAACTTCGGTAACTGGCCTCGCGCAGGTAAGAAGGGAATTCGCCGGACTCGGGCTGCAGGCGAATGACTATCCTCGACGAGGTTTCGAAGTGCCCGATTTCGCCAATCTGCGTGTGGGATTTCGCCGCATCAGTGCCGGATTGACCGAATAAACGGGACATCAATTGGAGATTGACCGTTTCAACATACCTCTGCAAAAACCCCATGCTGCGCGCACCCGAATAACCGACCGCGATTGCCACCGCCAGCGTGGCGAGGCAGGCGAGCGCTCCGAACCGGCGCGGCCGGCGCACCCACAGCACCCACGCCAGCAACAGGCACAAACCCCAAAAGAAATAATTATTCTGGTTCTTATGCACGCTCGCCGCAAACAGGGTCAGGGCGAAATACGGATAGGTGACATCCACTCCTTGCACTGCCGGAAGTGGTCTGCCCAGTTTCTTCGCCTGCTTCCAGCGCCGCTGCAAAATGAGGGATATGGTGTGCAACGGAATTTCCTGGCGCGAACTGAAAACCTGCGCGAACAGAAACAGAAAGAAAAGCATCGGCAACCAGCGGATGAGCGCCGCTGCCGTTCGGGCACTCGCCGATCCGGCATCGCGCTCGGACGCGATGGTCGGTCCCTGAATTAAACGCCCGAACCCTTCGGGCCCACCGCCGTCCGCAAACGCATAAACCGCCGCCGCCAGGAACAGCAATGCGCAAAAAGTCCATATCCGTTTGAAATCGTCGTCTGCTAAATCCCATCGCAATTTGACGTATCGCGAAGCCTCGAGAGTGATGCCCATGATCGCGCCCGGAATCAAAAAATCCGTTTGCCATCCCCAAAAGAGGAGAGTTGCACCCAGCACGAATGGGGGAGTCTTCATTAAGGGAATAAGGAAAACATCCAACATCCAACATCCAACATCGAACGTTCAATGACGAAGCACGATGACATCGATTGGATGTTGAGGGTTGGGCGTTGGATGTTGGATGTTGAAATCTGCTTCATAACTTCGCCAGCCCTTCCTCAATCTTCCCGGCTTCCAGCACATGGATATCCCCGAAAGCTTCGTGCGACAGATCGACTTTGGTTCCCGGCTCGACCACCAGGAGCACGATGGTGGGCACTCCCATCGCCGCCAACTTTTCCAGCAATTTTCGGCGCGGTTCATCCCAGGCGAGCAGCACGCAAATACAACCGCTCACCGTTCCCGCGTGTTGCACCACGAGGTTTTCGAGCCGCTCAATGGACTGATCCGGACAGACCTTGACCGACGCCAGGATTTCCAGCATCTGGTCCGCGTGCGCCAGCCCGCGTCCCGCCGTGAAACAATACGCCTGCGGTCCGACGAACAGGAGGTCGAGCAACGATTCCTGCGTGATCAAGGTGCAGGCAAACGATGCCGCCACCGATACGGCTTCCTCGAAGGCTTCGCTCCGCGGATCATCGATGAACGTGTCCAACACGAGCGCGTGCCGCACAAAAAACTCGTCCTCGAATTCCTTGACGATCGGCTTGCCCGTCTTCGCCCAACTGCGCCAATGAATATGCCGGTAGGGATCGCCGCGCCGATATTCGCGCAACGACACAAACTCTTCGCTCCGCCCGATGCTCGAAGCCATGGCGACTCCGCCTTCCTGGTATTTCATCGCGCCCGGGAGGGCAATCGGGGGCAGGGCATAACGGCGGGGCAGGATCAGCGCGGTCTGCGCCAGCGGCACCCGCACAAAACCGCGATATAATCCAAACGGATCCGGCCGTGCCAAAGTCACGCCGCCAAAATGAAGCGCACCCCGGCGCAACGGTTCAATCTCGACGCGCACTTCGGCTTCCCCTTTCGGCGCCATTGCGGGGACGTCCGCCTCTTTCACGGTGGCGATCCGGTGCGGAGAACCGCGGCGGTTGCTGTCGCGGAAAAGCGGGATCTTCCGGTTATCGGCTAACGCCGCCGCCTTCCATTCAAGATAGGACGGTCGTGGGTCTGAGAGATTTTCGAGATAGACCAGGTCGCTTTGCGTTTTCCCCGTCAGGTTCTTAATGATTACGCGGTAATACAACGGCTGCCCCACCGTGCCGAAGCGCGGTAACAATCGCGTGGCGGAAAAACGGGCGCGGAAAAAAAAGCTGAACCCTGCCGCCGTCAACAGCATGAAAATCAGGATGGGCATGGCCTGGTAAACGACCGTGTTCTCAGTGTCCGTCCCGAGCATCATCGACGCGATCAACGCGATCGTCACCATCCAACCCGCGCGCGTCAGCCGCCGACCCGCCCGGTAGCGCGTGCCGGAAACGACGCGATAAAACCAGTAGAGCGGACGGTAAATCATAAATGACAAATAACGAATGACGAATGGACGGACCCGGACCCGGCTGGGCCGATGACTCCATTCTTGAATTCGTCATTCGTCATTTTTTACGCCGGTACTTTGAGCTTCTTCAGCACCTCCTGAACCACCCCGCGCGCCGTGAGCCCCGAAAACCGCGCCTGCGGCTCCATGACCAACCGGTGCGCAATCACTGGCACCGCGAGTTCCTGGATTTGTTCCGGCGCCACAAAATCCATCCCGTCAAACAAGGCCAGTGCTTGCGCGCCTTTCATCAAGGCAATCGAGGCGCGGGGGCTGGCGCCGAGTTGCACGCCATTGGCGGTACGCGTGCCTCCGACCAGCGCCACCACGTAATGTTTCAATTCGTCGCTGAAGCGGACACGCTCGATGGCGCGCTTCAACTCGAGCAGGTCATCGAGCGTGGCGCAGGGCTCGAGCAGGTCGAGGGGATGATTGTGCTCCTGCGCGGTCAGCACGGCCACTTCGTCCTCCGGCTGCACGTAGCCGAGCGTGAATTGCATCGCGAACCGGTCCATCTGTGCTTCCGGCAACGGGTAAGTCCCCCGAAATTCCACCGGGTTTTGCGTGGCAATCACGAAAAAAAGTTCTGACAGGTCGCGCCGCTCGCCATCCACGCTCACTTGCGCTTCGCCCATCGCCTCCAGCAAGGCGGATTGCGTGCGAGGCGAGGCGCGATTGATTTCGTCCGCCAGTAAAATATTCGTGAAGATGGGTCCTTCGTGAAAATGAAACTGCTGGTCGCGCTGATCGAACACTGACACGCCCAGAATATCTGAAGGCAGCAAATCCGGCGTGAATTGGACCCGCTTGAATTGCGCGGTGACGGACCTGGCCAGCGCCTTGGCGAGCGTCGTTTTTCCCGTGCCCGGAAAATCCTCCAGCAGCACGTGGCCGCCGCTGGCAAGCGCCGCCAGCAATTTGCGCGTGGGCCCCGCCTGGCCCTGGATGATTTTCGCGACATTATCCGCGATTTTTTGATAAACCTTGCGACCGGCTTCGATCTGCGGATTGCTCATCGGTCTGGAAGTTAAACCGGCGGAGGCGGCAGAAGTTTCGACGGCGGCGGGGTTTAAATTTTCCCTCATAGCCACACTTTAGTGAACTCGGCGACGAACCGCGAATAATTTCTGTTAGTTGGACAGCGGTCGTTCGGGAAACGCACGTAAATCGTGGCAAGGACATCCTGCCTGTGAGTTCCCGTCGCCGTTTCCCAGTTTTCCTTGAAACACACGGGCGAGACCCGCGTGCGACTACGCTGCCGCGGGTGGCGGCGGCGTGTGTTTGACCAACAAGGGAATGCTCGCCTGCGCTTTGGCGTCGAGCGACACATCAATTGAATACAGTCCCGGCAGGTCAAATTTCAATTGCTGGAAGGTCACGATAAAATTGCGCGTGCCAAAATGCGAATCGCCCGGCAAAACTACCTCGGCGGGCAAATCGATCCCCGGCATGATGAACCGGCCGTCGGCATCCACGAAATTCAACCGCAGCTTGTGGGAGCCCTCATCCTCATGCCCGAACGTCACGCGCAGCGCGATGGAGCATTGCGGGTGGGTGGCGGGAATTTGCTGGGCGATAATGGTATCGAAAGCGCCCAGCAGGTTGAGCTTGCCGTTTTCCTCAGTGGCGGCATCGCACAAAACAGCAACTTGAATATTCATCCGCCGTAGATTAGACACGAATCATTCCCGGTTGGCACGAATTTCTTTGGTTCATTCACTCAATGGAATAGGTTTTAAGGGAGGCAATACCTGGAACTTGGAAAGGGGGTAAGGGGTTCCAGTGATTGTTTTCATAGGACTGGGTCGGACAAGGTGCGACTCCTTCTGCGAGTGACGAATGGGGAGCACAAATTGGGGGGCGGGAGGAGCAGGCAAAAAAACATTTTTTCTACCCTCCAAATCGCTCAAAAAGACCCAAAATTCTCCAAAAATCAACCACTTGCGACGCGCGGATGCGATCGCGTTTTGGAGGCGGCCCGTGAGAGTGAATCTTCGGGCGGGTTGCCGGAAGCACGTTGCCAAAACCTGCTCGGTTTCCGCTTTCATTGGCTCCTTTCTTTTTCCCTCCTTTTGCCGTGCCGTTTATAGCACGCGTGTCAAATCTGAAGGCGACGCGCCATTGCACGTGTCCAGTTGCACCCCGCTTACATCCGATTCCGGGGCACCGCATTCAAATCCAAGAATAAGGTGCGGTTTTCCAAGTGCGCAAATTTTGCATAGATCCTAGATAATTTCGCGTTGTTCGCCCAAAGGGCATTTGCTTCCCACTTCAAATCAGCGTATGAATTTGCATCGCCATGCCCTTTCGCACAACAGCGCGGCTGATGGTTGGATGGATGCCGATTTCATTTTGGCTGCTGTGCAGTGTCGCTTTTTTCAACGACTCTTCCGCCGTCGCCCAGACGCTTGAGGAAACCCAGCAGCAGTTTCTCCGTGGCAACTACGATGACGTGATCACGACGGCGAAAAAGCAGGTCGCTGAAGGTTCCTCCAGCGAATGGCGCGCGCTCCTGATCCGATCACTCCTCACGGTGGGACGTTACCGCGAGGCTTATACCAACGCCCAAAACGGTCTCGACGATTATCCCATTCGCCTTCGGATGTTTCTGCTGGCGCGCGAAGCCGCGCTCTACCAAAACAATCTTGCCGGCGCCAATCGGCGTTTGTCCGAAGCCCAGGATCTCATCGAGCAACTCGGCCTTCGCAATGTCAGCGGCGACAACCTTGTGGCCATGGGTGAAGCGATGATCATGCTCGGCGTCGAGCCACAGCTCGTGCTGGAAAATTGTTTTCGGCGGGCTGAGCAGATGGATCCTCCGCCTCGCGAAGCTTTTCTCGCCAGCGGCCAATTGGCCCTCAACAAACATGATTTCTCCCTCGCCGCTGACACCTATCGAGCCGGTTTGAAAAAATTCCCAGCCGATCCAGACATGGAAAGCGGC
>Ga0265338_10004577_pt1 | contig 18602 bp, 18 predicted proteins | sample 42126metaG_FD_193579 | JGI IMG/M metagenome (GOLD analysis project Ga0265338, IMG submission 193579) | Rhizosphere microbial communities from Carex aquatilis grown in University of Washington, Seatle, WA, United States - 4-21-26 metaG | ecosystem: Host-associated > Plants > Roots > Rhizosphere... | reverse complement strand
CTGCTGCGGGCCCGTCGGACGGTGACGCGGGCGTGCGCGCTGGTGGCGTTCGGTCTCTCGTACTCGCAGGCGATCTCGGCGCACCTGTCGCTGGGGCTGCTGGAGGTGACGCTGCTGACAGGTGGGTACCTGCTGGTGAAGGTGATCCCCGCTCTGCGCGGGCAGGGTCGCCGCGAGATCCTCCGCGCTGCCGGCCTGGCGGCGGGGCTGGCGCTCGCCACCGTGCTGATCTCCGCCGGCGTGCTGCTGCCCCGGCTGGCGCTGATCTCACGCACCGACCTGGCTCAGGGCTACGACCACGCCTGGCGGGTCGGCCTCGCCCTCGCCGGGCTCAACGTGACGGCGATGCCGGTGCAGCACGCCTCCACGGTGCCCGCCTGGCCGCTCTGGCTGCTGGTCGACTCCGGCGCCCAGCTCCCGGTGCTGGCCGGCGTGCTCGTGGTGATCGGCCTGCTCTCCCGCCGCCGCGGTCTGGCGGTCATGCTGGCCGTGCTCGCGGTGATCGGCTACCTGCTGACGCTTGCAGCCGTCGCCGACCGCGTGCCGGTCTCGTGGTCGCGCTTCACCATCGTCGACTTCTACCGCCACGCGCCCAGCTGGTTCGGCTACCTGGTGTTTGCAACGCTGGCGCTGCTCACTGCGCTGGGCACCGAGAGGGTGATGGAGTGGCTCGACGAGCGGCAGAGCCGGATGCCGGCAGCGGCCGTCGTGACCGGCGCGGTGGCCGTGGTAATCGGCCTTCAGCTGGTGGTCGGCCTGCCCAGCGCGAGGGCGCCGATCGGCGCACCCAACACGCTGTGGAGCCCGAAGAGCGTCGAGGGCAAGTCGTTGGGCAACATCGGCAGCGTCCCCTACCAGAAGCAGTTCCAGGGTAAGGGCAGGATCGCCCTCTACTTCCACACCGGCACCCGCTGGAAGCCGTTCAGCAGTGCATTCCCGGCACCGGCGAGCTCGATGTTCAACGTGTCGGACATCGCCGGCACCGACACCGTCTCGGGCTACGACGCCGTTCAGCTGGCCGACTACTGGCTGGCGATCCGCAAGTACGACCAGAAACTCCTGCCCTACGACCGCACCGCGCTCGATCACCTGACTCCGTCGTTCGCCGATCTGCTCGACGTCGGATGGTGGATCGCTCCCAGCTACCTACCGGGGCCTGCAGGCGCAACGCTGCGCGACTCGCGGCCCTCGGCGAAGATGTGGCGGCTGCCGAATCCCGGGCTGGCCTCGCTCTACCCGGCCTGGCGGTCGGCATCCAGCAACTCCGGGGCCCAGTACCAGGTGACGTCGCCGACGTTCGATGCGCGGAGAACGTTGCTGGTTCCGGGACTCGCGGCGGGCGGCACGCCCGGACGGCGCGTGAACGTTCACACCCAGGTGTCCGACCAGGGCACCGTGCACGCCACCACCAGCGGAGCGGGCCTGCTGCTGGTGCGCAACGCCTACGACCCGGGGTGGCATGCGACCATCGACGGACACTCGACGCGGGTCTACGCCGCCGACGGCTTCCTGACCGGCGTCAAGGTGCCGGCCGGGACCCACCACGTCGTGCTCACCTACGAGGACCCGCTGGTCTTCTGGGGCCTGGGTCTGAGCGTGGCGGCCATCCTTCTCATCCTCGGCGGCGGCATCGGCTACGAGGTGCTGCGCCGCCGGCGATGAGCCGCGTGCTCACACCGGCAGCGCCCCGCCCCGCTTCACCATCTTCATCGTGAACTGTGAGTTGACGCGCGCCAGGCCGGGCGCTCGGCGAGCTTGTTCATGTAGAAGGTCTCGTACGCAGCCTGGTCGGCGACCGCGACGCGGATCACGTAATCCGGCACGCCGAACATGCGCCGGCACTCCACCACCTCGTCGAACGACGCGATGCCGGCCTCGAACGCCTCGACCGTGGCCCTGTCCTTGAGCGAGAGCTCGACGTGCACGGTGACCTCGAACCCGAGGTCGACGGCCGCCGGGTCGATGTCGGCGTGATAGCCGCGGATGACGCCGCCGCGCTCGAGGGCGCGAACGCGGCGCAGGCACGGCGACGGCGAGAGCCGTACCCGCTCGGCGAGCTCGACGTTCGTCAGGCGCCCGTCCGCCTGGAGCTGGCGTAAGATTGCTCGATCGATGCCGTCCATTGGCAGATCATGCCACGAAACGCCGCCAAGGGCCTGAAGTAGGCATGAACTGCCGGGCTGTCCTGGCTAGTGTCATGCCATGGAGGCGACGCTCGCACAGACTCCCCGCGCAACCCTGACCGGGGCGCTGAGCATCGGGGTCGCCGTGGGTGTCTATGGCATCTCCTTCGGCGTCCTCGCCGTGGCCGGGGGGCTCAGCGCCGCGCAGGCGTGCGTGATGTCGATGCTGGTGTTCACCGGCGCGTCGCAGAGCGACCCCGAGGCCGCCCGGGCCGCGTTTCTCGCCACCGGGATCAGCGTCTGGGTCTTCTGGAACCTCGGCACGCTCGGCGGGGCGCTGGTCGGAGGGGGGATCGGCGACCCCAGGCGGTTCGGCCTGGATGCGATGTTCCCGGCAGCGTTCCTGGCGCTGCTCGCGCCGCAGCTCCGCCGCCCGGGAGCGCCGGTCACCGCCGTCACCGGTGTGGTCATCGCACTGGCGCTGGTGCCGTTCGCGCCGGCGGGGGTCCCGGTGATCGCAGCCCTGGCCGGCGTCGTCCCCGGCGTGCTCGTGGCCCGAGGGGCCCGGACATGAGCTGGACCGTGCTGCTGGCGCTCTGCGGTGTGTCCTACGCCCTCAAGGCGGTGGGCCCGCTTCTCGCAGGCGGTCGCGATCTGGGGCCACGGACACGGCAGACGCTCGACCTGGTGGCGGTGCCGTTGCTGGCCGCGCTGATCGCCACCCAGACCCTCAGCCTCGGCCACCGCCTGGTGATCGACGCGCGCCTGCCGGCGCTTGCGGTAGCAGCCATACTGGTCTGGAAGCGGGCGCCGTTCCTGGTCGTCGTGCTCGCCGCCGCTGCAACCGCTGCGCTGCTGCGAGCGACCGGCGCGATGTAACGCTCGCCCGCCGGCGGACGCCCTGGCCTCGCCGCCCGGTCGGTGGCAGACTCGAGGCCGGGTCGGGGATGAGCGAGACGGACGAGGCCAGCGAGCGAACGGTCAGCGACCACGTGGAGGACGTGGCCCGGGCGGCCGCGACGCTGACGGCGCGCACCGCCGAGCTGGCGGCGCTCGTGCATCGCGACGATGTTCGCCGTGCGACCCGCGCCGGCGAAGGCCTCCTCGCGCTGGCTGTGGCAGCCGCCGCCGTGTTCGTGTTCGGCAACTGGGCGGTCGAGCGGGCGCTCGAGTCATCCCTGTTGGGCCGGCGCGGCAGCGGCCGCCGACGCGCAGGCCGCCCTCCGCGCCGCGCTCGAAGGGCTCACAGGCGCGCAGGCCGCGGAGGCGGCGCGCGAGGTCGCAGCGGCCGCGATGCCGGTCGAGAGCGTGGTCGATGCCGGCGAGGAGGTCGTGGACGCGACCGAGGTTGCGGTCGAGTGGGTGGACGATGGCACCGACGTGATCGAGGCCCGGGTGCCCGGCGGGGTGCTCGTCAACCGCGCCTTCGACATCGCGCTCATCCCGGGGCGCTACAGCGTCCGCGCCGCCCGAATCGTGCTCAGCTACGGCCAGCCGCCTGACAAGGGGACTCGGGCAAGCCGTAGCGGTGGCCGCACACGGCCGGGCCGCCCAGCCGGCCTACTATCCGGGCGTGACCGGTCGCCGACTGCTCGGGGTGATGATGGCCGCGGTCTGCGTCTCCGGCGCGGTCGCCTGCTCCTCCAACTCTGCCGGCGCGCCGCCCGTTTCCTCGTCTTCGTCCACGACGTCGCAGACCACCCTGCCTGCAACGACCAACCCCAGGGACTACGACTGGCGGACGTTCGACTTCAACCGGAGCCGCACCGGGGTCGAACCGAACCCGACCGGATTGACCGCGGCCAACCTCCCCCATCTGCAGCGGCAGGTGATCAGCCTGCCAGGGACGCCGGACACCTCGCCGGTCTACCTGCACGCCGTCACGGTCGAGGGCGCCGTCAGGAACGTGTTCTTCCTGACCACCACGTACGGCCGCACGGTGGCGGTTGCCGCAGGCGGGAAGATCCTCTGGACATACACCCCCTCGTCGTACGCCGGCTACGCGGGCACGTATCAGATCACGACCGCCTCACCGGTGATCGATCCCTCGCGTGCCTACCTGTACGCCACGAGCCCGGATGGCTTCGTCCACAAGCTGAGCGTCGCCAGCGGGCACGAGGTGGTCGGCCACGGCTGGCCGGTGAAGGTCACCAGGCTGCCCGGTCGGGAGAAGCTCCCCGCCTCACTCAACGTCTCCGACGGCCGCCTGTACGTGACCACCGGCGGGTACGTCGGCGACATCCCGCCCTACCAGGGTCACGTCGTCGTCATCTCGCTGGCGACGGGCGCGGTGCTGGGCATCTGGAACTCGCTGTGCTCGGGTACACACCAGCTGCTCTCGCCGCCCAGCTGCCCGCAGTCAGACTCGGCCATCTTCGGCCGCTCGGGCGCGGTGATCGACCCGGCCAACGGCCAGTTCCTGGTCGCCACCGGCAACGCGTTCTGGAACGGGCACATCTACTGGGGCGATTCGGTGATCCAGGTCTCGCCGACCGGGTCGGCCATCACGCACACGTTCACGCCGACCGATCAGGCGACGCTGAACACGACGGACACCGACGTCGGCTCGACGTCCCCGGCGATCCTGTCCACCAGCGGGCCGGTCATCATCCAGGGCGGCAAGGACGGATTCCTGCGGGTGATCGACATGGGACGCCAGGGCGTCGGGAAGCTGGGCGGCGCGGTGCAGACACTGCGCACGCCCGGGGCGGACAAGCTGTTCACCACCCCTGCCGTCTGGCATGCGCCGTGGGGCCGGGAGTACGTGTTCGTCGCCGACCCCTCCGGCACGGCCGCCTTCACGGTCACCGGCTCCGGGACGTCGACGCGCCTGAACCCTGCGTGGTCGAGCGGGATCGCCGGCACCAGCCCGCTGATCGCCGGCGGCCTGCTCTACATCTACGACCCGAACGGGGCGCTCAAGGTCTACGGCCCAGGCACCGGCCACGTACTCGCGAGCCTGCCGGCGAGTGCCGGGCACTGGAACTCGCCGATCGTCGCCGACGGCATGATCGCGCTGCCCGAGGGAGACGCGAACGACCACCTGACCACCGGCCAGTTCAGCCTCTACCACCCCTAGCCCGGGAGCCCAGGCTATGACTTCAGCTCAACCTCGACGAAGATCGCCATCCGGCCGCTGCGGTTGATGACGTTGTGCTCCGTGCCCGCGCGCCCGAGGTAGGGCGCCCCGGCCTCCTGGGCCAGCTCGCGCGTGGAGCCATCGGCCTCGAGGACGAGGAAGGTGCCGCCGGTGATCGGCACGACCACATAGTCGAACTCGTGGACGTGGTCCCCGGTCTCATCGCCGTCCTCGAATGTGAGGACGTTGACCCGGACGCGGCCGTCATCAGAGGTGGTGGTGAACCCACAGGTCGGCACTGCACGGACACCCTACCTTCAGCCCCTCCGTCGGGCCGACCGTGCGATCGCCGCATCCATCGCCTGCCCCGGCTGGCGCAGAGCCCGGCCGTGCCCGACGGCCAGCAGCGAGGGGTCGATCTCGCGCAGCGTGCGGGCCGACTCCAGATCCTTCGCCTTGTCCCACGTCGCCATCGCCGCCAGCGGGAACCGCCAGTAGAAGTGGTTCGAGACCGCCGCGCTCCCGTAGGTGGTGTAGGTGTCGCCGACGATCACGCTGTTGTCCCGGGTGTCGCGGTAGGCAACATGGCCGGGACTGTGGCCGGGCGTCGCCAGCACCTCCAGGCTGCCCACGCGGTCGCCCGCCTTGAGCAGCTGATCGGGCCGGGTCGTCAGCTTGGGCCAGCTGCCCGGCAGCTTCCCGTCGACGACCTTCTCACCGGCGTGGATCCGCGCGTCGAGCTCGGGCATCAGCACCTGCACCGAGTCGCCGAGCTGCTCCTTGAGCGCGTCCAGCGAACCGACGTGATCGCCATGGCCGTGGGTCAGCGCGATCCGGCGGATCTCCGCGCCGGCGGCGGCCGCGGCGGCGATCAGCCCGGCGGCCGACCCGCCGGTGGCGGTGTCGACCAGCGTGATGCCGTCGTCCTCGCGGACGAGGTAGGCGTTGACGAAGTGCAGCCGGGTGAGCTGGATCAGGTTGTCGGTGAGCGGTGTGGTCTTCACGATGGGCCTCCGAATGCTTGTGTAGGCTAACGGCGTAAGCTAGACTAGCTAACATCGTTAGCCAGGTCAAGGAGAAAGGAGGCAAGGATGTCCGCCAGCGCCACCGGTCAGCTCAGCCCCCGGGCCCAGGAGATCGCCGCCGCGGCGCGCGAGCTGCTGGAGCAGGAAGGGCCAGACGGCCTCTCGATGCGCAAGGTCGCCGGGAAGCTCGGCATTCAGGCCCCGTCGCTCTACAAGCACCTGCCCGACAAGCAGGCGCTGGAGAGCGCCGTCATCTCGATGGGTTTCGAGGAGCAGGCAGGCGTCTTCGCGCAGTGCCTGGCCGCGGACGACCCGCTGCGTGCGATGACCATCGCCTACCGCAGCTACGCCCTGGCCCACCCCCACCTCTACCGGCTGATGACCGAACGCCCGCTGCACCGTGACCAGCTGGCGCCGGGCGCCGAGCAGCGCGCTGCGGCTCCCCTGCTCGAGGCAACCGGCGACGCCGACCTCGCCCGCGCCGTTTGGGCCTTCGCGCACGGGATGACGATCCTCGAGCTGAACGGCCGCTTTCCCGAGGACGCCGACCTGGACGCGGCCTGGGAGCGGGGGCTGAAGGCGTTCCGCGAGATGACGAATCCGGCTTGTTAGAGTCGGCGGTGTCGTGGACGCACTGCTGCAGCAGGTTGTGATCGACGAGGCCGTCGACGCGGCCCGTCGGGAGCGATTCCCGGGCGGGGCGGCGCTCGAGTTCGCCGACCTCGAGGACGCCGGCCGCGAGCAGGCGCTCGACGGGCTGCGCGAGGCGGAGCCGGTGTCGTGGGTGCCCGCCCTGGGTGGCTGGCTGGTGACGGGGTACGCCCCGGCCCGCGAGGTGCTGGGGCCGAAGACCGGGCTGACCGTCGAGGCCCACGAGAACCTGGTGCGCGCGTCGCTGGGCCACATGATGCTGACCAGCGACGCCGGCGACCACACGCGTCAGCGAACGCCGTTCGAGCGCCCCTTCCGCATGCGCGAGGTCGACGGGCTGTTCGGCGACGCCATCCAGGCGGAGCTCGACGCGCTGATGGACGCAATGACGGGCGCAGGCGGATGCGAGCTCGGCGGCGCCCTGGCGGCGCCCTTCGCCGTGCGCATGACCGGCCGCGTCCTCGGGCTCTCATTGGACGACGTGGCCAGGATCGACGGCTTCTACGAGGCGTTCGCCGAGGGCATGGTCTACGACGGCAATCCCGAACGGCAGCGCCGCGCAGACGCTGCCCGCGACCAGCTGAACGCGATCCTCGGCTCCGAGTTCGCCCGCTGCCGCCGGGCACGCGACGCCTCGATCACCTCCGAGGTGGTCAACGACGCCGGTACCGGCCTTGGCGACGACGAGATCGCCTCGCAGCTTCGCGTGATCATGTTCGGCGGAATCGAGACGATCCAGTCGGGCATCATGAACACCGTCCTGCTGCTGCTCCGCGACCCGGCGCAGCTCGACGCCGTCCGGGCCGACCACGACCTGCTGGGAGGCGCGATCGAGGAGTCGCTGCGGCTGATCCCCCCGGTCAGTTTCATCGAGCGCTGGACTCCCGGCGACACTGTGATCGGCGGCGTCGAGATCGGGACCGGCGAGTTCATCGGCGTGTCGGTGCTGAGCGCCAATCGCGATCCGGCCGTGTTCGACCAGCCGCTCCACTTCGACATCCGGCGACAGAACGCCCGCCGCCACCTGTCGTTCTCGTTCGGCGAGCACTTCTGCCTGGGCGCGCACCTGGCCCGGCTCGAGCTCCGCGCCGCGCTCGAGCGCCTGATCGACCTGCCCGGCCTGCGGCTGGTCTCGGTCGAGGAGCCCGCCGGCTTCGCCTTCCGCCGGCCACCCACGCTCCATCTGGCCTGGCAGTCCTAGGACTCAGTCTCCGGTGGCGACGTCAGCGCGAAGGTCGCCGACCTCGTGCGGAGCGAACGCGTCGGCCGGCCGGCGCTGCGGGATCCCCAGGCCGACCACGAAGCCGATCAGCAGAGCGATGGCGCACACCGCGAACGCCACGGTGTAACCATGATCCGTCGGGTAGCCGGTGGCGCTGACCGTCTCGGCGAGGATCGACGCGACCGCCGCGCCGCCGAACGCGCCGCCGACCGTCCGGGCGACGGCGTTCATTCCGGTGGCAACACCCGTCTCCTCCGGCCCGACGTTCTCGATGATCAGGTTCACCATCGAGGCGAACGCCAGCCCGATCCCCGACCCCAGTAGCAGCGCCGCCACGTAGATCTCCCAGCTGTCGGTGCGGGCGAACGCGAGGACGACGTACGCCGCCATCGTGATCAGCGCGCCCGCCAGCAGCGGCGGCTTCGACCCGAATCGCCGCTCGAGCCTGCCGGTCTGGGCGCCGACCAGGAGCATGGCGATGGTGGCCGGGAGCAGGAACAACCCGGCGCCCGTCACCGACGAATCGAACCCGTACCCGACCCTCGAGGGCGTCTCGACGTAGTCGGGCAGCAGGATGAACGACGAGTACATGCCGAAGCCGAGCAGCATGGCGACGGTGTTGGTCGTCCAGACGCCGCGGATCCGCATCATCCGCATGTCGACCAGGGGGTGGCTGCTTCGCGACTCGCTCCGAACCCACAGCACAAGGAAGACTGCTCCGGCCACGAAGAGACCCACGGTCCTGACCGACAGCCAGTGCCACACCGCGGTCTGGCTGACCGCGACCAGCACGGCCCCGAGGCCTACCGACATCAATGCGGCGCCCGTCCAGTTGACCCGGCCGGGCACGCGGATGGGCGACTCGGGCACCAGGAAGTGGATGGCGACGGTCGCGGCGACCAGCGGAATCAACGGCACCCAGAACAGGTCGTGGACCGAACCGTGGTCAACGATCGGACCGGCCAGCACCACGCCGGCGCCACCGCCAACTCCCGCCAGCGCGGCCATGATGCCGACCGCTCCAGCCACCCGCTCGCGCGGGAACTCGTCGCGGATGATTCCAAATGAGAGCGGAAACACGCCGCCGGCCGCGCCCTGGAAGATCCGGCCGATGAGCATCACGGTGAGCGATGTTGCGAGCGCAGAGACCACCGTCGCCAGGCAGAGCACCACCAGCACGATCACCAGCAGCCGCTCCTTGCCGTACATGTCCCCCAGCCGCCCGATCAGCGGCGTGGCGATCGACGCGCTGAGCAGGTACGCGGTCAGCACCCAGCTCACCGAGTTGACCGAGGTGTGCAGCTCGCGCTGGAAGTCGGGGATCGCCGGGGCAACCAGCGACTGCAGCAGCGCGTAGGAGATCGCCGCTGAGGCGAGCAGCGCAAACGTCACGTTGTAGTGCTGGCGGTGCTCGCCGTCGCCGGCGTACAGCGCATGCTCCTCCACCGATCCGGGCCGCGACACGTCGAGCAACGTAGCAGGAGCAGGCGGTGGGCCGGCCCGGAAGCCGGCCCACCCTAGAGCGCGCTCTTATCCCCTACCAGCCGACCGCCTCACCGTCCTTGCGGAAGTCGGAGGCTGCGCGATAGACGCCGTTGACCGGTGGGTCGCCCTTGGTCACCCACTCGGCCGGTGGCTTCAGCCCCGGCGCGATCGCGAAGAAGATGGCCTGGTAGCCGCCGAACTGGTCGGCGTTCCCATGCACCTTGTTCACGTCGTACCCCATCGCCCGCATCTTCCCTCCGACCAGGTCGAAGAGGTTCGACTCCAGGTCGACTCGCCCGGCTGACTGCGCCTCGTGGAACCGGGCGGCATCGCCTGCCGCCTGGACGTTCATGCCGAGGTCGATCATGTTCACGAGCTCGGTCGCCTGGGCCTGCGCCTGCTCGTCGCCGCCCATGTTGCCGAACGCCATCAGCGGCTGGCCGTCCTTCATCACGAACGCCGGGATGATCGTCAGGAACGGCCGCTTGTGCGGCGCGATCACGTCCGGCGAGGACGGGTCGAGGTTGAAGAACGACCCGCGATCGTTCAGCGGGAACCCGTAGCCTGGCACCGAGATCTGCGAGCCGAAGTAGTCATAGATGCTGTAGATGAACGAGACCATGTTGCCCCAGCGGTCGGCAGCCGTCAGGTAGACGGTGTCGCCGCGCTCGCGAGCGGTCACCGACACCGACGACCCACCCGACGACGCGGTCGGCGGGGGCGGAGCATGGCGCAGGTGGATCTGGCTGCACAGCGAGGCCGCGTACTGCTTCGAGATCAGCTTCTTGAGCGGGATCTTCACGAACCGCGGATCGCCGTTGTACTTGAGCAGATCGGCGTAGGCCAGCTCCTTGGCCTGGACGAGAATGCCCCAGAACAGCGCCGACCGTGGGCCGAGCGCGTGCAGGTCATAGCCGACCTTGGGCGCGCACACCTGGATGATGTTGAGCATCTCCAGGGTGGCGAACCCCTGCGTCTGCGGAGGCATCTCGTAGACGTCGTAGCCCTTGTAGTTGGTCGAGATGGGATTCACCCACTCCGACTTGAACGAGCTCAGGTCGGACATCGTCCAGTCCGCGCCGTCCTGGTTCATGCGATCGACGATCGCCTGGCCGATCGGGCCGTCGTAGAAGGCCTTGGTGCCGTCCTTGGCGATCAGCTCGTAGGCGTGGGCCAGGTCGGGGTTGCGGAAGATGCTGTACAGCGGCGGCACGTGACCGTCGCGCAGGAACAGCTTCCGCGATTCCGGGTCCTTCTTGAGCATGTCGACGTAGAAGCCGCCGTAGCTCTCCCAGTCGCCGCGGATCCGCTCGGTCAGCCCGAACCCCTGGCTCGCCGTCTCGATGGCGGGCTGCAGCACCTGGCTCAGATTCATCCGGCCGAACCGCTGCTGTAGGCGGTTCCAGCCGTCGAGCGCCCCTGGCACGGTGACGCTGTAGGCACCGTAGAACGGCACGGAGTGCAGGCCCTGGGAGTGGTAGAAGGCGGGAGTATGCGACTCCGGCGCCCACCCGGCTGCGTTCAGCCCATAGAGCTTGTGGTCGGCTGCCGAGTAGTAGATCGCTTGCATGTCGCCGCCGAGGCCGGCGCTATGCGGCTCGACCACGCCCAGCATGGCCGCCGTTGCCACCGCCGCGTCGACGGCGTTGCCGCCCTCCTTCAGGATCTGGAGGCCGGCCTGCGCTGCCAGCGGCTGGCTGGTGGCCACGACGCCGTGGCGCGCAAGCACCTCGGAGCGGGTCTGCTCGGTCCAGTCCCACATCCGGTCTCCGCGCACTGCGTTGATGCTCTGCGCGGGATCGGGTATTGCGGCGGTCGGCGTGCCGAACGGCGTCGGCGACACGTCGGTGCTGGTGCCGTCGGCGGCCAGCGCATTGGCCGCAACGATGGTTGCAGCAACCGCGATGACGACCGGCAGGCCTCGCCACTGCCTCATGAACGTACGAAGACCCACGACCACCCCTTTCCCCAGGTTCGTGAACGGCGGCCTTCGGCGGGCCCGATGGGGCCCGGCCGCGGGCGCAACGCTAGACGTGGCTTAGACGGGTGTCAACAAATTCCAGTGCGGCGCCCCAACGAGGCCGCCCGCCGCGCGCCTACCATCTACAGTCCCGCCGCGTATGCAGAAGAACATGGTGCGGATCGAGGGCGGGGCGTTCGCCATGGGGTGCGAGGCGTTCTACCCCGAGGAGGCGCCGGTGCACACCGTCGCCGTCGACTCGTTCTGGATCGACGAGCACCCGGTCACGGTCGCCGAGTTCCGTCGCTTTGTGAAGGCCACGGGCCACGTGACATTCGCCGAGATCGCACCAACCACGGAGGACTACCCCCAGGCTGATCCCGACCTGCTGGTCGCCGGATCGCTGGTCTTCCGGCGCACCGCCGGTCCCGTCGACCTGCGCGACTACAGCAACTGGTGGCGGTGGACGCCCGGCGCGACCTGGCGGCATCCGGAAGGGCCGGGCAGCACCGTCCACGGACGTGAGCGACACCCGGTCACCCACGTTGCGCACGCGGATGCCCGCGCGTACGCGGAATGGGCTGAAAAGGAGCTACCCACCGAGGCGGAATGGGAGTACGCCGCGCGCGGGGGACTCGATGGCGCGCTCTTCACGTGGGGCGACGAACACACGCCGAAGGGCCGGTCGATGGCGAACACCTGGCAAGGCGAGTTCCCCTGGCAGAACCTGCTCGCCGACGGCTTTGAGGGGACGTCGCCGGTCGGCCGCTTCCCCGCCAACGGCTACGGGCTCCAGGACATGGCAGGCAACGTCTGGGAGTGGACGGATGACTTCTTCACGTCGAACCACTCCGACCCCTCTCCCTCTCCCTGCTGTGCGCCGCGCAACCCACGGGTGGCCGAGCCGTCCGCAGCGAGCTACGGCACGGGCCCTGACGCAGCGATCCCGCGGCGGGTGATCAAGGGCGGCTCGCATCTGTGCGCGCCCAACTACTGCCTCCGCTACCGCCCCGCCGCCCGACAGGGCGAGGCGATCGACACCTCGACGTCGCACATCGGCTTCCGTTGCATCATGAGGCAAGCTAGCGCCTAACCCCACCCCTGGACTCGTGCGGGCACGACCGAGACGGCATTTGCAGCGGTCGAAGCTAGCTGACGTCGATCAGTACCTTGCCGACCGCTCCGCTCTCGACCGCATCGTGGGCATCCCCGGTGCGCTCCAGCGGGAAGCGGTGCAGCGGCAGCCCCGCCTCCTCCCCCACCGGGAGCGCGCCGTCGGCCGCCGCGCGGGTGACGTCGGCGACGGCATCGTCCTTGGCAGCCGCCGGCACGGTGTAGACCAGCACGAACTGGTAGCGGATGTTCGGCCCCATCAGCGCGTAGACGGGAAGCGTCACGTCGGAGCCGCCGTCCGTCGCATAACAGGCGACGACCGCGTTGGGGCCCACGACGTGGGCGTCCAACTCCGCGTTTATCGCCGGGGATACCTCCACAACGATGTCGATGCCCCCGGGGACCAGCGCCCGGATCCGCTCCGCGGCATCGCCGACGCGGTAGTTGAACGTGTGGTGTGCGCCGGCGGCCGAGGCCAGGCGTGCCTTCTCGTCGCCGCTGACGGTGGCGATCACCTCCGCGCCCGCCCAGGTCGCCAGCTGAATCGCGGCATGACCGACCGCGCCGGCCCCGCCGGCGACCAGCACCGTCCTGCCCGCCAGGGCCCCCGGCGAGAGGCGATCGGGGCCGCCGTCGGCCACGGTCAGGCAGCGGTGCGCGGTCAGCGCCGGGATGCCGAGGCTGGCGCCGAGGTCGAACGAGAGCCTGTCCTCAAGCTTCACCGCCTGCCGCGAGGGGAGCGCGACGTACTCCTGTGCGGTGCCGTTCGCCCGCTCATCCGCCGCCTCCCACAGCCACACCCGCTCGCCGACCCGTGAGGGGTCGACGCCCTCGCCGACCGCATCGATCACTCCCGCTCCGTCCTGGTTCGGCACCATCTCGGGAAAAGAGCTCCCGCCGCGCCGGGCCTTCCAGTCAGTCGGGTTGACGCCCGACACCTCGATCCGGACCCGCACCTCGCCCGCGCCCGGCTCCGGCACCTGGCGCTCGACCAGGCGCATCACGCCGGCCTGGCCGGCCTCCGTGTAGACGACGGCTCGCATTAGAAGCTCTGACGGGATGAATAGTGGATGGCTGGCGCGTGGCGGGCCAGCAGGAGGCCATACCGTGGTGAAGCCCATATACGGAGTTCATCTGGGCAAGACGCGGCGTAGCCTCCTGTGCCAGCCCGACGCCGCCAGACGCCGCGAGGCATCCCGTCAGAGCTTCTCACGCTGGATCGCGGCGTAGGGGCTGACACATGCAGTGGACGCCGCCGCCTGCCAGCTGGAACTGGCTCATGTCAGGGTCGTAGACGGTCATGCCCAGCGCCCGCAGCCTCGCATTCAGCTCTGGGGCGGCGGTCGTCGAGAGTACGCTGTCGTTGCCAAGCGCCACGACGTTGCAGCCCAGCGTCATCGTCTCGCGGAAGCTGACCGGGACGATCTCGATCTTCTTGGCCTGCAGCCAGTCGACGATCTCGGGATCGGTGGTGTCGAGGCAGACGGCGCACAGCTTCTCGGCCAGCATGCAGACCATCAGGTCGATGTGGACGTAGTACTCGTCGATGGGGGCGTACCGCACCTCGATGCCCTCCGCCTCCATCCAGCCGCCGACCTGCCGGGCCGAGACCTCTTCGCCCCGCAGGCCCGTGTAGCCAATCAGAACGCAGCCCGGCTCGATCATGTTGAAGTCGCCGCCCTCGAAGTTGCCGGCGCTGACAAGATCGTAGATCGGGATGTCGTGCTCGAGGTAGAAGCGCAGGACGTTCGCGTACTCGCCACGCCGCCGCGGGCTGGCGAGCTGGGTGACCACGGCGCCGAACGGGGTCATGAAGTTGGAGTCGCGAGCGTAGACGCCGTAGGCCGTCTCCTCGCGCGCGTCCAGCAGGTGGACGGCTACGCCGGCCTGGCGGTAGGCGTCGACCATCTCGGCGTGCTGGCGGAGCGCCAGCCCGCGGTCGAACCGGTAGCCGCGGCGCAGCGTCTCACGCACCAGGGCGCTGTATTGCGCGTTCTCCTCACCGAGCCAGCGGAAGCGCTCCGGGCTGCCAAGCAGGACGTCGCGAAGCGTGCCGTACTCGGAGTCGATGCCCCACCTCTCCAGCACCTTCGAGCCGCCGCCCGGCACGCGAGCGCGCAGAGGACTTGTGGTTTCGATCATAGCCATGGCGAGATTCTACGTGCCGGGAAGCGTCTGGAGCCGAAGACCCGGTCAGACGCCTTCCAGCGCCTCCACCTCGCCCGCCGCGACGGCCTCGCGCAGCCGCTGGTAATCGCGCTCGTTCTGGTCGGCGTAGAGCTGGGAGAAGTGGGCGACGGCTCGCTCGAAGACCGCCCCCTTGCCCAGATAGGCAGCGATGGCCAGCCGGTCGCCCGATCGCGCATGCGAGCGGGCGAGCGACCACGCACAGGCACGGGTGTAGGTGAGCAGACCGTGCTCGGTCATCCGGGAGAGGTCCGCCGATGCCTTCCAGTCCCAGAGCTGGCGCACGTAGTAGTCCCGCTCGACGCCGTCCAGGCTCACGCTGCGCTGCCAGCTCAGGAAGATGTCGGTGGCGGCCTGCATCATCCGCTGTCCGCGCACGACTCGCTCGCCGTGGGTGTCGTACTCGCTCTCCCCGAGGAACGGCTCCAGCACGGACGGCTGCGCCTCCTTGGCCTGCAGGACGAGTACGTCGCGACCGTCGCGGGCGACGAGCAGCACCACCCACGCCCTGGTGCCGACGCTCCCGACACCGACCACCTTGCGGGCCATGTCGGCGAAGGTGTACGAGCGGACGAGGTGCCGGCGGTCGGCGTGAAGGCTCGCCAGGTACTGCTCCGAGAGCATCTCGGCATGCCGCTCCCGCTCGTCGGAGTCGATCCCGTACAGCTCGCTGATGGGCGTCAGCAGGGGCGGCGCGCTGGTGAACCGAGGCTTGCCGTCGACCATCTCGGTCAGCTTGCGGACGGCGCGGGCGCTGGTCTTGCGCCGCGCCTTCTCGAACGTGCGGTCGAACAGCTCCTGGCCGTCGGCGTCGAGCCTGGTGCCGAAACGGGCGGTTAGCTCGTCCGCGTCCAGGCGTTCGTACCACGCGTCGAGCAGGCTCTCGCGGGAGAACTCGAGCATCGCCTCGCGGTACTGGCGCACCGCCCGCTCCACGATGCTTCGCCGCAGGCCGGCCGGGAGATCGATATCACGACCGGCGATCTCGATGCTGGCCGCCATCCGCTTCACATCCCACTCCCAGGGACCGGGGAGCGTCTCGTCGAAGTCGTTGGGCCCGAACATCAACCGGCGGTCGGGCGCTGCGAAGCCCCCGAAGTTGGAGATGTGAGCGTCGCCGCAGACCTGGACGACGATGCCGGTGGAGGTCGTCTCGGCCAGGTCGGCGGCCATCACCGCCGCAGCGCCGCGGTAGAACGTGAACGGTGAGACCAGCATCCGTCCGTAGCGGATCGGCACCAGCTCGGGCAGTCGGGTCGCGGTCTGCCGGTGCAGCGTGGCGACTGGATCGGGCCTCCCCGCAGCCGGCGCCCACTCCCCATGGCTGGAACGGGGGACGGCCTTTCGCGCCTCACGGCCACGGTCGGCGTCCTCGCCGTTCTGGAGGCGCGCGACCTTCACCGCTGAGCTCGTGTCCGACCCATCCGGTCACGTTACGACGCGGCAGACGATGGAGCAAGGCCATTACACTCTTGCCATGACTACTGCATCCGCCACCGCTGGCCAGGAGGCGATCGCCGCCGCCCGGGTCGACCTCGCAGCCGCCTTCCGCGCCGCGGCGCTGCACGGCTTCAACGAGGGGATCGACAACCACTTCAGCCTGGCCGTCCCCGGGCGCGACGACCTATTCCTGCTGAACCGGTTCGGGCCTCACTGGTCGGAGATACGGGCCAGCGACATCCTCACCATCGACCTCGACGGCAACGTCGTGGACGGCGAGGGCGAGTGGGAGACGACGGCCTTCATGATCCACCGCGGAGCGCACCGTGCGCGCCCGTCGGCCCGCTGCGTGTTCCACACGCACATGCCGTACGCGACGGCGCTCTCGATGGTGCCCCACGGCCTCGACACCCGGGCCAGCCAGAACTCCATGTCCTTCCACGGCCGCATCACCGCGCTGCCCTACGGCGGGCTGGCCGACGGCGCCGCGGAAGGCGACCGGATCGGGCAGGCGATCGGCGACAACGTCAGCGTGGTCATGCTGCAAAACCACGGCGTGCTCGTGATCGGCGAGGACGTCGCCGACGCCTGGCAGAAGCTGTACTTCCTCGAGCGTGCGTGTCAGACGCAGGTGCTCGCGCTCTCCACCGGTCAGGATCTGCTCCAGGTGCCCGAGGAGATCGCGGTGCGCACCGCCGACCGCTTCGAGCGCGACTCGTTCGGCGCCTCCGAGCTGTTCGCGGCCGAGCGCCGACGGTTGGACCGCGAGAACCCCGGCTACGACCTCTAGGGACCGCCGGAGGTCAGCCGTGCGGCGGGTGGCAGGTGCCGGCAGGCCAGCCCCACAGGGCGTCGACGGCCGCCGGCGGCGTCACCATGCAGGTGAACTGCGTGCTGCCGGGGATGCCGGCCGGATACGCGTGCCAGGCCGCTCCTGTGGGCTGCTTGTAGACCAGGTAGGCGCCGTCGTCCTGGTCGCCGACCTGCGCCTGCGTCGCGCCGGGCTTGGCGATCAGGCCGGCGCCCGCCCAGTGGGTCTTCGTTGACGGGTCGTACGCGTAGTACGTGATTCCCTTGACCAGCCCGCTGTAGTCCGAGACCGGGAGATGGTGCATCTTCGCGCCTGCGGCCAGCAGCTGGGACTTGACGGTGGCGGTGGCGACCAGGTTCGTGGCGCTGGACGCGCTGCCGCCGGACGTCGTCGTGCCGGAGCTGGTCGGCGGCGTCGTGGTGGACGGCGTGGAGCTGACGGGCGTGGAACGTCCTGCCGTCGAGCCCCCGCTGCTGCTCGAAGAGCCGCAGCCGGCTGCGGCACCGCAGACCAGCGCAAGCAGGGCGACTAGAGCGAAGTGGAAGAAGCGTCCCTGGTAGCTGTCCACTGTGGGAGCACGATACTCGGAGGCCCGGTCAGCTGCCGAGACTTGACGGACAGCGCGCAGAGGATGACCATTCCCGATGCGATGCCGTCATGACCTCAGCCCAGCACCCCGCCGGGGCGGCGACGATGTCGGTCGTTGACCGATGCCGGCGCGGCGACCGCGATGCCTGGAACGAGCTGGTCGAGACGTACTCACGCTACGTCTACGCCATCATCGGCCGCGGGTACCGGCTGGCCGGTCCGGACGCCGAGGATGTGTTCCAGGATGTGTTCGCCCGCGTCTTCGAGCGGCTGGAGACCCTCCGCGACGACGAGGCGCTGCAGGGCTGGATCTCCCAGGTGACGCGCAACCTCTGTCTCGACCACATCCGCCGGGTGCGCACGCACCAGGAGCTGTCCGACGACACGGCCGGCCTGGACGAGAGGCTCAACGAGCTCGACGACGCGCTCGCCGTGCGCCAGGCGATGTCCCGCCTGTCTCACGATTGCTACGAGATCCTCGATCGCTTCTTCTGCCGGGACGAGTCCTACCGGTCGATCGGGCAGCACCTGGGGATCCCGCCGGGCACGATCGCCAGCCGGATCAGCCGCTGCCTGGGCCGGCTGCGCGAGGAGTTCGGCGACGCCCAGTGAGCCCGATGCAAGAAAGCACGAGCCTGCACCGTCTGGTGGGACGAGATGACTGACGAACACGAACTCGGACGGATGGTCCGGATGCTCCCTGACGCACCTGCGGCCTGGGTCGAGGCGGCCCAGGCACTGCCCTTCCTGAAGGACGAGCTGGATTCGATCCTGGCTCGCGCGGAAGGCGATGCCGGCTTCCGCCAGGCACTTCGCACCGACCCAGCCACAGCACTCCGCAGCGAGGGGTACGACCTGTCGCCTTCGGTCGTTGCGCACCTGATGCGCAAGCTGCCGCCGGAGCAGGGCTCCTAACCA
>Ga0265338_10004576_pt1 | contig 18603 bp, 21 predicted proteins | sample 42126metaG_FD_193579 | JGI IMG/M metagenome (GOLD analysis project Ga0265338, IMG submission 193579) | Rhizosphere microbial communities from Carex aquatilis grown in University of Washington, Seatle, WA, United States - 4-21-26 metaG | ecosystem: Host-associated > Plants > Roots > Rhizosphere... | reverse complement strand
CGGAAGCTCCTCTCCAGCTTTCAGTATGGGTGGGTTCGACCAGTGCGGCTGTGTTCGCGGTCATAGGAGTGGGCTGAGCCACTCCGGGATTCCTGAGTCACTTTCAGATGAATCCGGCAGGTGTTGCCTGACAAATTATCTTACCGGAGTTGCGAAAACGCCATGCCCTAAGATAAAGCGTTTTAAATAATTGACTTGTACCCGATAATGCCTCTCCAGATTACGTCAATATAGTTCAATAATGGAACTATATTGACATAGCGTGGAGGTTCGATCATACTCACACTATGCCTCGATCGCGTATGGAAGAGCTGATTGCGATAGCCGAAGAGAACGACGGCCTGCTGACGTCCAAACAGGCCCGACAGGCGGGCATACTCGATTCCATCCTGGCGCGTTTGGCTCAGCGCGGCCGTTTGGAGCGCGCAGCGCGTGGCGTATATCGAATCGCCCATTTTCCGCAGTCCAAGTTCTCGCAGTACAGGGAGGCAATTCTATGGGCCGAAGCTGACCATGGACCAGAAGCGCCGGATGTGACTCTTTCCCATGAGACCGCACTTGCGCTCTACGGAATCTCCGACGCCAACCCTTCACTTGTTCATATAACAGTTGCGAAGACCGCTCGACTTCGGCGTGAACGGCCCAAATGGATCGCGGTTCATCGTGGCAATCTCCAGCCGCTGGATTTGACTTTGCACGAGGGACTGACGGTGACCACTGTTGCGAGGACCATTACCGATGTACTGAATACGACGGGCCGCGTCGATCTGGTCCGGCAGGCAATAAGGGACGCCAAACGAGAAGGGCTGATCAACGACTCTGCCGCCGCCCGGCTTCGGCGCCAGGTTGACCAATTTGCTCGTCGATTCGACGAGGGCGGTTCACTGCGCGAGGCGAAGGCAAGTTGAGTTTGATATCCCGAGAGCGGCTGGAAAGAACACTCGCGCGTGTGTCACGAGAGCACGGCCTGGATCAAGAGCGATTGCGCCGATGGGTATCTTTTCTGGCGTTATGCGGAGTGCGCTGAGCCATATCACAGAATTCCAAAACTATCGGCGCATTTTCCACAGGATTGCGCACAAATCTGTGCAAAACTCGTCATAATGGTGGTACTCTACCCCTGTGGGTGTTTCGCTAAACTTTCACCCCCGTAGGCTCCATGCGATTCGACGAACAAAAGGTCACCGAGGCAGCGGCACTCCTTTTGCAATTGCGTGGGGGGTGCATGCACTATATCAAGCTTATAAAACTGCTTTATATTGCGGATCGTCAAGCCTTCTCTGAATGGGGTATCCCCATCAGCAACGACAATTATGTTTCGATGGATCATGGTCCTGTTCTCAGTCAAACCTACAATCTCATCAAGGATGGCGGTCGCTTTTGGTCCTCGTATATCTCTGCGCCTTTTGGGGATTACGAAATCCAGCTCAATACAACTTTGCAGAATAAAAGGAAACTATCGCCTGCTGAAGAAGACATGCTGAGTAAAGTTTTCGACGAATTTGGGCGGGAGAATCGTTGGAAGATCGTAGACTTTGTGCATACATTGCCTGAGTGGAAGGACCCTGGCGGCGGTAGCATTCCAATTTCTATCAGCGAAATCCTTCATGCTCTAAATGAGTCTGAGGAGAATATTAGAGCCATTATTGCTGAAATAGATCAAGAACGTAAAATAGAGGAGCGCATTGAAATAGCGGAACGTGTCTAGTCCTCCGAGGAAACATGAAGCGCGGAAGTGCGTATCTCCTGTACGATGATGAGAATCCCTCCTCAACGCCCCACTTGCACGTAGTAATATCTGATCCCGATGAAAACGACTGTATAGTTTTGGTGAGTGTTACTACCGAACGGGCCAAATCTGATACCACTACTCGCCTGCGTCCTAAGATTCATCCATTTATAGTCGATCCTTCTGTCATTGCATATAACTTCTCAAAGATGATGTCCTGCACTCAGTTGAAGAAACTGATCGAACTTGGGGACGCCATTCCAAAACCCGACGCGTGCGATGAGATTGTCAGCCGTGCGCAGGATGGGATGCAGGAAACTCGACGCGCACCCAGAGAAGTTCAAGAATGCTTTCTTGATTGGCTGTCGAAACAGAAGTAGCCCACTCCCCAAAATCGCTATTCCAAAAACTTGCCTACCTCAATGCCCCCGCATCCCTCCGCCCTTGGCCGGGCGCTTCATCAGGAACACCAGCGGGATGAGGCAAACCATGATCACGGCCAGGATTTTGATCACGTCCAGGTAGCCCAGCATGGCGCTCTGACGCACAAGCTGGCCGTAGATGTTCCCCTCCGCGATTGCCTTGCCCTGCGCCAGCGTGGCGGCGCGGCCGCCGTGCATCAGGTAGTGGCCCATGCGGTCCAAAGCTCCCTGCAGGTTGGCGTCGCTGGGGCTGATCGCGGCCCCCAGGCGGCTCTGATGAAACTGCGACCGGCGCGCCAGCATGGTGACAAAGAACGCGGTGCCAATGCTGCCACCGATGTTGCGCGCCAGGTTGGTAAGCCCGCTGACGTCGTTATTCTTTGTCATGGGAATGCCGTTATAGGACAGCGTGTTGATGGGGATAAACAGGAACGCCAGCCCCGTGGCCTGGAAGACCCGCAGCCACGCAATGTAGGAGTAGCTTACCTGGAGATCGAGCGTGAGCATGGTGAACAGCGCGGCCGAGGAGACAGCGAAGCCGTAAACGATCATCCATCGCGGATCGACACGCGCCACCAGGAAGCCCACGATGGGCATCATGGCCATCACCGCCAGTCCGCCGGGCGAGATCACCAGTCCGGCCTGCTCCGCGGTGTAGCCCAGCAGCGTTTGCACAAACTGCGGAATCATAACCGTGGTGGCGAACAGCACCACGCCGAGCGCAAACATCAGCGTGAACGACACCGCGAAGTTGCGATTGCGGAACAGCGTCAGATCCAGGATAGGCCGGTGGTTGCGCCGGATCTGCGCCATCTCCCAAAAGAACAGCGTGACCAGCGAAACCACGGCGAGGAACGCGAACAGCGTAATGACGTGAGAGCCGAACCAGTCATTCTCCTGGCCCTTGTCCATTACATATTCAAGCGACCCAAAGCCCAGAGCCAGCAGACCGAAGCCGAAATAGTCCAGGTTCAGACCCCGCTTGCGCGAGCGCTTCACCTGCTCCACCAGGTGCGGCGGATCCTCAATGATGCGGTTGGTGAGGAACAGCGAGATGATGGCGATGGGCACATTGATGTAAAAGCACCATCGCCAGCTGAAGTTGTCGGTGATCCAGCCGCCCAGGGTGGGCCCGATGGCCGGCGCGCACACCACCGCGAATCCATACAGCGCAAATGCCTGGCCGCGTTTCTCCGGCGCAAAGGTGTCGGCCAGGATCGACTGCTCGCTGGGCTGGAGGCCGCCGCCGCCCATCCCCTGCAGCACGCGGAACAGGATGAGCAGGGGCAGGCTCGGCGCCAGCCCGCACAGCGCTGAGCTGAGCCCGAACAACACCACGCAGATCATGTAAAAGCGCTTGCGGCCAATAAATGTGGTCAGGTAGGCCGAGGCCGGCAGGATCACCGCGTTGGCCACCAGGTAGCTGGTCAGCACCCAGGTGGCTTCGTCTTCGCTGGAGCCCAGGCTGCCGGCAATATGCGGCAGCGCCACGTTGGCAATCGAGGTGTCCAGCACCTCCATGAACGTGGCCAGCGTGACGGTGAGGGCAATAACCCAGGGATTCCGCCTGGGCTTCCAGGCGGCGTGCGTCGCGGAAAGGGGAAGCGGCCGTGCGTCGGCCGAAGCGGCGCTCATCTGTGGTTACAGTCTAGACGAGGAGACCTGCGAGGTTTCAGGGATCAGGTTTCAGGTGTCAGGTTTCAGGTGTCAGGTTTCAGGTGTCAGGTTTCAGGTGACCGGCACTGACAACTGACTACTGACGACTGACAACTGCTTTGCGGTCTCCCGGCCCCCAGGTGTACATTCCCGCCATGCAAGCAACAACCCCAGAAGACCGCCGCAAGCTGGGTCAGGCGCGGCGCAAGCAGGTGGGCCGGCAGGATCACAGCGCGCTGGAGCCCAAGCAGCGCCCCCGACCGGCGCTCGAGCTCCTGGAGCGCGCGGCGCATGGGCGGATTCCTTCGCTGGTAAAAATCAAGTGGCAGCTCATGGCGGAGTCCCCGTTCGGCTACTTCCGCGGCGCCGTGCCGGTGATGGCTGCTGACCTGAGCGTGCTGCCCAATACCGGCATCCTTACCCAGATTTGCGGTGACGCCCACGTGCGCAACGTGGGCGCATTTGCCGCGCCCGATGGCCGCCTGGTCTTCGACATCAACGACTTCGATGAGACCATTCGCGGCCCCTTTGAGTGGGACCTGAAGCGCATGGCGGCGTCTCTGGTCATCGCCGGCCGCGAAGCCGGCCACAAGGATGCCTCCGCGCGCGCGGCTGCGGAGCTTTGCGTCCACCACTATGCCGAGCTGATTCGCACGCTGGCAAAGATGCCCGCCATTGAGGCCGCCCGGTTCCAGGTGCATCGCATCGGACAGGTCCCGCCAATCCTCGAAGCGCTGCTCAAGGCGGAGCGTTCCACGCCGCTGCACACGCTTGAGCGGCTGACGGAGCCGGCCGGCGACGGCGAAATGCGCCGGTTCAAAGAAGAGAAGCCGTTGCTGACGCGCGTCACCGGCCGTGCCGCGGCTGAGGTGCTTGCCGGTCTGGCGCCCTACCGGGAAGTGCTGGAGCCGCAGCGGCAGCACCTGCTCGGGTTCTACCGCCCCGTGGACGTGGCGTTCAAGGTGGTGGGAAACGGCTCGGTAGGCCTGCGCGATTACTGCATCCACCTTGAAGGCAACAGCACTGGCGATCCCCTGTTCCTGCAGATGAAGGAAGAGCCGGACTCCGCCTACGCGCCGTATCTGCCGGAGGCGTGCTCACCCCATCACAACGGCCAGCGCGTGATCGACGGCCAGCGTTCCATGCAGGTGCAGTCGGACCCATTCCTGGGCTGGACCCGGATCGGCGGCCGCGACTTCCTGGTTCGCCAGCTCAATGACCACAAGGGTTCCATCGAGATCGAGGACCTGGCCGGAAAAAAGCTGGCGGCATTCGCTGAAGTCTGCGGCGAGCTGCTGGCGCGCAGTCACTCCCGCGCCGGCGATCCGCTTACCCTGGCCGGCTACATCGGCAGCGGCGAAAGCTTTGCCGAGGCGCTGGCCGCTTTCGGCATCCGCTACGCTGACCAGGCAGAGAAGGACTGGGCCGAACTGCGCAAGTGGCTCCGCGCGCGATAGCGGCTACTTGACCAGCACTCGCGCCGTTTCAACCGGCTTGCGATTCTGGTTTATCTGCGCCGAATCAGCGGGTTCACGGCCGGACGGTTCCGGCTTCTTCCCCACGCCCAGGAAGGCTTGCGCCTGCCGCGACATTCCGCGAAAGAGCGCGGCAAGAATGTCACCCAGGGACATGGGATGATGGAGTTCAAAACGGCAGAGCTTGCCATGGCCCAGCATAGAAATCAACCTTCCACAGGGAATGAACCAGGCACCAGGATGAACCTGTAAATTTGAGCTTCTTTTTGCGCCTCGAGGCGGTTTTCAGGATTGGGGAATGCCTGATGGCGCAAGGGCCGGAGAGTTCGCTTACTTTCCTAGGATGCAGACCGGCCGCCAATCACCTGGTTTTGTCATGGAAACTTCATCTTCTTCTTAATGTATAGTCAGCTTGACATTTCATTAGAACCGGGCTACGCTCATTCGTAAAGGTTGCTTTACATGGGCGGAACGCCTCAGTACCGTATCGTCAACAAGATCAAGGAGCTGCGCCTGGCTCGCGAATGGACCCAGGAGCAGCTTGCCGAGGCCGCCGGCGTCTCCCGCCAAAGCATCATCTCCATTGAACGCAACCGTTATGTGCCGTCGCTGGAGTTGGCGCTGATCTTCGCGCGCATCTTTGCCTGCTCAACTGACGAGATCTTTCACCTGGAGACTTTGCCGTGACCCATCCCCTCGCCCGCATACCTTTCCTTGGCCCGTTGGTGGACGAGCGCTTCCTCGACCATCGCCGCCGCGCCTCCAGCATTGCCGGAATTGCCGCCGCCATCCTGGCCGTCATCCTCTTTGAATATCGCTTCTTCCGCTACGGCATCTGGGACTGGGCCCTGTTTGCCGTCACCCTGGTCTTCGTGGTCCTCAAAATGACGCTGTTTTTCTGGCATCGCAGTCACCGCTGATCATTAATGGGAGTTGCCATGTGCCTTCATCGTCGCCTTGATTCCCGTTCTCGCGCCATACTGGGCCTGGGGAACATCTGCCTCTTCACCAGCGTGTCCGTCTCGCTGTGGGGCACTACTTTTGCCCTCCAGCACCGTGCCCTCTTCAACGGCCTGCGCTTCGGCCTGCTTTCGCTGGCCATCTGTCTGAACTTCTGGGCCATGCGTTCAGCCGCCCGCGGGAACAAGGGCAACACCTAAGCCGCTGCGGCTGGGAAAGCCGGATCGCCTGTGCCTTCCCAGGGATCTCACATGAATCCGGCGCGAAGGAACTTCGCGATTATCGCTTTGGAAATGTCGTCAGCCTGGTGGAGGGTTTTTTTCTCCACGTGGAACCAGACAATCCTCTCCACCCCGTTGATGGGGCGCACCGTCACTTCAAAGCTGTCGTCCACAAACACCAGCGTCTCGCTTGTAAACAGCACGGTGCGCGTCCTGGGTGTGTATTCGCCGCCCAGCATGTGTCCATCTTCGCGCCGGATCGTCAAGTAGTTTGGCCGCAGGTCGGAGGATTCCAATATCCGCCGCCCGGACCGGGCGTTGACATCGAGGCATCGATTTGAAATCGCCTCCCTGAGCGCTGTCCACTCCTGTTCATGCAGCTCGTCGATCATGTGCGCCCGCTTCGACCGAAGGCGATCCTGGGCTTCCGCCTTGGCCTTGCTATGCTCGTAAGCCGCAAGCACGTCGTCTTCCCATGCCATCTCCGCACCTCTTCATCTTGACTAAGCGCCGCCCTCTGTCCCGCCATCCAGCTGCGCCGAAAATGTCGGCCGTAACCGGGCAAGTAAGTCAATTCAAAAGAATGACCGCACAGAAAGCCTGCCGCACCAGCAACCGGTGACTGCGCCTGGCTTTTCTTTGCCCAAGGATACCCCAATCCGAACCGCCGGAAACCACTCGGAAGTACCAAAGAGCCGATCGTCACCGGTTGGCAACGGATTTGTGGACCTCAAGGGAAACTACGGCTTCCGTGGGGCGGTCTGGCGCTGGAACCAGGTTGCGAGTTCGTCCTCCGTGACCTCGCCCGCGGCAAGGCCCAGCATGGTCAGGTACGCGTCTTCCTGCGAAGCGCATACTTCCAGCCCATTCACATCGAGAAAAGTGAAGGAGACCACCAGCGCGGTTCGCTTGTTTCCATCCACAAAAGGGTGGTTCGCGGAAATCCCATACGCGTATGCGGCGGCAAGCCGCGTGAGGCCCGGCTTGGGTTCTTCATATGCCCAAATGTTGCGGGCACGCGCCAGTGCGGATTCCAGCAACCCGCTGTCACGGATTCCCGCTGAGCCCCCATGCGCGACAAGTTCCGCATCGTGCATGATCATCGCGTCCATTGAGTCCATCCAGATTGGCTCGCGCATTTACTCAGCCAGCTTGCGCAGAGTGTCACGATATTTGCGCATGACGCGCTGGGCCGATTCCATCTTCTGCATGAACTGATCGTCGTAAACGGACAGGTTGGCGCCAAAAGGCGTCTCGGAAATGCAGACAGTATCGCCCTTTTCGAGTTTGAGCCGGGACAGGACTTCCTTGGGCAAAATGATGCCGGCGGAATTGCCGATCGCAATCACTTTGGTTGTGGTGGGCATAGGCGATTCCTCCAACCGGAATTATAACATAAGTAATAACGAATAATTGAGGTCCGGAGGGTGATTGAGTTACGCCGCCACCGGCGTCCCTTCCGCCGTGAGCGTCAGCACGGTGATGTCGTCCTCCTGGCCGTAATCCTGCGCGGCGCGGGCAATGGACTCCGCGGATTGCGTGCTGATGGCGGTGGTGCGGTCGAAACCGAAGAGTTCGCCGGTGCGGGAGCGCGCTTCCAGCACGCCATCTGTGAGCAGCGTGAGTGGCTGGCCCGGGCCGAGATGGAGGACCGTCTCGGCGTAGAAGGCATCCGGCGAAAGGCCGAGCGGCAGGCCATTTTCGACATGCGCTTCATGGCCGCCGATGTATGGAGCAAGATGGCCGGCATTAGCAGCGGTGAGCGTGCCGTCCGGGTCCAGGCGCAGCACCAGGCAGGTGGTGAATCCGCCATGGCTGCGCGAGAGCATGCGGACGTTCATGGCGCGCAGGATCTCCGCCGGCGATTGCGTGTAATGGGCCAGCGTGCGCAGCGTGCCCACCAGCAATGAAACCGTCATGGCCGCGGGCATGCCCTTGCCGCTCACGTCGCCGACTGCGATCAAGGCGCCGCCGCGCTCCAGGGGCATGATCTGGAAGAAGTCGCCGCCGACTTCCGAGGCGGGCTTGTAGGCCGTTTTCAGGATGAAGCCGGGAATGGTGGGAATGTCAGTGGGGATGAGCACCTGCTGGACAACGCGTGCGGCTTCCAGTTCAGCCTCAAGGCGCTCTTCATCGCGGCGGCTGCGGGCGTAGCTGCGGACCAGGATGATGAGCACGGCGAACATTTCAAAGGTGCCGAGCAGCGAAAACAGGCTGATGGGGAACGGCCACTGCGAGGGCTGACTCAGGAGGCGATGGACGGCGCCGGCCCATGAGAACGTTCCCAGGATGGGAACGGTGACGACGAACGCCAACGACTGGGCCGCGAGCATCAGGGCGTTGGGGACGAGAAGGAAGAGCGCGTCCGGGTGGCGCCTGCGGAAGCCGATCCACAGCATGCCCACCATGCAGAAGTGCTGCAACACGCCGGTGAGAGTGTCGGCGAAGGAAATCGCCGGGTGGCCGGGCGACATTCCGCCCCAGAACATGAACATCGAATTCAGGAGAATGAAGCCGGCCGCGCCCCAGAACAGCCAGCGGCGGCGCTGGCGCAGGAGAATTACATAGAACTCATTCTGCAAGTACTGGGCGACGGCAAACAGGATCGCAAGCAGAGCGTACAAAGAGTGATGCGGGGTGGGGAAGAAGTTGACCACCAGTGAAAGGCTGGAGAAGATGCCCCAGCAAAGCTGGCTCACGCCCCACAGGAGATACTCGCGCTCCTTGCGCCGGAGCAGGAAAAGCCCGACCCCCGCGAGACCGGTGAGGAAGTTGAGGTAGGTGTCCAGGACGTTTTCGGCGTTATACCAGAAAATGTTGTGGGTATCGAGCGCCCGGTAATCTTCGAGCACCTCTGCGTCCCCGAGTCGCGGCACGTTGAGGAGCCCGCCGGACGCTATACGCGCACTCCCAGGCCATTGCCACACGCGGATCGCCAACTCCAGCGGCTGCCCGGGAGCCACCGCATCGGCCGGAATTCGATACAGCTTCAGAAAATCGTAGTCGTAGCGGGGATGCGGCGGCATGCCCCCGGACTGTCCGATGAGCTGCCCGTTGGCGAAGACCTGATAGCTGTCCACCACGTATTGCAGGTAGAGCGCAAGCTGGCCCGGGTGCGCCGGCAGCGTGACGCGAAGCCGGTACCAGGCGGTTCCGGTGTAGCCGCGATAGCCCTGCTCCGACCAGGGCTTTCCGGCGGCAAGCAGTGACCAGGAAGAATCGTCAAAGCCCGCGCTGGCCCACGCGGGATTGTCGCCGGTGTGAAATCGCCACGGGCCGGCCAACTGGGCCATGGGCACGCGGTCACGGTCAAAGTCCGCGAGCTGCGCCGCGGCGGACGCGGCGGAAAGCAGCAGAAGAATCCAGGTGGCAAGAAGGCGCATGCATCTGCCCTGCAATTGATGAAAATTAGAGCGTGGCCCATTCGGGAAATATTCGGAATCATTGCACAGCCGTATGCGCTTTGGGAAATGCCTTTGCGGCGCCCGCCTGCACGTGCCCGGCCCCGGCACAGCTAGCGCCAGTCGTCCCGCAGCGCCAGCCCATCCGTCACCACGCTGTCAAACTCCGCGCTCTTCTTGATGAAGATCTCGCTGAAGGCGCGGTCCTGCTTCAGCAGGATGGCCTGCAGCCGCACCAGCTCCAGCAGCGCCAGGAACATGGCCACCAGCGCGCGCTCCGATTTGGTGTGCGCCAGCAATTTGCGCAGCCCCACGGGCCGGTCCTCCATGGTCAGCCGCCGCGCCAGGAACTGGATCATCTGCCCCACCGTGACGGCGTCATCCTGCACGCTGAAGATAGGGCGCTTGCGAGCCCGCTCCATGATGTCGCGAAAGATGCGCATCAGGTCGGTGGTATCGGCGGCGATCTCCGGCTCCGCGTTCACGTCGTCGCGGAACTCGCGCACGCCCGGGTTGGTCCACGTGGCCGCCTCCAGCATCTGCTTCTGCTTCAGCATCTGCGCGGCGTTCTTGAAGCGCTCATGCTCCAGCAGCCGCTCCACCAGCTCGCGCCGCGGATCGTCGCCCATCTCATCCAGGCTGATCTTCTCCCGTGGCAGCAGCATCTTGCTCTTGATGTGGATCAGCAGCGACGCGGTGTAGATGAACTCCCCAGCCACGTCCACGTCGCTCGCCTTCAGCTGGTTTACATACGTCAGGAACTGCGCCGTGATCTTCGCAATGGGAATGTCGTAGATGTCGATATCCTGCTTGCGGATCAGGTCGAGCAGCAGGTCCAGCGGTCCATCGTAGACCTGCCGAACCATCACGTTGAAAGGCGAAAACTCCTCCGCTTCCGGCTTCTTCGTCTTCGCTGGAGCAGGTTTCGCGGGCTTCTCCGCCGGCGGCTTGGGATGCGTCAGTACCAGCGGCGGCGCTTCTGTTCCGTTTTCTTCGGGTCCCTTGGTCCCTTGGTCCCTCGTTCCCTGTCTTTCTGTTCCCTGATCCCTGTTCCCTGTTCCCTGCTTTTCCGGCTCCGGGTCGGGCGCATCCGGCGTGGGATCGGGGTTCGGCTCGGGATCGGGCCCCGGCGGCGGATCTGTCATCGGCGCAGGCGGGGGATCGGGCTCGCGCACAGGCGCTTTAGGCGCGTCTTCGTTCTGGTCCATTGCAGTCCCGGCGGCCACGCCTTCCGTAGTCGAATTGGAGGAGGATTCCTTCACTGTCCCTGTTTCCTAATCCCTAATCCCTGATCCCTAATCCCTAATCCCTGATCCCTGATCCCTGTTCTTACGCCAACTTCATCGCCGCGCGTACTTCGGTCATCGTCTGCTCGGCTCTTGCTCCCGCCCGTGCGGCGCCGTCGCGCAAAATATCGCTGACCTCATCGTTTGTGAACCCAGCCCGCCGCTCCCGGATCGGATTCAGAATCTGCACCAGCGCGTCGGCAGCCCAGCCTTTGCATTCGATGCAGCCGATCCCCGCCGAGCGGCACCCCTCGTACACCTTCGCCATGGTCTCCGGCGTGGAAAAAACCTTGTGCAGGTCGCCCACCGGGCACGTGTCCGGGTCGCCGGGATCGCTGCGGCGGATACGCGCCGGGTCCGTGACCATGGTCTTCAACTTGGCGCGCACCTCCGGCTCCGGGTCGGAGATCAGAATCGTATTCCCGTAGCTCTTTGACATCTTGCGCCCATCCGTCCCCGGCAGCTTGGGCGAAGGCGTCAGCAGCACCTGCGGCTCGGGCAGCACATCCCGCCCGTCCAGCTTGTAAAAGTTGTTGAACCGCCGCGCCACCTCGCGCGTCAGCTCCACGTGCGCCTGCTGGTCCTGCCCCACCGGCACAAACGCCGCCTGGTACATCAGAATGTCTGAAGCCATCAGCACCGGGTAGCCCAGGAATCCATACATGCTCAGGTCTTTGTTGGCCAGGTTCTCCTGCATATCCTTGTAGCTGGGCACGCGCTCCAGCCAGCCCACCGGCGTCACCATCCCCAGGTAGAGCGGCAGCTCAAAGTGCTGCGGCACGTGGCTCTGCACAAAGATGGTGGTGCGTTTCGGGTCCAGCCCCGCCGCCAGAAAATCCAGCGCCACCTCTTGCGTGTTAGGCAGGATGTTCGAGGGGTCCTCGTAGTCCGTGGTCAGCGCGTGCAGGTCGGCCACAAAAAAGTAGCACTCGTATTTGCCCGTGTCCTGCAGGCGCACCCAATTGGCCAGCGCCCCCATGTAGTTGCCCAGGTGGAGCTTGCCGGTGGGTCGCATGCCGCTGAGCACGCGCGGCCGGGACGGAGATGTAGAGGAGTCAGGCATTTTGGGATCGTTTCGAATCTGGAACAAAACCGCAGACTTCCGGCCTTGCGGCAAACATCGCGGAACGGCTTTTGTTTATTGTACCGGCCAGACGCAGCTAATGATCACAGCGCGCTAAGCGCGTCAAACACAAGCTGCAACGCCGGGAAGATGAACAGCGACAGAATGAACCCTCCCACCAGGAACATCAGCATATAACTGATCCACATCGGAATGCGGTCGTAGACCTGCATGGCGTTGTAAGGCAGCAGGTTGCGAACGAGCCTGCTCCCGTCCAGCGGCGGAATGGGAAACAGGTTGAAGAAAAACAGCGACAGGTTGATCAGGATAGCCAGCGAAGCAAGTATCGCAACGGCCACAATCCACGACGACGTGTTCAACGCCAGGATCTGGCGATCGACGACCGCGGCAAACGTGAACTCAACCAGCCTGTGCCCGTCCGGCGTCGCGAACGATATGACCGCCAGCACCAGGAACGCCACCGCTACCAGGATCAGGTTCGACAGCGGCCCGGCAAGCGTGGTCAAGTTGTCGTCGCGGCGAATCTTCTTGAAATTGCGCGTGATCACCGGCGTGGGCTTGGCCCAGCCCACAATGAACCCGCTGAACATCGAGAACCCGATGAACGGCCCAAAGATGATCAGCGCCGGAAACAGCAGCGTGCCGAACGGATCGATGTGGTACATCGGGTTCAGCGTCACCCGCCCCTCCAGCCGCGCCGTCTGGTCGCCCAGCCGCGACGCCATCCACGCGTGCGCGCACTCATGAAAGCTCAGCGAGAAGAGCAGCAGGACAAACTCGAAGATGGCGACAACAAAACTCTGCGGCAACGGCGTGCTCCAGAACGGGAAAACTCAGAGTAGCATGATGGACTGAGCCACTGGAGCGAATGGCGCGCACGCCGAGCGCAGGCTTATGCAGCTTCTGCCGCAATCAGGCGACGGCGTCCAGGCCCTTCTTATCGACAAGCGACAGCAACTTCAACGAGGGCCCCTGTGGCTTCTTTTCGCCGCGCTCCCATTTGCTCACCAAGCTGGGCGTGACATTGAGATATGCAGCAAACACCGCCTGGCTTGCATTCTCGCGCTCGCGCAGACGGCGAATCCGGCTCGGGGTCATCTCTTGAACCGGCGTAAGGCACATCGCATCGAACCGGCGCATGGTTTTGCGGTCCATGCCGCCGGTGGCATAAAGATCGGACGCGGTCTCATGAATAGCCGCTAGTGCGGGCGAACTGTATTTGGCAGGCATGGTTAAGCTCCTTCTGGTTCCGTGATCTCGATTAGCGAGCCGGCTGCGGCCTGGTGCGCAATCTCTGCATTGCTGTAACCCAAAATGACTTGGGCAAGTTCGCGAAATGCCTCCAGATCCCTGGAGCTGATGTTTCCAAGATCCTTCTTCTCGAAGCCAAACGCAAAAACGGCTCTCACATTCAATCGGAAAAGAACGATTGCACGCGATCCTCCCGATCTTTCTTCTCCCTTTCGCGCGATGCGGAGTTTTATGACACCGCCGCCAAGATCGGCATCGATCACGCCTGAATCCGCGCGCACGGCAGAGTGCCAGAGGACCGCGTCCTCAATTCTCGCCTTCCGCGCGAACCGTGAAAAGGACTTGGTCATTGTAGACGGCCAGCCGCGTTCGATGGGGAGGGGGCACCGGCTCAAAGTATAGCACCGGGTACTAGGATTATGAATGCGTTTTAATTGGACTGGCTGTACCGTCCACGCGCCCTCGTGGGTACAAATCCAGCCCTCGCGCGGTCTAATTAAGTAAACCAACAGGAATTTGCGCCGATGTTCGAAAGGAGAACGTCCATGGCGAAATGGTTTGTGGGAATCTGCCTCTGCCTTGCGATTGGCGGGGCCTGGGCACAGGAGAACGACGCGGCGAAGGCCAACGAGCTCTACCAGGCGCGCAAAAAGGTGGACGCCCTGCCCCTCTATGAGGAGCTGGCCAAAAGCTATCCCAACGAAATGCAATACCAGGAACGCCTGGCCGATTGCCTCGACGCGGAGTCGGCGCAACTGTCCGATCCGGTTCAGATCATGGCCGTGCGCACGCGCATGCGCGACGCGGCGAAGCGCGCTGTCGAGCTGGGCGACAAGGTCAGATACATCCAGGTGATGGCGGAAGCCGATCCCAACGATATTCCCTACGCCGACTTGGCCGGCAAGGGAGCTGCCCTACTCCGCGAAGGTGAGAAGGCCTACTCCGCCGGCGATTTCACCCTGGCCATGCAGAAATACACCGCGGCCGCCGAGGCCGATCCGCAGCTCTATGACGCTCGCCTCTACGCCGGTGACACTGCTTACGTCCAAAAGGACCTGCCCACTGCTGCCAACTGGTTCGCCCGCGCCATCGATGTCAACCCAGACCGCGAAACTGCGTACCGTTACTGGGGTGATGCAATCCTCAAGCTCGGTAACGATCCCGATGCGGCAAAGTCAAAATTCATCGAGGCCATCGTGGCCGAGCCCTATAGCCACATGTCGTGGCAGGGCGTCGAGAACTGGACCGCGCGCCAACAGGCGACGTTGATACCGCCCAAGATCGACCTCCCCGCGCCCCCGCAGCACGATCCCAAAAAGCCCAAAAACATAACCATCAACATTGACCCCAACGCCAAAGAAGACGCCAGCGCTGTCTGGCTGAGCTACCAGATGGAGCGCGCGCTTTGGCAGAACGAGAAATTCGCCAAGGAGTTTCCCGGCGAAAAGACCTATCGCCACTCGCTGCGTGAAGAGGACTCAGCCCTGACCACGGCCTTGACCGTGGCACGCGAACTCAAGACTCCGTCGGAAAAGCTCGACGAAAGCCTGCGCAACCTGCTTGAGCTCCAGCAGGCCGGCATGCTCGATTGCTGGATCCTCATCAACGCCGCCGACAACGGCATCGCCGAGGATTACGCCGCCTACCGCAAGGACCACCGCCAGCTCCTGCACGACTACCTGGCGCGCTTCGTCATCCACGGCGGCATTACGCCCTCGCAGGAATAAGAAATCAGGGATTGCAGTCTCCAGGAGTTAGCAGGTGGGAGGAATAAATGGCAGTCATCCATTCAAAGTCAAGCCGCTTGACCTTCGCAGCACTTATCTTGCTCGTGGCGCCTATCCTTACCGCCCAAACTTCTCGCTCCCTTGAGTGGCATCTTGAACAACAGCCGGCTTCTGTTCCGTGCAGTTCAGACGACATCGCATTTGTGAACGCACCGGAACAGGTCGCCCTGGAAAGGAGTTACAACCTCGTGCCCCACCTTCCCGCGCCGGGCGTCAGTTCGATCTACGAGTGGCAATGCGAATCGATAAGCGCGCCGGCATTCAATAAAGCTCGAGTGCTCATCATCTCCAGGCCAAGTGTTCTCGATGACGGCCTCGCGTACACTCTCATCCTGCCGAAGGGTTCAACCAGCGCGCGCCTTCTCCCGTTCTTAAGCGGCATGAACCTGCTTGACAACGGTACAGAAGGTGACTGGCATAATCGAGCAGCCATGAATGCAATGCTCCAGACAGCCGAGTACGGAGAACCGGGAACGATTGATTGGCTGGCACTGAGCCTTGCTTACTTGACCATCATTGGCAACGCTCCGGACCTTGCCGATCGCCACTACTCCCCGAAACCTGGTGAGTTGCAATTCGAGCCATATGCGGTAACTGGTCTGTTAGCCGAGTTACCCGCTCTTAGACGCAAGAACTTATTACCCGCCCTGGAGTGCGATAAGGACAACTATTGCAAGGTTCACTTTTATTACAGAACCGAGCCCGTTGAGCCCCTCCAGGTTGCCGAACTCTTCTTCCATTTCGAGGGTCGAACCCTGACCCTGCTGGCCGCTGACGTCCGGGACTATCAGGAAAGAGATAAAGCCAGGCGCCATGCGCCGAGATAGCACCCCGACGGCTCCTCCGACTCGCCGACCTGCCAACTCGCCGCGAACTGCGGCCGTGCCTCTTCGCTGAGGGCTGACAGCTGAAGGCTGATGGCTGCCTCTATCAATTCCGCATCGCGGGAAACTCGCCCACAACCTCGTGCTCGCCGATCCGGGCCCCGCCCTGCACAATGGCGTGCGAGCCGATCATGGCCCCAGCGCCGATCTCCGTCGCCATCAGCGCCACCTGGTCAAAATTATCCGGGTTGCGCTGATAACTGAGGATCCGCGCATACGACCCCACCACCGCGTTCTTCCCAATCTTGATTCCGCCCCGGTCCTGCAGCAGCGCCCCTTGCCGGATCACCGCGCCATCGCCGATCGACAGGTTGTAACCGTACGTGAAATCCACGCCGTGAAAGATCCGCACCCCCGCGCCCATGTGATCAAAAATGTGCCGCCCCAGCATGCACCGGAAACGCAGCCCCAGCCAGTGGTTCAGCCCGATCGGCGACCGGTCGAACATCTGCCAGAACCAGATCAGCGGCTTCCTTCGCGCAAACCGCTCCCGATCCACATCGGCAAAATGCTCCGCCTCCAGCGTCACGTTCGCCGGGTCCAGGCTCATCGTCAGCACGTTCCCCGGCAGCTCGCTGGTCAGCGTCAGGTTCAGCTTGCCCCCGGCCGGACGCCCCAGGTAGATCTGCGTCAACTGGTCGCGCACAATCTCTGACCGCCGCTCCGGCGCGCAGTGCTTCACAAACTCCTCGTCCAGAAACTGCAGCCAGCGCCGATAAATTTCCTCCGCCTCCGGTGCCGGATGCGGCGCGCTGGCCCCCACAAAGGATCCCGAATTGAGTTGAGTCGCCATACACTCAGGACGATACACCAGCCCCACCGGATCAAGCGACCGCCCCACGCGTTATCCTGAACAGTCGCACCGGAGCCCGCACAATGTCCGATCAGCCAACACCCATCCCGTCCTACGTTCCCGAGCCCAAAGCCCCGCTAGCCACCGTCGCTACTCTCGGCCAGCATGAAGGCCAATCCATCACCCTCCGCGGCTGGCTCTACAACTCCCGTGAGTCCGGCAAGCTCCTCTTCCCTATCTTTCGCGACGGCTCCGGCACCGTCCAGGGCGTGGCCCACGTCAAATCCGTCCCACCTGAAGTCTTCGCCGCCCTCAAAGGCCTCACCCAGGAATCCTCCGTCATCGTCACCGGCAAGGTCCGCGCCGACAAGCGCGCCCCCGGCGGCTTTGAGCTCGACGTCGAAGACATCCAGGTCATCCAGCGCGTCCCCGAGTCCGACCCCTACCCCATCACCCTCAAAGAGCACGGCGTCGACTTCCTCATGGAGCGCCGCCACCTCTGGATCCGCTCCCCCCGCCAGTCCGCCATCCTCCGCATCCGCGCGGAAATCATGCGCGCCGCCGCCGAATATTTTGATAGCAACGGCTTCATCCGCACCGATCCCCCCATCCTCACTCCCGCAGCATGTGAAGGCACCTCCACCCTCTTCCCCGTCGACTACTTCGGCGACCCCGCCTACCTCACCCAGTCCGGCCAGCTCTATATCGAGTCCACCGCCCTCGCCCTGGGCAAGGTCTACAGCTTCGGCCCCACCTTCCGCGCGGAGAAGTCCAAGACCCGCCGCCACCTCACCGAGTTCTGGATGGTCGAGCCTGAAGTGGCCTACTGCGACCTCAACGGCCTCATGGAGCTCGCCGAAAACTTCATCTCCCACATCGTCCAGTCCGTCCTCAAGAACCGCGCCAGCGAGCTGGCCGTCATCGAGCGCGACCCGGCCAAACTCGCAGGCATCCTCCCGCCCTTCCCCCGCCTGCGCTATGACGAGGCCGCCAAAATGCTCAACGAGGCCCACGCCAAGGGTGAGCTGGAGCAGCCCTTCGAGTACGGCAACGACTTCGGCTCCCCCGACGAGACCTGGCTCACCAAGCAGTTTGACAAGCCGGTCATGGTCCACCGCTACCCCGCCGCGGTAAAGGCGTTTTACATGGAGCCCGACCCCGACGACCCCACCTTCGCCCTCTGCGTCGACGTGCTAGCCCCCGAGGGCTACGGCGAAGTCATCGGAGGCAGCCAGCGCGTAGCCAGCTATGACCTGCTCAAGCAGCGCATCGAGCAGCACAACCTCCCGCTCGAAGCCTTCCAGTGGTATCTCGACCTGCGCAGATACGGCTCAGTCCCCCACGCCGGCTTCGGCATGGGAATCGAAAGGTTGGTAGCCTGGGTCTGCGGCCTGGATCACGTAAGAGAGACCATCCCCTTCGCCCGCACCCTCCACCGGATTTATCCATAAACTACTGCAGCGAGATCTGAGGAGAACGCCCCGCGCTTTAAGTTCAATTTCGCGCCTGCGCCAAACCTGAGTTGCATCCAGGGCAAACGCATTTCAAAACATCTCCAAGAGTCTGGATAAAAACCGGTCATCCCAGCCGGCCCGTTTGAATTTTCCGCGGAGCGAGCCTTTTGAGCCTTCCTTTTGCATGGCGTTGATCACCA
>Ga0265338_10004575_pt1 | contig 18610 bp, 23 predicted proteins | sample 42126metaG_FD_193579 | JGI IMG/M metagenome (GOLD analysis project Ga0265338, IMG submission 193579) | Rhizosphere microbial communities from Carex aquatilis grown in University of Washington, Seatle, WA, United States - 4-21-26 metaG | ecosystem: Host-associated > Plants > Roots > Rhizosphere... | reverse complement strand
CGAGCGACTGGCCAGGCATCCCTTCAAGGAGGCGGTTTGATGGGGGAAGTTTTTTACGGCCTGGGCGGAGGCGAACAAGCCGCGCAAGCCAAACAACGCCGTTCCGTGCGATGCGGAACGGCTTTTTCATTGGAACCCTATAGAATAAAGGGTTTCTCAGCGGCAGGACGGTTTTCCTGCCACTTTCCTGCCAGTTGACCACCCACGCAACTGAACAAATTCAGTTCTTTTGCGTATGAGCAAGCAAATCGAGCCGGTGCGGCATAAAGGCGTGGTTGTAAACATTACCAACTGCCAGACCACCAAGGATGGTGTTGTTTACGAAAGTTATCAGGTCAGCGATTACAGTTCGGGCAAACGAAAGCGGTGGACTTTTGCCTCTCCCGACGAAGCAAAAAAGAAAGCCAAGGAAATCGCCGTGGCCGCCGTTACCGGCCAGCACAGCGTGCTCACGTTATCGCCTTATGAGAGCGAAATCCGGGCGGCATTTGAAGCCTTGCCTCCAGACATCCGCCTAGGCCGTGCCGCTGAAATTGTACGGGCCTGTTGCCAAATCGTTGACCCGGATGAAATTTTGGTTGCCTGCCGATTTTGGAGGGAAAATCATCTCGATAGAAAGTTTACGGCCAAAAGGGCAGGGGAGGCAGTCGCCGAATACTTGGCTCGACAAGGCCGATTGAGCCAGCGTCGGCAAGAAACGCTTGCGACCTATCTGGCAGCATTTTCAAAGTGCTTCGCCGGGAAGACCTTGGACGAGATCACCACGGCTGGCATTCGGGACTGGATCGATTCCAAGACAAGCTGGAAATCACCAAAAACCCGTAATGAGGTTCGATGTGCTGTTGGCCTCCTCTACCAGGATGCCGTCGAACGGGGCTACGTTGGCAAGGGATACAACCCAGTGAAGGAGATTAAGGCCGAGAAGGTCAAGTCCGGTGAAGCAGGCGTGTTTATGCCAGAGCAGGTTCGGCAGGTTTTGCACAACGTTGAAGACGAACTGGCTCTACCTATGGCATTGTGGTTCTTCGGTTCATTGCGCAAAGAGAACCTTGTGCGCATCCAATGGCCCGCTCTGAAGGCGGCTCTTAAAACCGGCTTTTTGAAGATTGCGGCCCACGAAGACTTGAAAACAGGTGCCCGCACGGTGGCGCTGGAGCAAAATATGCGGTCGTGGATCGAATGGTTCCTATCTCGGCACCCGGACGCCAGTGGGCTTGTGCTTCCACCCAGGCACAGCGAGAACCGCAAGATTGACAACCTGACGCGAAAAATCGTCTGCCGATCTAAGGTCACGTGGGTTGATAATGCACCACGGCATAGCTGCATCTCGATGCGCATTGCCCGTGGGGACAATGTTCAGTCAATTGCCAAGGCGGCAGGAAACAGTTTATCGCAGATTCAAAAGCATTATTGGAACAAATCCGACGAAATTACTGCTGCAATTGCTAATGAGTATTTTTCAATTGTACCACTTGGGATCACCCTGAACATTGACGCGATGCCGAAGCCGGACGGTGCAACAGAACGCTCGCGCTGCCGAACCCGTAACCGGGGGATGATGCCGCCTCGTCAACAGGGAAACCTCGAATTTCCAAAAATGTGAAGCAACCTCCGTTAACCACCGCTTTGGTGATTGAAGACGAGGAAGTGGAGGAATGGGACCGGCTGGATGCTTTGGAAGTCTATTTTCCTGACCCGTTGCCCGACGAGTCGGAAACCGCCGTCAAACTGCGATACTCGTTTACGGTTGAGGGCTACAGAGTCACCAGGATCGAGCAAGCGCCAACGCACCCCACCGTCTGGATTGTGAGGGCCGTTCGCACGACTGCCGTGAAAATCCCCGAACATCGGCATGTCTTCCGGCACATCCAGGATTTGCTCAGAAGAGCTGGATTTTCTTTACGACACGACGAACTGACGGTTGACCAGACCGGGGACCGGATTCTGGTCGCTTTCCAATACGCGAAATGGGCACCAAACTTTGAGGAAATACTACGTGAACCGCAGGAGGTTTTGTGCGATTATGCCGACATACCGCAGTGAAAGTGACTGAGAACTCAAGGCTTTGCCCACGATGAGAATCACCGCACAGGACCTATATGGACTGTTTGCACCTTCTGTGTGCAGCCTGCGGGTCTGGCTGCGGGCCAAAGCTGAACCGAAAGCTGTTCGTGTGGCTGAGGAAAATGCCAGTGAGGTTTGTGCTGGATTGAACCAAATTGCGGAGTCCAATTGCTGACGCATTTTTATCCTCTCCTTGAAAAGGAATGGTCGGATTGCTGGACCAGTGCCACCGCTCCAGATTGAATCTCAACTCATGCACTACAGGCAAGCGCGTTCAAAAAATCAGGATTGCCAGAGAGATTCGCTGGCAGATTCTCTTTTGTAAATGATCCTGCGGCGAACGGCATTTCTATTTGATCGGCACTGGCAGCGAAAAGAGTAAATGGTGCGTGAGAATTGCCAGAAAGGTGATCTTCCAAACTCTGGCATATTTTGCGAAGGCTATCGGCTGAAAACTCAATCTGACCGTAATGCTTCACTTGGGTTTCAAGCAACTCTGTCATTGGCCGCGTGGACAACATTTCCACCAGGTACGTGGCCAAACTATGTGACAACCGAAAACCAAACCGACGCGAAATACAGAGTGATCTCGCTACGCACACTGCCGGGAAAGGATTGTCGCGTAGATTTATGTCCAAAACCCTATTGTTCCAGGCAGAGAAAAAACCTGCTTCGTAAATTCGCCTCGACCTGCCTTTGTCTGCCGAAAGCTCAATAACCACGCCATCTGCGTTCAGAAATGTCGTGAAGGGCAACTTCTCGAATGACGGCTCCTCTAAAATGCCAGAGCGAAAAGCCCACGTGGCGCTTAACGGCCAAGCATCAACTGACATGTTCTGTATTCGCAAACGCAATCCACCGTAGCTATTTCGGCGCTGGATAAGCCTTTCAAAAATGGACTCAAAAAACTCGAAATGTTGGTCGTCAAAAACAAGGTCAAGATCACGCGGTTGGTAATATCTTCCATGATGAAGAACCCCACGAGGAATCCCTCCAAAGGCAAAGACAGTCAATCCGCGCTGACGAACGACTCGGATCACCTCCAAAAGAGCGGCAGGACGACCACCCTGCTGTGAGACAAATGCAGAAAAATTTTCGCGCAACAAACGAGCTAAATCATCTGGATTCTGTTTAACCATTTTGCAGTTCCCGGTTCAGATTTAACGCGAACGTATCGGTCATCCCACAAATATAATCAGTAATGAGCAAAGCTTTACGGTAGGTATCAGGAAGCGATTTTTCATGGGTTGTCGGGTTTTCAAAAACTGTACGATAATTTTGTGAAAGCAGATTGTATGTCTTTCGGGCAAATGTCTTTGGTTTCTCACTCGGATTAGCTCTCCAAAATGTATCCATTAGATAGTGGATAACGTTACGTCCCAACAGCTCCAAGCGCAAGGTTTCCTTGGAACAGTAAACATTCTTGCACCCGATCTCCTCCTTTAGAACCGTGTACAGGCCGAGCACACCGCATTTCAAGTCGTAAAGCAGCTCTTTCTCGTAATTCCCCGCCATGATCGCCTCATAATTATTCATGAACTGCCGGTGGACGGCATCCACTGCTTTGCCGATCACATAGGTCCGAAAGTACTGGGCAATGGCCTCATCCTTGTTTCTGCCGTTCAACGGGATTGTTGCCTCGGCTATTTTTTGTTCCGCCCTTTCAATACAATCCACAAAAAGTTGGTCGCCAATTTTCCCTCGGTTTTCATCCAAGATGCGCCGAGCGTCGGCCCAAGAGAGGACCCCCTTTTTTATCCCGTCTTCCAAATCCACAACGGAATACACGATGTCATCGCTCGCTTCGACCATTAACGTTATCGGGTTTCTTTTATCCCCCGTACCAGTTTGTTGACGAACGTCAGCAATGATCTTCTGTTCTGAACTGAAAAAGCCGAGCTTCTTTTTTGACTGGCGGGTGCCGTCGATTTCCAAAGAACTTGCCGTATATTTTGAAGCAGCCGACAACGTGGCACACGTCAGGTTCAAACCGCTTCTGTCGGATAAGACCTGCAAGGTAGCGACCAAGCGCAATGTCTGGGCATTTCCCTCAAAGTTTTCGAGGTCTTTCCGGTATTTCTGCCCGGTGGTGGTATCAAATTCCCAAAATGTTTCTGATTTCTCTTTGAACCAATCTCGGATGGCCTGTTCGCCTGCATGGCCGAATGGCGGATTCCCAAGATCATGGATCAACCCACATGTAGCGGCGATACTTTCGATGTCGTACGCCTGTTCTTGCGTGATTTTTGTGTTTTGGAGCAATGTCTGGCAGACGCTGTGTGCCAACCCCTTGGAAACAGAGGAAACCTCCAATGAATGAGTCAATCTTGTCCGCACAGCATCAATTGGCTCCAGCGGGAACACCTGAGCCTTATCCTGAAGACGCCGAACAGGAGTTGAAAAAATGACCCGGCCATAATCGCGCTCAATTTCAGTGCGCGTTTCTTCCGGTTGCCGATTTGTTTGTCGAAGACGGTCGTGACAGAGCAGTTTAGCCCATTCCATAACGAGACAATTTAGATCGTCCGATTGCCGATGGAAGCTTTTTCTGCGGATTTGGGATGGGCCTTAAAATCGAAACCATCATTGCACCGGAAAAAGTTTGTAAACAAAATTTGCAAGGCAGGAAATAGCTGAAGTTTGAATCCTTAACGGTTGGTGTTTGAGTAATTCTGCAACGCCTGATCACGTAAATCCACGGTCAATTGCTGCAAGAAACGTGCCCCCGATACCAGTATGGCTCACCAGATTGATCTCGGCGGGCGACAAACGTATGTAATTCGGTTCTATGAACTGGCGGAACAGCGTCTCGCCATCAAAATGAGCAAAACAGCGACAAACAAACTTTTGTGGGCCGTGGCCGAAAGGCCGGAGACCTTCTGCTCGCTCCCGTCGCTGGCGGCCCACGAAACCTTCCACAAAACCTCTTATTTCCATGAACGAGCAGAGCATCACACAGACCAATGAAACCGCGTACTGCAAATCCGATCTGATTTATACACGTAGGGGTTCTCCAGCAAGTGGTTGTCATCCACAAACCATTGGCGCAGAGCTGGAAACCAGCACCGGCTCCATCGTGCCAGACCCTGTTGAGGGGGTGAGGCTGGTCCGTCCTCGGATGCCACGAGCCATTGAGGCAGAAGAAGATACTGCCGATTCGCCTGAAGCGGACAACCCTAGCGACCAGCCAGAAGTTCCTCCGCTGATTACATTTGCCGGAGATCGCGCTGACTACCGGTATGTAATCGCCCGTTCTGGTCATTGCCGTCGCAGTGTGGCTCTCAAGTACTTCCGTGGTCGCTACAGCAGCTCCGACTGGATGCAGGATCAGGATGGATGGCTGAAAAATGCCAGTTTGCTGGCGTCAGTTGGCCAGTTCTCCTTCAATCCGATCCGCTTCCTGTATTGTTCCAAAGGCGGTAAGCTATGCTTTCTGCCACGTGTCTGTCACCGCTGTAATCTGGATCAGCGTGTTGAGCCACTACAAAAGATGTTTGAGGGCACCTACGCCAAGCGTCCGTTCTGGTGTTCTATCGTGTTGGACAATGAAATGGATGCCGACAAGGCTGGTATCTGGACTGGCCCTCATGATGATCGCCGCGCTCTTTATTTACCGCACGAGGGGAAACCTGATGGTCGATTTCTGCGCTTTTCACCCATCCAGCTCGATATGGCGGCACGATTTTATGGCTTTCAGTTCCACATTGTCAGGTATCTGCAAAAAGCTGGTATAATTGACGGATGGATCGCGGTCGCTGAACCGAGCCTGTCCTTCTGGCCTGACCCGAACTCGACCTTTTACTGTTGGAACGACATCGACCATGCCTTTTTGCCGCATATTCACGTCCTGGTCTGTGGGTATCACCCGTTCGATGAAAAAGTCATCCGGGCAATTTATGACGTTTTGCAGCAGTTTCTGGGAAATCAGTCATACGCGAACTTCTGGTTTAACCCGGTCACCAGCCAGTCGGGGATCACGCAATGGATCAATTACTGCATTAAACCTGTACCTCTGGCCGAATGGTACGCCAACGCCGTGCATAGAGGATGTAGCCAGTCGGACCTCAACCTCGTATTTGATGATCTCGCCCTTGAGAGTTGTTCCGGTTTGATGTCCCAGATTTATTCTCCACGCCGGGGCGGCGTTTTGGCCGCCAATTCCGGTAATGCCTACATTTTAAACCGGTTACCGCCGATGTTGACCCGTAAGCAGATGGCCCAATGCAAGGACGAGAAGTTTTACCTGGAACACGAGGACAGTTTCTGGCGGACCATTGAAAAGCGTGAATTTCGTCGTGGCGGCAATTTTCGGTGCCGGACCAAAACTCGTAAGGCTGCGCTCCGTCGTATTTCGGCCTAGGAAAAGCGGAACAAACCAAACTGACGCATGGAGCGTTGGCTTGTATGTGCCTCATCGTTTCCGCCCTAAAGAGGACAGCAAATGAAATTTGTAAACAATTTCCAGCTTTCCGAATGTCCAGGCAAGAAAGGACAAAATGAATACCCAAATTGACAACCCACAAAAACACGTTCAACTGACCATCGTGGAGCTTTTGCTCAGTGCGTTGGAACTGTCCGAACTCCATGAAGAAAAGGACGGCAGAGAGCAGAGACAGGAGGTGATCCGGGAAATAATCTCCTGCTACCTGGACACAGTGGAGGCAATTGAATCTGGACAGCCCGTGCCAGCAACGCCGCCACGTGATGGAATATCCCGGCAGGTAGGATGGGGGCCAAAAATTATGCAAACCACATCAGAACAACTCCCAATTGCGACTGGCAGCAGCGTGGACCAAGACGCACCAAATCAAGGACAGCCGCTTCACCTGCCCACAGCATCCGAACCTCGGAAACATCCGCACTACAGCGTGCAAAGCTCCATCTACGCTCTACTGCTTTCGGCACTGAACCTGTCGGAGCACTTCGAGAAATACCATGATTTCGAGGAACGCCAACGGAAGATGGAACTGGTGATCAAGGATTACCTGGAAACGTACGACGCAATCCAAAACGGGGCATGACGAAACTGGTGGTGTGCTCCTGCCGTCACGCTGCCACCGCCTGCTTGATGGCGAGTTTCAGCTTGGGGCATTCAGCCAAAGAAGAATTGTAAACATTTTCTTCTACACCTGAACCCGATACCGCACGCGGCGTCAGCGATTCAATCCTTTTGGTGGTTAGGCGTTATGATCATGTGTTATCGGCGAGTTGTTGAGAACAAAAAACCGAATCTTTGACACATCGGCTTCACGTTGCAGGCGTCTTTCATTGACGTGGTTTCGAGCATTAGCAATTCGCTCCACTCTACTATTGCCAGTTGGTAAATATGAACTTTTAAGACTATTACATGTCCGGCAACACGCCGCTGTGTTTTCTTCGGTGTTCTCCCCTCCACGGGATTGCGGAACAATGTGGTCAAGCTCGAAGGAATGGAAAGCGTCGTAGGATGCTAAGAAATCTCTATCGCAATAAATACACTTGAAACCCTGATTAAATCCGTGCGTCGCGGCCCAACCACCAAATTCATACTTCGCTAATTCCTGAATGAATCGGTTTTTCTGATCCTCGCCAATTGTAGTAATTCCCCTCATTTTATTGATGATATGAGAAAACGCCTAACAAAAAAAGCTCAGCCACCGTCGAACTGCGACGCGAACCGCGACAGTGGAACCGACAGCGCCAACCGGCGCTGGCTCTAGCCCACATTGAAATTGATGGATTCGTCTCAGCTTGGCCTGGGTTAAAGCGAATTCTTCCCCTGTGCCTTGGCTTTTGCCCACCGCGCCTTGGCGGCTGCCGCAATTTTTGCACGGCCCGCCGCACTCATTTTGCGTCTGGCCTTCTTCACCGGCTTCGTGGCCGACTTCCGTCGCGCAACTTTTGCCCAACGTGCCTTTTGGGCGGCGGCGATCCTGGCCCGACCAGCGGCGCTCATCTTCCGGCGCTTACGGGGAGCAACAGCCTCGTTCGTGCCGCCCAAAAGCCGGGCAAGCTCGCTCTGGAGAGCTTCAATTTCATCTTTGATGTTGGCCGCACGGCGCAACTGACTGCCAGATAGATTCGTCATAATTCCAAGAGTTAAGCTGGTATCGTCAGATAGGTCAAGCTGGCGTCACATCGGGCTAATGCGATCAGAGGGTGGTTACAAATGGCAGGGGCGTGTTAAACTGACCGGCGCTGCGGCTATCGGGCAGTGAATTGTCCTGATAAATCACTTACTGAATAAATGCGGGAGCCAGTGCGGCAATTGATAATACGCAAGAATCCCGCTGCCGACTGAAAGAAAAATCCAAATGGTTATCTTCTGGCTGCTCCACTTGGAATCAACATAATCATAGGCACGATCCACAATTGGAATCTGGTTGGATTTTTCAACATCATCCTCGAACCCGGACACATCTCTAAAAAACAGCGAAAAATAAAGAATCGCCACCAGTACCCCTACCGTCATGGCCGCGTATGTAAGCAGGGTGGCATCCGCAAAGAAATGGTAGATGATTCGGAAAAACTCCATGTCATGCTTGATCATTGAAACTTTAGACGTTCAACGAAGTCAGCCACGCCGTACCAGTGGTGTCAATCGTGAATCTCAGAGTGGCAAACCGGCGCTCGTTCCCAATCACAACATATCGGTGGCGCACCATTATTTCTGCGGCGGGAACTGCTCGAAGCCAAAATCAAAGAGCGCCTTGGCATCCGCCCATTTGTTCACGCTATGTAACAAGATCAAATGGAGTTCATGGCCATTGCGGGTGGCAGACGCCGCAAAGGTATGTTCGGAGCGGAACGTCCAGCCCGTCTTGGCTGGCCCCATGCCGGGGTACACGCCCAGGAGCTTGTTGTGATTCTTCAGTGTTTGAAGACCGGCAGCCGTCCTGAGCGCGATGCTCGGCGTGCGACAAATCTCGCGCAATTGCGGTACAGCCATCGCGGCCTGAAAAATCTTCAATAAATCGTATGCGGTCGTTGCCTGGCCGGGGACAGGCAGCCCGTTCGGGTTTTTGAACAAGCTGTTGGTACAACCCAGTTCGCGGGCGCGGGCATTCATCAGCATCACAAACTTTTCCACCGAGCCGCCCGTGTGCCGCGCCAGCGCCAGCGCGGAATCGTTATCCGAGCCGATGAGCAGGGATTGCACCAAGGTTTTGACCGGGACGGTCTCCCCGGTTCTCAACGGAATGCGGCTCGGTTCGACAAGTGTGTCCGCCTTCTGGATGACAACTTCGCCTTTGAGTCCTGTCCGTTCATACACCAGCAGTGCGGTCAGCAATTTGATCGTGCTTGCTGGCGGCAGGCACTCGGCGGGATTGCGCCTGAATAAGACTTTGCCGCTGGCAGCATCCACCAGCAGTGCGCTGCGAGCCTGCACTTTTTGATTGAGCAGCGCCAGGGCATTGGTCTGAATTGTTGCCCCGGCCAGCGGCAATTGCAGAAACAATAGGGTACTCACCATAATGCAGCGCAGCCATCCGTCGCAAAATTTCTGTTCTTGGGTCGTCATGAAATCGGAATGTGCCGATGATGTCTAACTCAGCTATGCCGGGCCAAGGATGTCAAACATGTTGGCTGCGGAACTGATTCGGCCAACCGACGCTGGCTCCAGTGATTTTTTCGTTAGGCATCATGGCATCGTGTGTTGGTATGGATATTTGTTCGCCAGTGAACAAGTCGGTGGCACTCCGACTCGGCCTATTGTATAAATCCCTCCACTCGGACAGACCGGCATCCCGTTTGCGAACCAAATGTTTGTGAAACTGCTCCCCCAATAAGGATAAAGGTCGTTCCAGGTCGGCACGTCATTGGTGGTCTTGTGCTGTTCAAGTGCCCACTGCTCCTTCGCACTGTCAATCGCCCTCAATCTATTGATGCACCCGGCAGCCGCTGAATTGTAATGCCCGTGTGGATGCAACAAGACATACGAAATAAAAATGATGACCGCCAAAAACAGGGTCATTAAAGCTATAATGAACTCTTTGGACATGCGCGTGAATGATGCCATATCAACGTCCAGAACTCAGCCACGCCGGACGTACGATGTCAACCGCGAAACCGGAATCCAAAGCGCCAAACTGACGGCGCACCTGGCATGAGCCGCAGGTCGTACCACGCCGTTTTGAGTGTGGGGCTTAACCCTTTCACATTTTGGACCAGTTGCTCCCAGTGGACCAGCTCAGCGGCATCTAGTTCGGACGGGCCAAAATCGGGTGGCTGGTCGTCACGGTGAGGTTCTACGTTCATGCAAATAAATACGAGAACTGCGCCGCAATTCGTAGTTCGCATGGCGGCAAACAGGGGTGAAAGGTCTGCTACAGGTAGCAGATCGTCTTTGAAAACTCAATTCTTCGGGCCGCGACTTCTCCGGGGCGGATAAAGTGCCGTGATTTGTACCTTGAGTGCATTGGCCAGGATTTCCAATTCCACATCAGTAACACACCGCAACCGGGCTTCAATTTTGGACAAAGTGGCACGGCTCAAATCCCATCCAAGTACGCCGCACCGAGCGGCCAAGGCTTCCTGAGTCAGGTCCTGTTGATAGCGCAGTTTCCGCACTTGCGCCCCGATGATGTTCTGTTGCTTGGTCATGCTCCGATTTCGGAGCTTGACCCTATAAGAATCTGGATGTTAATTGCTCCAATATCGGAGCAACAGGCGCACGGGAGTTTTGCGGCGGCTGATCTCCACAAACGAAGCCTCGCGACCATGAAATCATGCAAATCATCCGTTCAACCCAGATTAGATTATTTATTCACTCTGCACGATGCCGCAACCAAAGTCCTATTCCCCATACTCGGAACAGCATTGCTGCTTTGCTTCCTGCTACCCTCGTCCGCATTTGGGCAAACGGTCAATGACTCGTTGCTGGAAGCAGCACAAAGTGGAGATGCCAAGAAGGTAACAGCAATCCTTGATCAAAAAGCCGACATCAATTTAAAAAGCTCAACTGGCCGCACCGCGCTGATGCTCGCGGCAATGAATGGTCAGACCGAAGTCGTCAAGCTGCTGCTGGACCGGGGCGCGGACGTTCAACTCCAGGACCATAAGGGCCAGACAGCCAAACAATTCGCAGTGGAACTTGGCCAGACCGACATCATCAACTTGCTCGATCAGGCTGCCACGGCCAGTGATCCGCAATTGGCGTTTTTTGCTGCGGTGAAGAAGGCGGACACACAAGCTGCTCGTTCAGCTCTGGGCAAGGGAGCGGATGTGAATGCCACCGTGGGGTTGGAAACGACCGCATTGATGGTCGCGGCTTCCAAGGGCGACGAAGACGGCCATTCATTGCTAAAACTCCTGTTGGAGAAGGGAGCCACCGTAAATGCTGTGAATGATGATGGACTGACGGCTTTTGATTTTGCCGACCTGCCTGGGCATTCCACCGATGTCGAAGCACAGCAACTGTTGATTGAACATGGCGCAATCACCAACAGCTCCCGTGCGGGCACATTGAACGATTCGCTGCGTGACGCAGTGAGAAACCGCGACACCGATAAGGTTAGCGCCGCCCTGGCAGCAAAGGCGGACCCGAACCTGTTTGGGAAATATACCAAAAATGAGTCCGTACTGATAACAGCCGTCAGGTCCGGGAATCTGGAGATCGTCAATTTGCTGCTCAAGCATGGGGCCAACCCCAATCGAGGTACATTCACGGGCAGTTCCGCTGAATTCCTGGGCGCGACAGCTTTGTTCTACGCGGCGGGCAGCGGAAACGCGGAAATCGCCAAGGTGCTGATTGACGGAGGGGCAAATGTCAATGTGCGGACCAAAGGTGGGTTCACCCCATTGATGGAAGCGGCGCAGTCGGGAAGTTATGAAGTGGCTAAGCTCCTGATCGACCGGGGTGCGGACCCCAACGTCAAGGACTCCAAGGGACAAACAGCCTTGGCTGTTGCCAGCAGTGGAAAACGTTCAGAGATACAGCAACTCTTAATCAAGGCAGGGGCCAATGGGGAGGTGGTGGAGCCGCGTGTATCCGCAAGTGCCGTAAAGGTCAACGCCGCAGCCATTAAAGCCAAAGCGACTACTCCAATTGCTTCAAAAGCGATGACAAAGACAGAATGGAAGAAGGCGTACTACAGCCGATTCCCGGCTGGCTCAATTGTGACGGTCGTTAAATTCAAGGCCGCCTTTGGTGAGCCTGGGCGGACACAGACGGTCGAACAGGAGGCTTATTGGTATTATGAGTGCTCCGATGGCACAATCCAGGTCGTCCTGAACGATCCAAGCCTGCTTGGGAATGGTGCGTGTATTCAATCCGTCAACGATTTTTGACCCCATGCCCGACGATGACGATGATAATGACGTTCTCGGAAAAGACGTGATGACGCCCGTCGAGATTCTGGAGTCTGCCACACTCGGCTGCCTCGAAATGCTGCGGCGGAAGCGCGTGTGCCTATTTCCCGGCCCGCATGTGCCGGTACAGGCCGGGGAGATCGCCGATTTTGCCCAGTGCCTTCGCTATCTGGGCGATTGCAATGCGCTGATCTTTTGTGCTCCGCATCTCGACAAAAAGTTAGCGCAAGGAAAGGTTCAACATTACGTTGGCGGTGGTGATCCGGCCCTGGTGTTCGACCTGAACGAATGCGTCGGCATGGACCATGACTGGATTGGGAACGCCGATCTCCTATTCCCGCAAAAAACCGAGAACCGGCTGATTGCCCGTCCGGCTCCCGGTGCAGAAGCGCAACCCACAAGGCCATCCGACGACCGGTTCTGGGCACATTATGTCATTCTGAGCATCATTGGCCGAAACGACAAACTCCACCTGTTGCATCTCGGACTGTGTGGCGATCATGCCTGGCCGTATTTTCTCCAACCAAACCGCATCGAAGTTGTCAGGGTAATTGCCGACCTGCCGTGAACTCGAACGATGACAAGAGTCCGGGCTTGGTAGGAAGGTGGAGACGGTTTTGAACTGAGCGGAGACGGGATGGGTTTGGAGCCGAGGCCATGGACCGGCGAAAACTGGGCGCTTGCAATAGGCGGGACGGTGTAAAATGATTCAGACCATGTTCAAATGGGTCGGGGCAATCCCTTTAGTCCTGCGCGTTGGCTTCCTCGGTTCATTGTCGGCGGCCTCCCTGCACGGCCAGAGCACCAATGCTATTCTCCCGACCAATTTGCTGCAAATTGCGTGGAGCGAATTTTCCTCCAATCGTTATGTGGAAGCCAAGCAACACTTCCAGGCTGCCATTGTGGCCGTTCCCACCAATGCGGAGGCGTATGCTGGCCTGGGGCGAACTCTGTACCGTTTGCACCAATCCCAGGAGGCGATCACGAACCTCGAACGGGCGCTGGCTTTGCAGCCCGGCCACACGAATTGGTGGCTGTCTCTGGGAAAGATTTATTATTCGGCTAACCAACCATCCAAGGCGATCCATTGCGTGCAACAATACGTTTTGCTTCGTCCAGATGATGCGGAAGGATTCACCTGGCTGTCCTTTTCCCTGTCTCAATCGACGAAATATGAGGAAGCGGTGAGTGCGGCTAAACGCGCTCTCACCCTTGATCCCACCAATAGTTATTGCTATCAGCAATTGGGCTATTGCCTGGAACAGCTCACACGCCATGAGGACGCCATTCAAGCTTTCCGTCAGGCAATTGTCATCGATCCGAAAAATGAGGATGCCTACAATCAGTGCGCCTTCAGCCTGGTCGGAGTTGGACGCTTGGACGAAGCGGCCACGGTTCTTGAAAAAGCCAGCGCACTCGGCACGGACAATCAGGAAACGCACTGGCTGTTGCTTGGGTGTTATCTGGGATCATTGCAATATCGAAAAGCTTGCCATCTCTTTCCGTGGGTTTTTGCCATCGCCGGGTGCGTTTTGATACTGATATATTTAATGGGCCTGGTTTTCCTGCTGCCCATGAGCTTTCGGGTTCGGCCCAAGCCATTTCCTGGCATTTGGTTTTCTCTGGCCTGGCTCGCCGTTTATGTTGAAGGGCAGTTTGCGTTCATCCCCGTTCTGGGATTGTTTTCCCAGGGCAAAACCACTGAATTCCTTTGGGCTGGTGTAATCCTGGCGGGAGTCCCCGTGCTGTTGGCAGGGATGTTCGGGTTCCGTCAGCAACCTTGGGGCAAACCCTTTGCTTGGCCGTTCTATCTGGGGGGAAGAAAAACGATCTGGCTCTGTCTGTCTGGACTGGTTTTGGTGTGCCTGTTTGATTGGGCTTACATGGAATTGGTGGAACGGATCACCCACCAACCGGTGCCGGTTCAGGAAGTGTTGCTTTTGATCAAATCCGTCAATCCGCTGGTTGCATTTTTGGCAGTTGTGGTTCTGCTGCCGGTGGTTGAGGAAATTCTGGTCCGGGGTCTGTTTTACGGGGCCTTGGAAAAACGACTGTCCGTTACTGGAACCATCATCGTCACGGCTTTGATTTTTGCCGCGTATCACTGCCAGTTGGCTTTTTTCATTCCGCTATTTGGCGTCGGCGTCCTTCTGGGGTGGGCACGCTCGAAGACTGGATCAATCGGCCTGCCCATCCTGATTCATGCGTTAAACAACGGGCTGGCCCTGTTGATGGTCAAATTGACCGAAAATGGCCCTTGAATTCGCCAGGCCGAGATCAGCTAATAAAGGCCGGAGTTTTGGATAAACGCCTCCAAGCCCTGTCTCGGCTATTTCCAGGGCCGAAGAAGTCGGTCGAATGCCGCAATGCCGCGTTGACAAGGCGCTGAGAGCGGAACTCAGGACCAACCTGTTTACAAACCATGGACTCGCTGGTTTCTGTCAGAACGTCAATAAATAACTTTATAGGAATCTCCAATGAAACTGGCAATTTTTGAGCTGACTTTCCCTTCGTTCGCTTCATCAGCTTGACTTCCAGACCGTGCAGTTCAGTTTTTTGTTGTGACCATTAACTGGCAAGCAGTGGGAGTGATTGTCGCCGTCATTGCGCTCATAGTTACGACGATAGGGGTTGCTGTTGCGGTAACCGGATGGTTCGCGGTTCACTTTCTTACGAAGCGACGCGAGCGGCAGCGTGATTTCGACGCACGGATGCGCGACGCTGATTTGGCAAAGTCTGAATGCGAGGCGATCATCAAAAAGTGGCTGTCCGTAATTGCCGACCGGCAACAAATTGCTTTGGCTGGCATCCTCACCAAAAGCGGCCCGGAAATAGAGCAGGCCATTCGATTCGTTCGTCACCACCTGAGAGAGTCCGACAGGGCGAGACTCGACGAGGAATGGAATAAATATCAGCACATCGATAGGAGGCAGTTGGAGGGCGTTAACGAAAGGCACCCCATCACTGGTTGTACCATTACTTCGTATGACAGAGCCAGGCGGGTTTTGTATGAACCTTTGAAGAAAATGTTGGACATTATTCGCCCGTCCGGTGCGTTCGGGGCAGGATACATTGTCCCATCAAGTCCACGGGACCCGAACGACCCGATTGATTATGACAGTTTACGTTTAGGCCCAGAGGATATGTAATGACCCATTAGATTGAGCAAACCCTGCATGTTCGCCGTGGACAATGGCGCAGGGAAAGCCTATACGTGCGCAATGAACCGCAGACAGTTCGTCGAATCCCAAGGTGCCACGTGTGACAACTGGAATTGGTGTTGGTCATTCATCAATGAGGCTGAGCACATGATAATCTTCGGCGCATGGGATACAAACACCACTGGCATCAAGGCGAAGATTCTGTCCGACGACTGGCAAACGAACGATGTTGGACGGAGAAATCCAGGCTACAATAAATCAATCGAACACATTCGTCTCATTAGGGCGAAAGGTTACCGCCTGATGACCTTTCCGATGGTGCAAAGACGATTACTAAACGGCAAGGTGAAGATCAAAAGAATCATTCCCAGGCTCTCACCGAAGAAATTGTTTAGATACGGCAGCTCCTGGTACGCCACAGAGCCGGAGGAGGGCGTCCTTGAGCCATTGGCAGAGGAGTTGACCGAACCAGAAGATTTTTTCGAGGGGGCAAAAACCACCGTAACGATCAACTCCTATGAACGGAACCCGAAGGCACGAGCGGCCTGCATTGCACATCATGGTTGTAAATGCGCCGTCTGCGGATTCAATTTCGTCGAGGTTTATGGCCCTCTCGGCGATGGCTTCATCCACGTCCATCACCTGATCCCCATCGGTCAGATTAGGGCACGGTATCGAGTTGACCCGATCAACCACCTGATACCGGTCTGCCCGAATTGCCATGCCATGATTCACCGCACTGAACCTGCTTTGACCATCCAGTTGTTGCGAAGTTACCTTCTGTCGTGAGGCAGCACTTTCTGTTGAGCAGTTGACTTCCAACGGGCCTGAACCGACTTTGACGGGTCGTATGACGACCTCGAATGAACCGACCGTTTCTGGTTTAAAAATCCAGGGGTTTTCTGCCGAAGAAGACCCTGCAACCGTGGAGGTATTGCGTTACATGCCGCTGGTCAGGTTCCTGTACCTTGTTGAGTTGGCGGCGATGTGGTTTTCCCGGCTTGGTGCCCTACAGGACAAATTTGAATGCACGAATCCCAAAGGACCACGTGCCTTCCTTTTGAAAATGGTAAATAATCCCAATTTCAAGAACACCAGCACTCCCATGGGGGTATCATATAGCGACTTACTGGCCATGACGGATAACGGGAATTCGGGAGATGTGGGCCGAAAAATGGGAATGGTCAATTGTTGGTTCATGGGGAAGGCAGAATCGGAAATAATGTGGAATGACTACGGTGACGGTGGTAGGGGCGTCGCAATCCGCTCGACGGTTAAACGGCTTTCGACATCCTTTCAGATCACTGGTGATTATGCGATGGTTAGCAGGGTGGGCCGAGTCGAATATGTGGATTTTGACACTTTTGATTTGGGTTGCCGTGGCGAGGACATGACGCACGTCCCGTTCATCAAGGCCAAGTCGTATGCGGAAGAAAACGAGGTTCGGATCGTAACCTTGAATTCCATCCATTCAGGCACCTTACTCCCGGACGGCACTCAACCGGTCGGTGGAGTGTTTAGCCCTGAAATTAAAGGGTTATACGTAAGATGCCGTCTTCAAGAATTGATCCAGAGCATCATTGCAGGACCGAACACAGACTGGAATTTTCACATGTTAGTCAAAAGGCTCGTTGGTCGGTTTGGTCTGACGGTCAACGTGGAACGTTCCAAATTATCTCCATTCGCAGACCGATCACCCGAAGGGCATGAGCCAGGAGGGCAACCATCCACGCCGGTCGAGGGTTCGGCCTTGGCATAGGAGATACGATTATGGCAAAGCGTGTTCGCGTCCGACTTTCAGAGAATGAGTGGAATTTTGACCGCGACAGAGTGTCCGACGCCGAACTGGTGGCGTGCTGCCTGTGGGAATATGCGCGTGAGTCAGCAATGCTGACAAAACTGCGGAAGCAGTGTGAGGACGCTTGCCGCGCAGACGGCAACGCTGATTCATTGGTTCCGATTGTGGCGGGGAACATTCGACATCCGCATAATGCCGTGGAACTATTTTTGCGCGAGATCGTGCTTCAGTGTCCGTACGACATTTGGCAAAGCGTCGATCAATCCAAGCTGCGCTGTGTGCCGCAGCAGGTGCTTGGAAACGGATTCCCTGCCCCATGGCAATCACTGTGCCCAGAAGAACGCGCTCGCCGGGCGGGGCTTATAGATTTGAAGGGGAAGCCCTACGTTGCGTTCCAGCGTGGCCGGTTGCGTGACGCTCAATCAATAGTGCATACAGTGCTGGAACAGCGCAAAGTCGCGCTCAACCCCAAGATCGACCCACTTGCAGTCAGTTGGATTGCCACACATTCGCCGTTAGTGGAAAGTCCGGTGGATTGGACGGATGAAGGCAGACTGCCGGGTAGATTTTCTACCCAGATGGAACGGAAGTGTCAGTTGTGGAAATTGATTGGGTGCATTGCACCAACAAAGAAATCGGCGAGTGGATGGCCAAGTACCGACCAGCATCAATACCTGAACCGAAGGATCGTGGCGGACACAAGCGCGGGGACTGGCGGGCGATATTGGATCGTCTTGGATTGTTGCGACTGCGGAATCGCTACTCAGTTGAAAAGACACTTGCCATCATTGCCACTCGTCTGGCTCCCGCACAGAGAAAAAAGGCGAAGTTTGTTGAACCCGGTGAATGCAACCGGGAATCCAATGAAACCTTAAATAATTTCCGGGAGCTATTCCCTTTCCTCGCTCCCTCCGAAAAGCCGCGTTCCTGGCCGACAAAATAGGCACGATGTGATGGACGAACCGTTCGTAAGGTTACCCCATTTGCGGCTCTTTGGCACGTCCCATAGCGTCACCGGTGATGATAAACCGAATACAAATGTCTCCTTGGACATTGACGGCCAATGGATTAAATTTGATGCGAAGGCTCCGATGTGAAAAGGGCCGTGGTTGGTTGCGCTTTTTTTGGTTTTTCGAGTGGGTTTGTTCTTGTTATGATGCAAACGTGATAAGTCTCCGGGAATTGCGTGAAAGCGTGAGCACCCAACAACGTGCTCTGCTCGACGAAATTTGGCATCACTACCTCATTCATAACGAATGGCCCATCGCTTTCGAGTTCCATAGTCCAAACCGTAAAG
>Ga0265338_10004574_pt1 | contig 18611 bp, 18 predicted proteins | sample 42126metaG_FD_193579 | JGI IMG/M metagenome (GOLD analysis project Ga0265338, IMG submission 193579) | Rhizosphere microbial communities from Carex aquatilis grown in University of Washington, Seatle, WA, United States - 4-21-26 metaG | ecosystem: Host-associated > Plants > Roots > Rhizosphere... | reverse complement strand
AGATCCTCTACAAGCAGGTCAACGCCCGGGAGGACATCGCCGCCGAGCGGGTCTACTGCCCGTGGCCGGACATGGCCGACGCCATGCGCGAGGCCGGGCTGCCGCTCTTCACGCTCGAATCGTGGCGACCGGTGCGCGAGGCGGACCTGCTGGGGATCACGCTGCAGGCTGAGCTGACCTACTCCAACGTTCTGGAGGTGCTCGACCTGGCGTGCATCCCGCTGCGGGCGGCCGAGCGCACCGACGCCGACCCGATCGTGATGGCGGGCGGACCCAGCGCCTCCAACCCGGCACCGCTGGCGCCGTTCTTCGATGCCTTCTTCATGGGCGAGTCGGAGGAGGCCTTCGAGGCGGTGCTGGACGCGCTGGAGGCGGGCGGTGGGCGGGCCGCGCGGCTCGCCCGCCTGGGGGAGCTGCCATTCATCTACCTGCCCGCGAACGGCCCGCATCCGGTGGAGCGCGCGATCTACGCCGAGTTCGGGATCGAGACGCACCCGCTGGAGCCGGTCGTGCCGTACTCCTCGGCGATCTTCTCGCGGGCCTCGGTCGAGGTGATGCGCGGGTGCACCCGCGGCTGCCGGTTCTGCCACGCCGGCACCTGGTACCGGCCGGTGCGCGAGCGCCCCGCGGACGACGTGGTCGCGGCCGGCCTGGCGCAGCTCGGCTGCACGGGGTACGACGAGCTCTCCTTGACCTCCCTCGCCACCAGCGACTACACCGACGTGGTGGCTGCGATCGATGGCATCAAGGAGGCGATGCCGGGCCTGCACCTGTCGCTGCCGTCCAACCGCGTGGACACCGGGCCGGTCGCGCTGACCGCCGCCGCGAATGCACGCCAGTCGTCGATCACGCTGGCGCCGGAGGCGGCAACCCAGCGGATGCGCGACATCATCTGCAAGACGATCACCGATGAGATGATCGAGGCCGCGATCGAGGCGGCCTTCAGGGCCGGCTACACCAGCCTCAAGATGTACTTCATGATCGGCCTGCCGCGGGAGACCCACGACGAGGTGCAGGGCATCGTCGACCTCGGCATCCGAGCCCGCGAGATCGGGCGGCGCACCGTCAACGGCCGCTTCAGCGTCCACGTCAGCGCTAGCAACTTCATACCCAAACCACACACGCCGTTCCAGTGGGAGGGGATGTCCAGCCGCGACCAGCTGGAGGCCAAGCAGGCCTACATCCGCCGGGCGATGCCGACCCGCCAGATCCGCCTCTCGCTGCACGACCTGCGCACCTCGATGCTCGAGGGCGCGCTGTCCCGCGGCTCGCTGCAGACGGCCGAGGTGATCGAGCGGGCGTGGCGGGCAGGCGCCCGGTTCGACGCCTGGAGCGAGATGTTCCAGGAGCAGGCGTGGCACGACGCGTTTGCCGCCTTCGGCATGACCATGGACGACGAGGCCACCCGCGAGTTCGGCGAGTGGGACGAGATGCCCTGGGATCACGTCAATTCCGGCGTCTCCAAGGAGTATCTGATGGACGAGTGGTGGCAGAGCCGCGCCGAGGTCGCGACCGGCGATTGCCGCTGGGACGGCTGTGCCGATTGCGGTGCCTGCTTTGGGCCAATCCGTAACAAGCTCGTGCATTAGCGCCAACCTGCACTACACTGCCCTCATGTCCTCGCTGCCGGGAGCCGAAAGAGGCTTCGTGGCGCGGACGCCAGAGAGATTTCGTAAGTGAGTTGGTTACTTGACACATCGCATTGCCTTCGCGGTCCGGGACAGGGCGCGTTTCCTGTCCCATCTCGAGACCGTTGACATGCTGCTCTCCGCGCTGCGGCGCGCGGGGCACCAGATCGCCCTCTCGCAGGGCATGAAGCCGCGTCCGGTGATCTCGCTTGCGCTGCCCCGAGCAGTCGGGGTCGAGAGCGAGTGCGAGCTGGCGGACGTCCAGCTCGCCGCCGACGTCTCGCCGGGGGAGCTGGCCGACCGGCTGGCGCCTCAGCTTCCGGCGGGCGTCGAGCTGGTGTCAGTGCACGCTGTGGACGGCCGTCCCGCCGCTTCGCGCGTGTGCGGCGCCCGCTACCGGATCGAGGTTACCGAGGACGTTGCCTGGGACGATGCCGTCGACCGCTTCGCCACCGCCGGCGAAGCGCTGGTCGTTCGGCGGGCCCCCGGCAAGGCCGACAAGAGCGTCGACGTGAAGCGGTTCTGCCACGCGGTCGAGCACCGCGCGGGGTCGCTCAGCGCCGAGATAGACGTGACGGAGGCGGGCACCGCCCGCCCCGAGGAAGTTGCAACTGCGGTCGCAGCCCAGGTGGGCGCGACCCCGACTGTTAACCGGCTGGTGCGCACCGCAATTGAGCTGCGCCCGGAGCCGGTAGGAGCGAATACGTGACACTGATATCGAACACAACCAAAGCGATCCTGATCTCCTCCGACCTGTCCGAGCTGCGTGTCGCAGTTCAGGAAGAGGGGCGGGTCGTCGAGGCCTACATCGAGCGGCGCGGCGAGGGATCGCTGGCCGGAAACATCTACAAGGCGCGGGTCGACAACGTGCTGCGCGGCATGGAGGAAGCATTCGTCGACCTCGGCCTGCCGAAGAACGGCTTCCTGCACGTGGACGACGTGGTCGTCCCCGGGATGGACACGACGGCGCGGCGCCGCAAGAAGATCGACGAGCTGCTGAAGCCCGGCCAGGAGGTGCTCGTCCAGGTCGTCAAGAACCCGATGGGCACCAAGGGCGCCCGGGTGACGATGGAGCTCTCCATCGCCGGCCGGTTCCTGGTGCTGGCCCCGGACGGCGAGGGCGCCGGCGTGTCCAAACGGCTGCCCGACGGCGAGCGCGAGCGGCTGCGCGGCCTGGTCAAGAAGCTGGATACCTCGGGCTCCGGGGTGATTGCCCGGACGGCGGCGGAGGGCGCAACCCTCGAGGACCTCGAGCGCGACCAGCGGTTCCTGCGCAGGCTGTGGGCGCAGGTGGACGCCCGCGCCGCATCGGCTCCGTGCCCGAGCCTGGTGCACCAGGAGGCCGACCTCTCGCTGCGGATCATCCGCGACCTGCTCTCCCGCAACGTCGAAGAGGTGCTGGTCGACGGCGACCGCCAGTACCGGCGCATCCTCGGCTGGGTTCGGATCACGCAGCCTGAGCTGGCCGACCGGATCAAGCTGCACCAGGGCACCCAGCCGCTGTTCGAGGCCTACGGCGTCGAGGCGGCACTGCGCTCGACGCTCAACCGCCGCGTCGACCTGCCGTCAGGCGGTTACCTGCTGTTCGACTACGCCGAGGCGTTCACGGTCATCGACGTCAACACCGGGCGCTTCGTCGGCAAGACCGGCCGCCTCGAGGACACGATCACCAAGAACAACATCGAGGCCGGCAAAGAAGTGATGCGCCAGCTCCGCCTGCGAGACATCGGCGGCATCATCGTGATCGACTTCATCGACATGGCATCGGCCAAGAACCGCGCCGAGGTGCTCGCCGTGCTGCAGGCCGAGCTGCTCAAGGATCGCACCAAGACCTATCTGGTCGAGATCTCCCCGCTGGGACTGGTCGAGATGACGCGGCAGAACGTCACCGAAGGCGTCCGCGAGGTGCTGACCGGCCTCTGCCCGACGTGCGGCGGAGAAGGGCGTGTGCTCTCGCAGGACACGATGGCGGTCGAAGCCGAGCGACGGCTGCGCAAGGTCGCGCGCTCGTCCGGCTCGGAGGCATTCCTGATCAAGATGAACGCGAAGGTGGCCGCCAAGCTGGTCGGCGCCGGCGGCCGGAAGCTGCTGGAGCTCGAGAAGGAGACCGGACGCCGGTTCTCGATCGAGTCCGACTCGCGGCTTCCGCTGGAGGAGGTCGAGCTGCTCCGCGAGGGGACGCTGGCCGAGGTCGAAGGCAACGGCAGGCCGGTCGAGGAGGGCGCTGAGGTCAGGCTGCGCATCGCCGAGCCGCACATGTACAACCTTTCCGACGGCGTTGCCCGCGTTGACGGCTACCCCGTCGTGGTGGGCGGCGCGATCGGCTACGTCGGCCAGGAGCACAAGGTGCGCATCGACCGGGCGACGCTGACCGGCGCCTACGCGACCCTGCTCGACGCCAAGCCGGCGCTGATCGAGCTGCCGCCCGAGCCGGGCGACTTCGAGCTGCCCGAGTTCGACCGCGAGGTCGGCGACCGGCTGGAGCTCGAGCAGCGCGGCCGCAAGCCGCGCAGCCGCCGGCCGACCAAGGCGGACAAGGAGAAGGCCGCCAAGGAGAAGGAAGCCGATGCCGCGGCCGAGGGCGAAGCGGGGGAGGCGGCCGAAGGCGAGCAGGCCGAGAAGCCTGCGCCGAAGCGCCGCCGCAGCCGCGCCAAGAAGCCCGCCGAGCCCGCCGCCGAGAGTGCCGCTGATTCCGAGGCTCAGTCCGAGACCGGAGAGGCCGAGGCCGCGGCCGACGTGGTCGAGGCGCCGGCCGACGGTGAGCCCGCTAAGCCCAAGCGCCGGCGCGGAACGCGTGGTGGCAGGAGCCGCAAGAAGCCGGCCACTGCCGCCGCCGAGAACGGCGCCGGCGACACGGCGGACGCCGCCGAGGCCGTCGCCGAGACGTCCGCCGAGGCCGAGACCGAGCCCGCAGAGAAGGCGCCCGCGCGGAAGCCGGCACCACGCCGCCGGACGACGTCACGATCGCGCGCCACCACGGCGTCAGCGCCCCCAGAGCAGCCGGCCGAGCCTCCCGTGCCCGCCGAGCCCGTGGCGACCGCCGAGCCGGTTGTGGCGGCAGAGCCGCCTCCGGCGCCCGCAGCGCCGGAACCGGCGGGCGATGGCGGCGACGAGGGCAGGCGGCGCGGCCTGTTCGGGCGTCTGCTGGGCGAGTAGCTCTTCGGGTCCGGATGGGCGACGGCGGTGATCGGTGGTCGCGCTGGCTCGGTGAGCGCCGCTTCGGCGGCAACCCGGAGCAGCGGGCGCGGATGTTCTCCGACCTGCTCCTGCCGTTGCGCGACCGGGTGCTCGACGCGGCCGAGCCACTGGCCGGCGCCCGGGTGCTGGACGTGGGCTGCGGTGATGGGCTGATCGCATTCGGGGCGCTCGACCGCGGCGCCGGCGAGGTGATCTTCAGCGACATCTCGGCCGATCTGCTGGCCGAGTGCGCGAGGATCGCCGACGGTGATGGGGTGGCCGACCGCAGCACGTTCCTCCGGGCGCCGGCCGAAGATCTGCAACCCGTGGCATCAGCGTCGGTCGATGCCGTGACGGTTCGCTCGGTGCTGATCTACGTGCGCGACAAGCGGGCGTGCTTCGGCGAGTTTGCCCGGGTGCTGCGGCCGGGAGGGCGACTCTCGATCTTCGAGCCGATCAACCGGTTCGGCCAGGCCCAGTGGGCCGGGTCGCGGTTCTCCGGTATCGACGTCACGCCGGTGCAGCCGCTTGTCGACCGGCTGCGGGAGGCCTACCGACGGGGTCTGCCCGCCGACGATCCGATGCTCGACTTCGACGAGCGCGACCTGTTCGCGCTGGCCGAGGAGGCGGGCTTCTACCCGGTCGAGCTGTCGCTGGCGGCCGAGGTGCGCCCGGCCCGCGCGGCCGCCTGGGACGTGTTCGCCAACAGCGCCGGCAACCCCAACGTACCGACGCTGGCGGAGGCGATGGCCGAGACGCTCCTGCCGGCCGAGCGCGACCGGCTCACGGCGTATCTGCGGCCGATCGTGGAGTCGGGCGGCGGCACCCGGCGGATGGCGCACGCCTACCTGCGCGGCGTGCGTGCCGAGTAGCAAACGTCCCGGCGGCGAGTAGCAAACGTGCCCGCGCCGAGATGCTATTCTTGCCGGGCGCCCGCGCTCCCGCGGGTGTTTTCCTGTGGAGACGGTGGCATGTACGCGGTCATCAAGGTAGGCGGCAAGCAATACAAGGTCGAGCAGGGCCAGCGGCTGCTTGTCGACCGGCAGGCGGTTGAGCCCGGCAAGACCTTCACTCCCGAGGTGCTGATGACCGGCGGCGACGCAGTCGAGACCGACCCCAAGAAGCTCACGGGTGCGGTCACAGTGCAGGTGCTCGAGCATCTGCGCGGCGAGAAGATCCGGGTGTTCAAGTACAAGCCGAAGCGGGGCTACAAGCTCATGCGCGGCCATCGCTCGGAGCTCTCGCGGATCCTGATCGAGAGCGTTGGGCCGGCCAAGAAGGCGACCCGGTCGCGCAAGAAGGCGCAGCCGGCTGAGGTTGAGGAGGCGACCACGGATGGCGCATAAGAAGGGACTCGGGTCGTCCAAGAACGGGCGCGACTCCCATGCCCAGCGGCTGGGTGTGAAGGTGTTCGCGGGGCAGGAGGTGACCGCCGGCTCGATCATCGTGCGCCAGCGCGGCACCAAGTTCTACCCCGGCGACGGCGCCAGCCTGGGCGGCGACGACACGCTGTTTGCCACCACGGCCGGGACGGTCGACTTCTATCGCCGCAACGGCCGCCGCTACATCAGCGTCCTGGCCGAGCAGCCGGCGTAACCCAGCCGGCGGTGTTCTTCGACCGCGCAACCATCGAGGTCAAGGGCGGGCGCGGCGGTGACGGCTGCGTCAGCTTCCGGCGCGAGAAGTACGTCCCGCGCGGCGGGCCGAACGGCGGCGACGGCGGTGATGGCGGCGATGTCGACCTGGTCGCCGATCCGCGGCTGCGCGACCTGACCAAGTTCCGCTTTGCCTCGCACTTCTCGGGCCGCCGCGGCACCCACGGGCAGGGCTCCGGACGCCACGGCAAGCGCGGCGCCGACGTCGAGCTTGGAGTGCCGGTCGGCACCCAGGTGTGGCTGCGCGAGGAGGACGAGCTACTCGCCGACCTGGCCCATCCCGATGCCCGGCTGCGGGTGGCCCGCGGCGGCGCCGGCGGCTCCGGCAACCGCCACTTCGCCAACGCTACGCGGCGCGCACCGACCGTTGCCGAGGTGGGCGAACCGGGCGAGGAGCGGTGGCTGGAGCTGCGGCTGAAGCTGGTCGCCGACGCGGCGCTGGTGGGCTTCCCCAACGCCGGCAAGTCGTCCCTGCTGCGGCGGATCTCCAACGCCAGGCCGAAGGTTGCGGACTACCCGTTCACCACGATCGACCCGGTGCTCGGCACCGTCGAGCTGCCGGACGGGTCGCAGTTCACGGTGGCCGACGTCCCCGGGCTGCTGGAGGGCGCCAGTCAGGGAGTGGGGCTGGGCCACGAGTTCCTGGCCCACCTGGAGCGCGCTCGGGTGCTGATCCACCTGGTCGAGGCCGTGGACGACCCTGCCGAGCTGGTGCGCCGGCGGGCCGCCATCGACCGCGAGCTCGAGCTGCACGGTGGTGGGCTGGCCGGGCGCCCGCAGCTCGTGGTGCTGAGCAAGAGCGACCTGATCGAACAGCCGGCGCGGCCCGCGTTGCTCGAGGCCCTGGGCGCCGACCTCGCCTGTTCCTCTGCCACCGGCGAGGGGATCCCGGAGCTGGTTGAGGCGCTGGCCGCCGAGATCGCCGCCCGTCCGCTGCCCGAGCAGGTCGAGGCCGACGCGGAGCCCGAGCTGGTCGACTTCCTCGTCTACCGGCCGCGGCCGCCCGCCCGTCGCGGGTTCCGGCTGCTGCGAGACAACGGCACGCTGCGGATCTCCGGGAAGGAGCTCGAGCAGCGGATCGCCGCACTCGACCCCGACCTCGACCGCGACCGCTCGCGCCTGGCCGCCGAGCTGGAGGCGCTGGACGTCGAGCCTGCGCTGCGGGCCGCCGGTGCCAAGGACGGCGACGAGGTTCTGGTCGGCGTGCATCGGCTGACGTTCCATCCGACCCCTGCGCAGGAGCCGGTGGCATGAGGCTGGGCATGTTCGGCGGCGAGTTCGACCCGCCCCACATCGGACATCTGGTGGTCTGCCAGGAGGCGCGCTTCAGGCTCAAGCTCGACCACCTGCTGGTCATGCCGGCAGGGCTGCCGCCGCACCGAGCCCCCTCGGCGCGCACCGCCGAGCTGCGGTTCAAGATGGCCCAGGCGGCGTTCGCCGGCGAGCCGGCCACCGAGGTCAGCAGGGTGGAGATCGACCGCCAGGGGCCCAGCTACACGGTGGACACGCTCGACCTGCTGTCCGGAGACGGCGTGGAGCTCTTCCTCGTCATGGGAGCCGATCAGTACGCCAGCCTGCACACCTGGAGGGAGGCCGACCGGATCCGGGCGATGGCGACGATCGCGGTCGCCCTGCGGCCCGGGGCCGACCGTCCCGAGGGCGCCGGAGTGGTGGTCGAGAGCCCGCTGCTCGAGGTCAGCTCGTCGGAGCTGCGGCGCAGGATCGCAGGGCGCGAGCCGATCACGCACCTGATCCCGGAGGCCGTTCTGGAGGTCATCCGCGCAGAAGGCGTGTACCGGGGCCCGTGATACGCTCCCGCCCGGACCATCTCAGGGAGCCCGACCGACTGAGTAGCACTCTTCAGCTCGCACATCGCATCGCAGCCGTCGCGGACGAGAAGCTCGCGACCGAGATCGTGATTCTGGACATGACCGAAGTGGTCACCTACACCGACTACTTCGTGATCTGCACCGGGCGGAACCCCCGTCAGACTCAGGCAATCGCCGAGGAGCTGCGGGAGACGCTGAAGCGCGAGGACCGGGTGATCGCCCGCCATGCCGACGGCGAGCGGCAGGGCGACTGGATCCTGCTCGACTACCTGGACGTCATCGTGCACGTGTTCACGCCCGACGCGCGGGCGTTCTACCGGCTCGAATCGTTGTGGGGCGAGGTGCCGAGCGAGACCTACGCCGCCGGTGCCTGAACGGCTCTTCACGCTCCACGAGGCACAGGCTCTGCTGGACGACCGGGTGCGGGAGCTGGCCGAGCGGATGGTCGAGCTTCGCACGGAGCTGCGCCCCCTGGAGCGGCGCTGGCAGAAGCTGGTGATCACGGTCGGCTCGAACGGCGGCGGCCTGGCGGCCGAAGAGGCGAACGAGATGCGGGAGCGGCTCGAGGAGGGACATGACGAGCTCCGTGGGCTGTTGCAGGAGATCGCCGACCTCGACGTTCAGGTCAAGGACCCGGACTCGGGGCTGATCGACTTCCCGGCCGAGATCGACGGCCAGCCGGCGCTGCTGTGCTGGCGCGTCGGCGAGCCGCGGATCGCGTTCTGGCACTCACCAGAGGAAGGCTTCGCCGGCCGCAGGCCGCTGTGAGCGCAGGCCGCCACCTGAACGAGGCGCTGGCCGCCGAGCGCGAGGCGTTCGAGGCGCTGCTTGCCCGCCGGTCTGCCGAGGCAGCGCTCGACCGGGCGCGGCTGGCGTATCTCGCGTCCCACGCCGAAAGCGGCCCTCGCAGCTGGGGACGGCTGGTGGGGGCGTTGAAGATGGCGATCCTCGCCGGCCACGAGGTCGACTCGACCGCACGCCTTGCCGTCGCCGAGACGGAGGCCGTCGAGCCGACCCCAGCGATGGCCTACGCCCGGGCCCTCGCGCAGGTCGCGCTGGGCGATCCTGCCGACGTCTCGCCGATGCTGGAGGCGGGGGAGGCCTTTGACCGCACCGGCCGCGCGCTGCAGGCGCTGGCCGACGGCGACCAGCCGGCCTATCGCGCTGCGCTGCTCGAGATCGTGGCCGACTTCGAGGCCCGCGACTCGCATCTCTCCGGCGTGCCGATCGCCGACACTGCGCTGGTGCTGGAGCGGCTGGCGGCGGAGCGTGGGATGACGGTGCATCCGGACACCGCGCTGCTGCCGGTGTCCTCGGCCTAGATCTGGAACCAGGCGACGGAGCGTTGGAGCGCTTCGGCCGCTCCGGCCAACTCGCGGGCCGTGGCGGTGATCTCCTCGGCCGACGCGTTGGTCTGCTGGGTCGACGCTGAGACCTGCCGGACGCTGGGGGCGGCCGCCTCGGCGACCTGGACGACGTCCTTCGTCGAGGCTGCGATCGCCTCCACCTGTCCGGTCATCCGGGCAACGCCGGCGGCAATCTCCGAGAAGCTGTGCCGCGCGCCGGCCGCCGTCTCGGCTGCGGCTGCCGACCGCTCTGCGCCGGCACCGATCACGTCGGCCACCCGGCCGGCCTCGGTCTGGATGGCGGTCACCAGGTCGCCGATTGACGCGGCTGCGATCGCCGTCTGCTCGGACAGCCGCCGCACCTCCTCGGCGACGACGGCGAATCCTCGTCCGTGATCGCCCGCGCGGGCGGCCTCGATGGCGGCGTTGAGCGCCAGCAGGTTCGTCTGGTCGGCGATCGCGGTGATCGTCTCGACGATCCCGCCGATCCGGGCACTGGTGTCCGCCAGGTCGGCCATGACCGCGGTCGCCCGGTCGGAGGTCTCGTGCATCCGGGCCATCGCTTCGGAGGCGCCGGCGGCCGCCGATTCACCATCCGCCGCGAGCCTGCTCGCAGCCTCGGCCTGGGCGGCTGCCTTGTCGGCGCTCTGGCGTGACACCTCGACCGCAGCCACCTGGCGCTCGGCGCCGACCGACACCTCCTGCACCGCCCGGGCGATCTCCTCCACCGACCGGCCCGCCTCCTCGGCGTTCGAGGCAAGCTGCTGGGACTGGGCTGCGAGCTGCGACGACTGGCTGTGGACCTGCTCGATCACCTGGCGGAGCGCGTCCTGCATCGCAGCCAGCGAATGGCCGAGCCGGTCGCGGTCGGAGGCTGGCTCGATCGTGTCCCGCAGGTCGCCGCGACTGACTGTCTTCGCAGCCTCGGCGGTCGCCTGCAGGTAGGACACCATCCGCCGGTACGCGTCGGCCATCCGGCCGACCTCGTCGCCCGAGGTGTGGTCAACGGTCACGTCGAGGTCGCCCTGCGCGATCCGGTCAGCCGTCTTGGCGAGCGCGGTCACCGGCCGGCTGGTGCGGGTGGCGACGATCGCGATCGCGCAGATCAATACCAGTAGTGCGGCCGCGCCGATTCCGAGCAACAGATTTCGGAGCTGGGTCGATGCTGCCATCATCTCGGCGGTGGAGGCGACGGTGACGACGGCCCACTTGCCGGTCTTCACCGGCGAGGTGAACATCACCACCTGCTCTCCGGTGACCGGGTCGCGAAGGGAGACGTGCCCAGGTTTGCCGGCGCGGATCAGCCCGGCGAGCGTGCGTAGCCCGGGCTCGCGGGTGCGCTTGGCGAGCCCGTCCAGCGTCGGCTTGCCGATCAGCTTCTGCTCGGGTGATGTGACCAGAGTGCCGTGGTTGGAGACGACGAACGCGTACCCCGAGTCGAGCATGTGCACGCGGCTCATCTGGTGCTCCAGGCTGGCCAGCGACACGTCCAGCCCGGCGACGCCCCAGAACGTGTGACCCTTGAAGATCGGGGTGACGTAGCTGGTCATCAGCGTGTGCACGCCCGGATCCACGTACGGCTCGATGACGACGAAGTGGCGCGCCTTGCGCGGGCCGCCGTACCAGTTCTCGTTGCCGACCGGGGGCTTGGTGTTCGGCGGATCGCCGTTCACGAGCTTGCCGTCTGCGCGGTCCCAGTAGATCATGACCCGCCCGTCGGTGCTGTTGCCCGACTGCCAGGCGCTGAGCCAGTCGCTGTCGGGGCCGCAGCAGACGTTCGGCTGCAGGTTCACGTAGAGGCCGTTCAGCTCGGGGTTCGCGGCCGTGATCGCGCCGGCCATCCGGTTCAGGCCAGGCCGGTCGTGGCCGCGGTAGGAGAGAAACTCGGCCGTCAGGTCGCTGGTGATCTACCTGTACCGAAGACCCTCGCCGTTGAACGTCCGTGCCTGGGTCGCCGCGGCCTGGGAGGCCGCGCTGTAGGCGGCGGCGCGCTGCTGCTCGCCGGTGCGCGTGATGGTCACCCAGAGCATCGCCGCGATCACCGCCACGACGACCGGGAGCAGGGTGGCCAGCATCTTTGCCCGCAGGCTTGAGAGGCGCGGTCGAGGCATCGGCCGAAGGTGATCGGCCACCCGTCAAGCAGTTTGAATTCGAACCGTCGCGGCCCCCCGCGGGCCTTCCGAGTGAGTCCGCGGCCGCCGCTATACTGGCGCGCACGGGGCTATAGCTCAGCTGGGAGAGCGTCGCGCTGGCAGCGCGAAGGTCGCCGGTTCGAGCCCGGCTAGCTCCATCATCATCGGGTACTACGCGATCCCGGCGTACACCTGTCGCAGGATACCCATTCGCCTGAACCAAGCGGCTCTGGCGCTGCTGCGCACCGACGCCCGCATCGGGGCTTACGCCTCACTGTATGCGTTCAACCAGGCGGGGAAACACTGGGTCGACGAAGGTTGGCTGATGATGGGGCGCTGACCCTCTTTCTCGATCGGTAAAGTCACGCCCCATGCGAGTTGCGATTACGGCCGCGGGCAGCGGCATCGGCCTGGCGATTGCGCGCGCGTTCGCCGCGAACGGCGCTGCGGTGCACATCTGCGACCTGACTCCCGAGGCGGTTGATGCCGCTGCCGCAGAGGGGTTGGCGGCGACGCAGGTCGACGTCGCCGACATCGCCGGGCTGGATCACTGGATCGACTCCACCCTCCAAACGCTCGGCGGACTCGACGTGCTCGTCAACAACGCCGGAGCGTCGGGCCCGACGGCCCTTGTCGAGGACGTCGAGGCGGACGAGTGGCAGCGCTGTCTCGCCATCGGCGTGACCAGCCACTATCGAACGTGCTCCCGCGTCATCCCCTCGATGAAGGCGGCCGGCAGCGGGTCGATCATCAACATCTCGTCCACTGCAGGGCAGCACGGCCTGGGCATGCGTTCGCCATATGTGGCTGCGAAGTGGGCCGTCATCGGCCTCACCAAGACCCTGGCGATCGAGCTCGGCCCCAGCAACGTGCGTGTGAACGCGATCTGCCCCGGGTCGGTCTACGGCGCGCGCATGCAGGGGGTCATCAACCGCGAGGCTGCCGCGCGCGGCGTCGACCGCGAGACGGTCGAGCGGGAGTACCTGCAGGGCCAGTCGATTGCACGCTGGGTCCAGGGCAGCGAGATCGCGGACATGTGCGTCTTCCTGGCGTCGGACGCCGCACGCATGGTCAGCGGGCAGGCGATCGCCGTCGATGGCCACACCGAGACCTTCCACCTCGAGCAATAGCGGCTATGCCGAGGCGGCGACCCAGGTCTTTGCCTGGTCGAGCTCGCCGGGCTCGAACACCTTCAGCTCGCCCGCAAAGATCCAGCCGAACACGCTGATCGCGTGGCGGATCCAGTCCTTGTCGGTGACGACAGCAAAGCGCCCCCAGTCGCCGCGATGCCGGAAGCCGATCGACCCGGCCGTCTGCACGTCCTGCCACAGGGCCGACATGTCCATGCCCGAGAAGTCGGGCTCGGTGACGAACAGGTAGTTGATCGTCTCCCCGCGGGACAACGCCTCCCGAACGGGGTCGACGAACTGGTGGTACTCGGGGCCGGTGACCTTGCCCGAAGCCCGGAACGCAATCACGTTTGCGGGCACGTCGGTGATCCGCTCGATCATGGATCAGATCGTAGCCCCGTCGCTAGGGGTGCTGGAAGATCCCGGCGTTGTCGTCGATCGCCCACAGCACGTGGCGTGTTCCCGCCGCATGGACGATGGTGGTCAGCATGTCCTCGTGCTCGCCCGACACGTCAGGGCTCGGGAACGCCATCTGCTGCCATCCCATTCCGGGCGTGTAGCGCATCGCGAAGTTCCGGAACACCGACTTCGGCCGGATCGATCCGACCGCCCAGACCTGCCCGCCGGGGAGTTCCGCCGCAGCGTTGAAGACCCGGTTCGTCGTCACGTCCGCGGGGGGCGACAGGTCGCGCCACGCGGCGCCGTTCCAGTGGCAGGCGAGGGGCTGCTGGGTGCCGGTGCCCGGGTCCTTGGCCCAGCCCGTCAGCCAGGTGTCCGGGCCGGACCCTGTCCCGCCCAGGAACTGGCCGAACGCGCCGGTCGCGCAGCCGGCGGGGTGATTCGGGCAATGAGCGCCCAGGCAGTCGGAGTAGGGGGTGTTGAGCGGGTCGCCGCCAAACGTGTAGCCGAGCGCCCAGGCGGTGTTCGACCCGCCCGAGAACAACGCCTGAACCACCGGCCCGGTCGGCGGCGGGCCGGAAGTCGAGCAGGAGTTGTAGGTCTGCGCCTGTGTCCAGTTCGTGCCGTCCCAGCGGTAGACGAACGTGTCGGGAGACGTGCACTCGTGGTTCATACCGAAGACCCAGACGTCCTTCCGGGCCGAGGTCGCAACCTTGAGGATTACGTCCATGCCCAGCGACGCCGGTACGACGACGTGCTTCCACTTGGTCCCGTTGTAGTGCTCCAGCAGAGGGTGGTTTGCGCCCGACCCGGTGGTCTGGAAGGCGCCGCCCGCCCACACGTTCGACGCCGACGATGAGTCGACGGTGTCGAAGTAGGCCTCGCGGGTGTGGGGCGGCAGCGGCACGCCCGGCCCCGCCGGCGTCCACGACGTCCCGTCCCAGTGCTCGAGCACGGGCTTCAACCGTCCTGCACGGACGTAGTCACCGACGACCCAGGCGTCCTTCGGGGCAGGCGCCGTAATGCCGAACAGCCCGTAGTGCCCAGGAATCAGGTCGGGCGGCGTCATGGCGGTCCAGCCTGCGCCCGAGGCCGCGCCTGCCGGCGCTGCGCCCACCATCAACGCCGGCAGCAATGCTGCCACACCGAGGAGCCTACGCATCGCTCCGCGAACCATAGCCGTGGGGTCGGCCTGCGATGGTGTCAGCGATCAGTAGTTGGTGATGGTCGCCTCCACCTGGAAGTGGCAGTCGTTCGACGCCTGGCGCTGTGCGGTCGCCACGTGGATCAGCGCGACCACACCGTTGGTCTGTGCGAAGAACGTGTACAGGTCGCCCGCCGGCGACGTTGGCAACGAGAGACCCGTGCCCGAGTTGACCTGGAAGTAGATCGGGTCGGATCCGCCGTAGTCGTCGAACACGTTTGCCCCGAGGCTGTCCGGGTTGTTGAAGTGCACGTTGCCGCCGACCGTCAGATCTTGCGGACACCCGAAGTACACCTGCCACGGCCCGATCTGCACGGCCGGCGTGTTGGTGCTGGGCGCTGCCGCATAGGCAGCTCCTACGACCGAGCCCTTGCCCTGAATGAGCTGGCTCGAGTCGAGCCCGTCCAGGAGCTGGCTGTCGGCCGCCGTCCCGTCGGCACGCAAAAAGTCCGTCGAGTCGAGGCTGTCCAGCCGGTCGGCGTTCAGGTGCGGCACCTTGGTGCTCGAGCTGACCGTGAACGGGATACCCGATACGACCTGGAATCGAGCCGCCGGCCCGGTACCGCTGTTGGCGAACTTGGCCGTCGGATCAGAACTCGAGCTCGCCGCACCCAACGCGGCTCCGCCACTTGCCAGCGTGTCATTCACCTGCAGCTGCGTGCTGCCGGCAGGCGTCTTGCCGGTCAGCGTCGTCTTCTGGTCGACGCCGTTCGACACACCGAGGTTGAACACGCCGCCTACGCCGGTTCCCGCCAGCGCGGTCGACGCGACCATCACGAGCGCAGCGGCGAATCCGCCGACGGCTGCGCCCCGGATGAACCCGGAACCCTTCATCGTCTCCCCTTTCCACTCTCCCCAGAACCACGTAGCATCGCATGCGGGGGCAGCGCGTGCGCGCTGCTGGAGCGAACAGAGGGGAAGATGACGTTGGCAGCTCTGCTGAAGCATCTCCGTGCGCCGTCGCCGGCACTGGTGATCGCGCTGGTAGCGATGGCCGCCGCCCTGGGCGGGACTGCGGTTGCGGCGACAAGCGCCGTCACCATCGCCGATCCGACAACGCCCGCGAACAAGGCGGCGGTGAGCGCCAATGGCGCGCTCCAGGTGGCAGGGACCGTGGCGCCGACCGCGCCGAAGGGATCGTTCTTCGGCTTCACCAGTCTCGAAACCGGCACCAGCGGGACACTGATCGGCCGCAACAAGGCGACGGTTGCGCTGACGCGACTCGTGTTCGAGAACCCGTATTCGCAGACCAACCACGCGGCTGCTCGGTTCGGCGTCGCCGAGTACAGCGGCAACGGGGCGACATGCGACGACACCGGTCCGTCCCGATCAGTGGGTGTCTACGACGTGCCCGCGGGTCAGTCGCTTGTCGACGCGATGTCCGCCCCGATCGTGCTCAAGCCGCTGACGGCCGGCACGGCGTGGTGCCTGCTGGTCGGCGTATCCATCGACGGCGATCCCGCGACCTACACCTTCCCTGAGGTGTCGTTCAGCGGGTACACGGTGTCGGGATCGCTACCTGCCGGGTCGGTGAAGACGAAAGGCTAGAGGCTCGGCCGGGCGAGCTTCTTACCCGGGTTGAAGAGGTTCTTGGGATCGAAGACGCGCTTGACCTGCTCGTGCAGCTCGACTGCGCGTGCAGGCCACTGCGCCTGTAGCTGTCCTGCCTTGGCGATCCCGATCCCGTGCTCGCCGGTGACGGTGCCGCCGAGCCGCAGCGCCAGCGCGAACAGGTCGGCGGCCGCCTCGGCGGCGCGGTCGAGCTGCCTCTCGTCGGTGCGATCGACCAGGAAGCTGGCATGGATGATGCCGTCGCCGGCGTGGCCCCACGCGCAAGTCTCCAGGCCATGCAACGCGGCGATCGACTTCACCTCCGCCAGGGCCTCGGCGAGCCGGTCAAGCGGCACCGCGACGTCCTCGCTCAGCTTGCCGCCGTGCTGCGCCGAGACGATCAGCGACACCCCGTCGCGCCAGGTGACGATCCGCGCCACCTCGTTCGGGTCGGTGGGGGCAAGCACCCGGGTGGCCCCCTCACCGAGCGCCTCCTCCAGCTCCGCTCGCAGCCGGAGCACCTCCTCCGGCGAGCCGTCTGCCTCGGCCAGGGTCATGAACCCGGAGACGGCAGCATCGGCGGGGAAGGCGCCCCCCGCGAGTGCGATCGTGGCCTCGTCGAGGAACTCCAGCGAGGCGGCCCGGATCCCGCTCCCGAGCACGCGCTCGAGCGCCGCGCAGCCGGAGTCCGCGTCGGCGTGGAGCGCAACCACCGGGAGCCGGGCGGCCGGCGCGGGGAGCAGCCGCAGCCACGCCGCCGTGACGATCCCCAGCGTCCCCTCCGAGCCGACCAGGAGCCGCTTCAGGTCGTACCCCGCAACGTCCCGACGAGCCGGACCGCCGACGGAGATCAGCTCGCCGGGCGCCACCACAGCCTCCAGCCCGGTCACCCACTCGCCCGTGGCGCCGTACTTGAACGACCGCGGGCCGCCGGCGTTGGTGGCGATGTTGCCGCCGATCTGCGACTGCTCGGCTGCGCCCGGGTTGGGCGGGAAGTCGAGGCCGCTCTCACGGGCCAGGCGCTGCACCTCGGCCGTGGTCAGGCCGGCCTCGACGTTCGCGCGCCACAGCAGTGGATCGAAGGCACGCACCCGGCGCAGCCGCTCCAGCGAGATGACCACTCCGCCGTCCACGGGCACAGCGCCGCCCGCGAAGCCGGTGCCTCCGCCGCGCGGCACCATCGGCACGCCGTGGTGATAGCACCAGGCGACGACCTGGGCGACCGCCCCGGCGTCTGCCGGCATGACAACGGCGTCGGGCCAGCCGCGCAGGCCGCGCCCCTCGGTCGAGTCGGTCGCGTAGGCGCCCATCCCCGCCGTCAGCACCGCATCTTCACCGACCAGTCGGGCGAGCTCCCCGGCGAGCTCCACTGGACTAGCCCTTGACGTACGGCTGGCCGTCGGCGGCCGGCGGCCGGGAGCGGCCGACCAGGCCGACCAGTGCGACCAGCGTGAGGACGTAGGGGAGGGTCGAGAGCAGGTTCACGGACACCCCGGCCACCGACTGGAGCCTGTCGGCCAGCCCGCTCGCGAAGCCGAACAGCAGGCACGCGCCAAACGCTCCGTAGGGCTTCCACTTGCCGAAGATCACCGCTGCCAGGGCGATGAACCCGCGGCCGGCGGTCATGTCCTGGTCGAACGAGCCGACGAACCCGATCGAGAGGTAGGCGCCGCCCAGGGCCGCCAGGACGCCCGATGTGATCACCGAGGCGTAGCGGACGCGGTATACCGGGATGCCAACCGTGTCGGCAGCCCGCGGGTACTCGCCGACCGAGCGGATGCGCAGGCCGATCGGGGTGCGGAACAGGATCAGCTGCGTCAGCACCAGCAAGGCGAACGACACCCAGATCATCAGGTTAAGGTCGCCGAAGACCCCGCCGATCCCCGGCAGCGACGCCACGCCCGGGATGTGGATGTTGGGCACCATGCTGACGTTGGACGGCGTCCCGTTGTTGCCGTAGATGTGGATGAACAGGTAGCCGGTGATCCCCAGCGCCAGGAAGTTGATGGCCGTGCCGGTGACGATCTGGTCGGCGCGCAGGTGGATGGCGAACACCGCGTGCACCAGGGCGAGCAGCGCTCCGCTGAGCATGGCGACGATAAGGCCGAGCTCCCAGCTGCCGAACCGCACCGAGCCCCAGATCCCGAAGAAGGCGCCGGTCAGCATCATGCCCTCGAGGCCGATGTTGACCACCCCCGAGCGCTCCGAGAAGATGCCGCCCAGGGCGCCGTAGGCGAGGGGGGTCGCGTAGACCAGGGTCGAGGCAAGCAGGCCGGCGTTGACGACCTCGGCAACCGAGACGGTGCTCTTGCCCTGTACCCAGACCGCGAAGGCCGTTGCGACGATCGCGACCAGGGCCGCCCACACGCCGAACCGGATCTCGTGCCGGGAGAGCGCCCACAGCGCACACGCGAGGGCGGCCAGACCGAACACGACCGGAATCGCCGCGGCCTGGACCTGGAGTGGCGGCAGAGCGAGCAGCAGGCCGACCGCGCCGAGCAGGACTCCCAGCAGCGCGATCCCGCGGGTGCCCGTGGGCACTCGTTCGATCACGCTCATA
>Ga0265338_10004573_pt1 | contig 18613 bp, 15 predicted proteins | sample 42126metaG_FD_193579 | JGI IMG/M metagenome (GOLD analysis project Ga0265338, IMG submission 193579) | Rhizosphere microbial communities from Carex aquatilis grown in University of Washington, Seatle, WA, United States - 4-21-26 metaG | ecosystem: Host-associated > Plants > Roots > Rhizosphere... | reverse complement strand
GCGAATAGGACGTTTTGATATCCCACGCGATCACCGATCCAACCACCTAACGGTGCCGAGAAGCCGCCGATACCGATCACAGTCAACACCAAAGCAGCATTATCCGGGGAGAACGAAAGTGCGGTGCGTATGTATAAAGGGAAAAGTCCGAAGAATCCGTACACCATCATACCGGTGAAAACCGATGTAACTGCCAGAAGAAGCGTGACAGGATTCAAAATGGTTTGGGCGCGATACAACGGACCGTGAGGACGGTGAGTTACGCTGGCGTTGTCGCGCTGTTCCTGTAGTTCGGAGAACCACGGTTTGATGCAGAGGGCAATGAAAACGATAAAAACTATTCCTGTAACGCCGAATGCAAGGAACGGCATTTGCCAGCCGTGCGCTTTCAGCAATACAGCGGTAAGGATAGGGGCGACGACGGCGCCAATACCGTATGCGAAGGAGACAAGGCCTGTAATGAGTGCCCTCCGCGTGACGAAATAGGTGACTCCAATCGCAATCAATGCGGTGACTTGAATGGCCTCCCCGACACCAGAGAGTATGCGATAGAGTGCAAGATCCACGACGGAAGCGGCGAATGCAGTCAGGAAGGTCGCAAGGGAGAAAATGAAAAGGCCAAGGATGACAACTGCTTTGCGAGACAATCGATCGAGAAGTTTGCCGGTGGGGAGCGCCGCGAGTCCTATACCGAGCGTGAAGAGAGTAGACGTCAAACCAACTTCGGGCAGCGAGAGCTGTAGCGCGGCTTGGACTTCTTTCGTCACAAGGGTGAAAATGTTGCGATCGATTGAATTCAGGACGTAAGAAGCAAGCAGAAGGACCATCATCCATAATGCCGCGCCGCGTTTTGTCATCGTTGTTTCCTCAAAGAGATGATCTGGGGACGCCTGAGAAACGATCTGATCGGCCTCTGATTCCTTCGACTAAGCAAGCTTGAGGCCGTCCCTTGCATCTTTCGTTTGCCATTGGGATCGGTTGGTGCAAGTGCGAAGCGGCGAAAGCCCACACCGCAGGGGCCTCGCGCCTACATGACGGGATGCGTCGTTTTGCCACTGGCGCCGCGAATCCGTTCGACCTCAAATAACATAGGCCCAATTTGATGCGGGCCATTACGAAATTTCATTCCGAAAATGGAAGGCTCATCTGCGTTTTCGACATGAACCCGCAAACCGCAGTCGAAGAGCCGCGTTTCATCATCTACGGTCAACCGGTCTCGTTCGCCCCCGCACGCGTCTTTCCCTGGCCGTCTATGTCTGGAGACTCGACTTCCCCGCGCGATCGCGGACGCACTGTCGAAGTTCGGGCACAAGATCGTCCTGTGGACGGAGCGCCTTTGGCGAGCCGGTAGCGGCTGCCTGGTGCGCCACGATCGCGACAACGGAATCAAAGAATGCGCCGCCGACCCGCGAAGGGCGGCCGCATAAGCCGAGAGCAATACGATTAGACGATTGCGAGTTGGATGTCGGGCGCGAGACGCGTAAGCGAGCAACTGCTCAATATTGGCGTCAGAGAGTATCTTGACTTGCTTGCCAGGCATTTGCACACCGGCATGATCGGAGATGTGCGAACGCTAGCAGCGCGATTTTGGAGATGAACGAGTTTATTAGGCGGATAGCGCGATAAGCGACTGATAAGGAAAGACGCATTTCCTTATCAGAGACCGTAGCGGCCCCATCAAATCGGAAGCAGGCGCTTTGGCCGAAACCCGCCCGCCCGGAACGATGACTCGAAGCGGGCGCGTACTGATGAACATTTCCGCTAGGGCTTAGACCGCCATGAGCCTTACATCCGCCAGTTCCGCTTACCGCTGTACAGCGGACCTATCCACAACAATCCGATTGGTCCGGATCGGGTCACCAGCGGCAATTAGCATAAGCACAAAGTGTGCCCGCTTTATCCGCAGGATCTAACGTTCGGATGCCCGAAAAGGGACAGGGCCGGGCGCGCGCTGTCGCACTCGTTCACCTTATGAGTGGTGTTTAGGCCGCCTTCTTGCCTTGGACCTGCACCGCCTTTTTGCTCATCGCACCAATCACAAGCCAGCTCTCCGCCTGGGAGACGCATCGAGAGCAATAAGCTCGAATTCACGTTGAGCCCTCGCACTTGTCGCCAAGCTCAAGCTGTCTACTTCTTGAACACATTATCCGTGAGCCAGTCGGCCATGTAGTTGACGCCCGCGGGGCGGTCGTCAACCTGACAGTGCTCTGCACCGCCTTCGACATGATCGAAGATCTTCAAAGTTTTTTTCGCCGAGCCAAGCTTATCGTAAAGAATCTGGGCCTCTTCCGGCGGGATAATGCCGTCATCCTTACCGTGCATGACGAGGAACGGACACTTCACCTGCTGCGCGATGCCCTCGAGATTGAATTTTTCCATCAGCCCCACGGCTTTATTGAAGTCGAGGTCCGGCACTCCGAACACCCATGGCACCTGGAAGTGGGAGGTGGCGAGCGAACCCTTTTTCATCTGCTCTTGCGAGCGCACCAGCCAGGCATGCATGTCCCACCACATGGCGCCAAAGGCGATGCCGGCGGCATATCGTGCATCGAGCGCGGCGATTCGCGGCGCGCAATAGCCGCCGAAGCTGTAGCCTACTATGGCGACCTGGCTCTTTTCGACATCTTTTCGTGAGGCGACGTAGTCGAAAGCCGCCTTCCCCGGAACGTCATAGTCCCAGCGGCTTGGCAGCTTTTGGATGCGCAGCGCCTCGCCCTGGCCTGGGCCATCGATAGCGAGCGTGTTCCAGCCGCGGCGCGCAAATTCCAGTCCGCAGAACAGCGAGCTCATCTCTTTGCAATTATCGAGGCCGTCGAAAACGACAACCGTCGGTGCCGGACCTATTACTCCCTGCGCCTTAACAAAATAGGCCGGAAGGGTAGTATTCTCGTAAGGCACGGTTACGCGCTCGAAATGCGGATAACGGATCGGGAAGCCCATATTAAAATACTTGAGCGCCTTGGCATAAATACGAGACTTCAGCTCGCCCGGATAGACCATGCGTTCACCGGTGTAATAGTAATAGCCGGCACGCATGTAATAGTCTGCGGCTGTCAGCCTGTGCCCCTTGACCTCGGCATACTCGCCAAGCTTGGCGACGTGATCGGCCATCGCGCACCACTCTTGGTACCAGGCTTCCTTGTCGCTCGGATCGTTGCCCCGCTCAATCAGCTTGATGCCGATGCGTTCAATCTCGCCGAGCGCAACGACCCCATAGGGCGCCATGCCCTTCGTCACCATGGTGGCGTTAGACCACGAGAAGTTCTTACCGAAGTGCGTGGTCCAGTTGTTGTTCACCATTCTCTGCCTTTCATGCGTTCATTCACGAACAAGGCCGACGCACTTCTCTGCCGGCGCCGCCTGATCGATTGCTTCATGTAGAATTATTGCGGCTGGATACCAGCGTCCTTCATAACCTTGGTCCAGCGCTCAAGGTCCTCGGCCAGCATCTTGGCGAATTCTTCCGGAGTTCCACTGGCGGGGGCCATGCCCTGCTTTTCGAACTCGCTGACGACATCAGGCGAAGCTACGGCCTTCACCACCGCGTCATGCAGCTTGTCGATAATCGGCCTTGGCGTGCCGGGCGTGGCCAGCAGCCCGAAGTAGTTGTAGGCCTCAAAGCCCTTAAGGCCGGATTCAATCATGTTCGGCACCTGCGGCAGCGCCGGCGAGCGTTGCGCGCTCGTCACGGCGAGACCGCTTACAGCGCCGGCTTTCACCTGGGGCACTTCGACCGGCAGCGCGTCGAACATGGCGTCGATGTGCTCCCCGAGCACGTCCGTCAGGGCCTCGGCCGCGCCCTTATACGGCACGTCGACGATCTGGATGCCGGCGCGCAGCCGCAGCAACTGTGTTGCCAGCGACAGCGAACTTCCGGCGCCGCCGCCGGAGCCGAAACTTAACTTGCCGGGGTTTGCCTTGCCATATGCGATAAGGTCGTTGACCGTTTTGAAGTGGAGGCCTTTTCGCGAGATAAGAATAAAGGGTCCTTTCGACACTTCGGAAATCGGCGCCAGCTTGCGGATATCGTAAGGAAAATTCTTACGAGCCGGCTGGGCGACTGTCGTGCTCGCAGAAATCATGAACAGCGTATGGCCGTCCGGCGCGGCCCGGGTCACTGCACGATAGGCTGCTTCGAAAAAGGCGCCGGGTCGGTCTTCGACCAGAACCGGGATTCCGAGGCTCTCGGACATCTTCTGCGCGATGATGCGCGCAGTCACGTCTGTGGCCCCACCAGCAACGACACCGACAATCATGCGGATCGGTTGCCTGCCGAGATCTTGGGCCTGGAGCGGCGCCGCGGCAACTAGCGAAGCAGCAATCAAGGCCGCGAAGGCCTCGCCTGCGATCTTGATAATTTTCTTCATTATCTTTCCCGTTTGTTCCTTTTGTATTCCCTACGCGCACTTGCCTACAGCCAGGCGCCTATGACGCGAGCCGCTGGTGCACCCAGCGCGCGACTGCAAATAATCCGCGGTCGTGTCGCCGGCGCGCGACGAGTTGGGCACCGACCGGCATACCGGCGGGTCCTTTGAACAGCGGCAGCGTGATCGAGGGCACATGCAGCATCGTCCACATCTGGAACACGGGCACGCCGGCAAAAGCATTCCAGCCCACTGGTGCTTCGCCAAACGCGGCTGCGGTCAGCAGCACGTCGTAATCGGCCATCATTGCGTCGGACGCGGCGCGGCAGTGTTCAGCCAGCGCCTTTGCCTCGTAATAGGTTTCGGGTGAGCAGGACAGACCGTCCGCTAGGCGGCCGCCCCGCAAGGTCTCGCTGATCTCCGTCCAGTGGTGCTCGATCTCCCATGTGAAGGTGCGCGCGAATTCGAACCCAGTGATCGTGCGATGCGCTCCATTGAGGCTGGCGCATTCCGGCGGCATCTCGACGTCGCGCACCGCAGCGCCGCAGCGCGCCAGATTTTCAGCGGCGTCCTCGAGCAGATCGCGGGTCGAAGCTTCCAGCCCATCCCAACTATGCGTTCGGCAAAAGCCAATTCGTGGTGGCCGCGCCAGCGTCTCGACCGCCACGGGCGACACGCCGAGCAGCACGTCGCGATAAAGGGCCACATCATCGACGGTGCGGGCCAGTATGCCTAGTGTGTCGACCGAACCGGACGCTTCCATAACGCCATGCAGCCGCAGGTCTCCATAGGTTGGGCGGTAGCCAATGATGCCGCAGAACGAAGCCGGTCGCGTCGTCGAGCCGGTGGTTTGGGTGCCGATCGCAACCGGTACCATGAAGTCGGCCACCGCAGCAGCCGAGCCGCTCGATGAGCCGCCGGGCGTGCGTGTGAGGTCGTGGGGATTGCGGGTCGGACCCGGATGGAGATTGGCGAACTCGGTGGTTACCGTCTTGCCGAGCAGTAGCCCCCCGGCCTTGCGTGACAGTGCAACGCAGGCGGCGTCGCGTTCAGGGCGGCGGCCGCGATGGATCGGCGTGCCCCACTCGGTCGGCATTTCGGCGCTATCAATAATGTCCTTGACGCCGAACGGTACGCCGGCGAGCGGGCCTGCCGCGCCACGGCGGTCAAATTCTTGCGCGGCGGCAATCGCCGCGTCCCGATCGTAATAGGCCCAAGCCTGCACGTCATTCTCGCGCAGCGCGATACGATCGAGACAAGCGCGTGTCACGGCCTCACAGGTGAGTTCACCGCGGTTAACGGCTGCCGCGATATCCCTTGCGCTCCATTCGTTCAGCGCTGCAGTCATGATGCTTGAACCGGCCAAGGAGGAAGCTTCCAGCTTTGCACGACCCTTGCCCTCGCACAACGCAGGGCTTGCGTGAACCGTAAGAGCCCCGCGGGTGGTCGGCCGCTTCGCCCAGAAAACTCTATCTGACTTTCCACGAGTGGTTTCGAATCTGGCTTGGGCCCGCCGCGTACGCTTTCCCGCAAAACCATCAGCTGTCGCTCAGAGCGGAGCCTTTTGCACTCAGCGATGAGACCACGAAGCCGTCATCGTCGCCGACATTAGACCGACCACGGTCTCTATCGCCCTCCGGAGGTCGCTCGTGCTCACCCGAACTCGCTTCATCACTGGAAGGAGCCAGACTGCAAACTCTCCGAGAGCCGAGGCGGCTAACTGGAAGCGCAACCTGACCCGACCTCAGAGCGCTCGCCTATCATCTCCAACTGCCGCTCGCCGCATCATGTGAGCAGATCGCTACCATTGCCGGAGATTGGGAGCGATTACCCCATGCATGGCTTGACCCTCGCACAATGACACTATCACCGTTCTTAAACTCAACCGCGGCGCTATCGAGATAGAGTGTAGGCGTGCCCTTCACAACAAAACAAAAGTCCACAGTATTGGTCTTCTGCATATACGGGTGTGCAGCCGAACTTGAGTATCGACACGCGCTGGACGATCCCATCGAGCTGAAGAATGCTTCAATCTCACGCTTCTGACTTTTACCACGCCAATTATCATCAGGCGGAATCGTTACCATACGAAACACCGATCCTGTCGCAGGCGGCTCGATGGTATGGGGCAAGTGGAGCGTTTCCGTCACGATTGGAGCCGGCGTTGCCTGTGCTACCCAAAGCCGGGTCGACGCATAGCCCGGTCTAGCAGGATCAAATCGGACATCCGGCGAGGGTCCGTCCGATACGACGCATGAAACTCCAGGCTCGCGGTCGATCGTAACCACTCGCCGCACGGGTTCGACGCCGGCGGGCCATTTGAATTCTCGCCCGGCCACCATAGGAACGTCGCTTCCTTGCGCTAAGCCGATATCGCCATCGACAAAGTCTGCCGAAATCATGTCGAAAGCCATCAGACCGCTTTGGCGCGGGCTAGCCCAGCGGTGGAATGCGCCAACTTGAACTACGGTATCGCCGGGCTTCAATGGCAATTCACGATCATCGAGCACCAGTAGACGCTCACCGGCCAGTAGCACTGCGTAGTCGACCGTTTGTGTCTTGTGCATCGGCGAAGTATAGGCGTCACTTCCGCCGCGATCCCACATCCCACCCGGGGGAACTGCCCTGACTTCGTGTAAAGGAACTGTGTCACGCGCATCGGCGCCATCCCCCGATGAGGAGTTAGCTTGCACTACGCGGACGTGCCCACCCTTCTTCGGGCCCGGAAAGTCGTAATCCAAGACGGCAGGATCATTGGTGGGCTCGAGTGCAAGTGGAGCTTTCTCCCACACCCAAAGATTTACGTAAGCGCGACCCGACCCCATTTGAGGCGCCTTAACCGGCGGTACCCCGTCACTCATTATGCCGGATCGCCCGCTGGCGTCCGTAGCCACAACCACTCGTCGAAGTTTTGCAAGGCCTTCAAACATGTTTTTGCTCGCTCTAGCCCGCAGTCGCGGTCACACTCTTCAATCGTGATCTATCTTGACTGCTTCAAGAAATCTGGAAATCATGTTGTAGGCACCGACAGTGACGCACAGCTCCAGCGTCTGACGGTTGCCGAAGTGGCGAAACGCCCTCTCGAAAATCTCCTCAGGGACTTGAATTTGTCGAGTCATGGAGTCGATGAGCGCTAGCGCGCACTGTTCTTGCTCATCGAAACAAGGCGAGCTTTGCCAATTCGCCAGTGCTTCAATTTGCTCTTCTGAGACACCGGCTTTCTTCGCGTACGGGATATGTCCACGATATTCGTAGTCCGCGCGGTTCAGTAGCGCTACGCGAAGGATCGCAAGCTCTCGAATCCGCCCTGCCAAGGTGCATCGCTGTCGAACCGCTGTAAGAAGATTTAGCCACCCCTCCGCGATCGGCGGGCTGTTTAGGAGCATGCGGTAAAGGTTTGGTAATTCGCCTCCGCGCTCGCTGATGATCTGCCGCGCGAGCTCTGAATTCTCAGATGCAGCCGGATCTGCGTATGTCAACCTCGCCATACCGTGAGGCCCCCTTTAGATATTTTAGGTTCAGAATGTAGCGATGGGCACTCAATCAAATTGCGGGCTGACCCGTGTTCATTCAAGTGCACACTTTTTTGTCACGCCTCGGCTCAATCTGCCGTAGCACCTGACGCCTTCACAATCGGTCGCCAACGCTTTACCTGCGCTTGAAGGTAAGCCTCCGCTTCGTCGGCGGTGCTGCTCCGCGTAACGAAACCCATTTTCGCCAACCGCTCCCTAAAATCGGCGTCTTGCGCTGTCTCCGTTAGTGCCGAGTTCAATTTCTCAATAATGGGCTTGGGAGTGGCCTTTGGCGCCCAGAAGCCGTACGTGACCTCTACCTTAAAGTCGGGGAACCCTGATTCCGCGAATGTTGGAATCTGCGGTAGTAAGGCGTCACGAGCACTTCCCGTGGAGGCGATCCCAACAACCCGATGCTGATTAATTAGGGCGACAGCCGCCGGTGTTCCGACGAAGGCCAATTGGACATGGCCGCCCAGCACGTCGGTAATTGCCGGCGCGGCACCCTTATATGGAACGTGAGTCAGGGTAATATCGGCTTCGCGGTCTAGCATCACTATGCTCAGGTGCATAATTGAGCCTACGCCAGCTGAGCCGACGTCAAACTGACCAGGCTTATCCTTGGCCAGGGCAATGAAATCCTTCAGTGATTTAGCGGGAAGCGATTGGTTGGCGATCAGGGTTTCGGAAGATGCCGCGATCAGCCCTACGCCAGTTAAATCGCGATCGAGATCATATGGAAGCGTCTTATAGAGCGTCTGATAAATGCCCAGCGTCTCTGCAATATTAAGTAATATCGTATATCCGTCCGGCCTTGACTTGGCGACAACGGTCGTGCCGACGATGCTGCCGGCGCCCGGGCGGTTATCAACGATTACCGACGTTTTCAGTATTTCGCTGAGGTGCACCGCAACAAGACGCGCTAGCGTGTCGGAAGGGCCTCCAGGGCTCTGCGTGACTACCAAATGTATCGGATTTGCAGGGTAGGCCGACTGGGCGAGCGCCGATTGGCATAGCAGTCCAAAAAAGCTGCCGATGAGGGCAAAAAGCAACAACATATTTATTCGAACAAATATACCGCGTGGTTGGCGAGATCGGAACTGTGCAGACGGGCGCGCCAGGAACACGTATACCCCCCTTGTTCGGTAGGTGGCCTTTTCTTTACGCCTCGCGATAACTCTTCACCCGCGCGAGGGGTCAACTTGTGCCAATTTATTTGTTCGAACAATTCATGTCAATCCGAATCGAGGTCTTTTCGAGCATGCTGCTGAATCGAGTCGAGCCATGAGTAAGAAGATGGCAAAAGGCGCTACCGGTCTGCGACATTGGGACGTCGCTGACATGATCCGGCAGAGGATTCACGAAGGGCAGTATCGCATTGGCGAGCGCCTGCCGACGGAAGAGGAGTTATGCCGGGAGCTCGGTGTGAGCCGCCATACGATGCGCGAGGCTCTCCGTGCCTTAACGGAAGATGGGCTGATCTTCCGGCGACCGCGTACTGGTTCGGTTGTGATAGCGGCCACTACGGTGAGCCACTTGACGCAATCAGTCGCATCAATCGAAGAGCTCCTTAATTATGGCAGTCAGACGGTCCGCGAAACTATCAAAGCTGAATACGTAGCGGCCGACCACGATCTTGCTATGCGCTTGAAATGCCCGGCTGGAACGTCATGGTTCCACATTCAAGCGCTACGCCATGCGGTCGGGGCCACCACCCCCCTGTGCCACACTGACATTTATGTTCTTCCTGTCTACGCTGACGTGGTACGCCATAGAAAGCATCTCGACATACCGATCGCAGACCAAATCGAGGAAATGTACGGAGAGATCGCGCAGTCTACTCAAATTGATATTTTTGCGACGGATATCCAGGAACCAATGGCGACTCTTTTGAAAGTCGATGTTGGCTCACCGGGCCTAACGGTGGCTCGCCGATACGTAAATAGCAGTGGAATGGTCTTCGAAGTCGCCTTCGGTGTTCATCCCGCAAGCCGCTACATTTACAGTTTCCGCCTCAACCGAGATCGGCCGTTAGACGGCGCGGAAAAGACAAAGCTTGTGAAGTCCACAAATCGTGGACGAAATCGATCTTTACGCAGAAGCTAGATCGTGCGCCGCCGTCGCGAATAAAGGAGGCGGTGGTGCGGATACAGCCATACGGACCACGGTGGACGGTCAAGCTCAAAGGCGCAAAGAGAATTTGAATCTGTGTTCGGAAGTGGAAATGCCGAGACGTTGCGGAAAACACTAAGGCAACTGATCGCGGCGACCTGATGCGGTCGATTTAACGTTAGAGCAGACATGACCTGTCACCAACGTTGTGTCTGCTACGGGGGTCACCCGCCGACCTAAACCTGCCTGGCTCTCTCCATCACCTTGGGGCCAAAAACGGCAGAGAGATGTACTGTGAGGCGATCAACTACGCGCGACCGCGCAACGGTTTACCAAATGCACGGAGCATGTTGACGGCACGACCGGGCGTGCGGTGGCCACGAACATCACTTTCGCTTGAAAATATCGGATAGTTTCCCGTATTTGGCGTAGTCTTTGTTGATCACGGCAGTGAACTCTGCCGGCGTGCTGGCCACGATCTCGGAACCGCTTTTGGTAAGCACGCCGGCCACCGCCGGCAAGTGCATAATCTTTGGGATGGCGGTCGACAGCTTATCGACCACCGGCCGCGGGGTTTCGGCTGGCGCCATCATGCCGACCCATGACACGGCTTCGTAGCCGGGCACCCCGGATTCCGCGACCGTCGGTACTTCAGGTAACACCGCAGAGCGTTCTTTCGAGCCAACAGCGATCGCGCGCAATCTGCCGCCCCTAATGTAAGGAATCAGCCCAGCCATAAATCCCCACATAGAGCCGACCTGACCCGAAACTACGGCCTGTAAGGCCAGCCCCGTGCCTTGATAAGGCACGTGGGTGATCTTGACCCCAACAAGGCGATTGAAAATCTCGCCGGCCAAATGGTTTGGACCACCGACCCCGGAGGATGCGAAAAACACTTCCCCCGGCTTCTTGCGAGCGAGCGCAATATAGTCGTCTAGCGTATGCACCGGCATCGCTGGATTCACGACCAGCATGATCGTGTTACGCGTGAGCAGAGAAAGCGGCTGGAAATCTTTGAGAGGATCGTAGCCGATCGGAATACCGATGTGCGGCGCGATCACCAGCGAAGACTCGGTGGTGACCAGAAGCGTGTAGCCGTCGGGCGCGGTTTTGGCGACCACGCCTGTGCCGAGTCGGCCGGCAGCACCGGAGCGGTTCTCAACAATGCCCGGCTGCCCGAGTGTCTCCTGAAGGTGCGGCGCGATAAGCCGCGATACAAGATCGGCCCCTCCACCCGGAGCGAACGGCACAATGATGTGTATGGGACGGTCGGGAAAATTCGTCTCCGCGAGCAGCCGTCTTGGGACCAACGCCGCGCTCGCCCCTGTCGTCGCCAGCACTGCGAGAAAATCCCGTCTGGTTGTCATTCCACGGCTTTCCTTCTCGTCAAGCTGACCTCCTCGATGAACCGTAGTGCGTGTTGCGCGCACACATCTGGTTCGACCGCCGCAATGTGATAGCTGTTGCCGGGCAGGATGATGACGCGCGAATGCGGAATCCGCCGCGCAGCACGTTCGACGGCCTCGATCGATTGTAGGCCGCTCTCCTGCGTGCTGACAATGAGCGCTGCCGCGGTGATACCCGGCAACTCTTCCTCTAGCTCCATGCTGACCCGGGACGAGGACGCGGCATAAGCGGCGCGGGTCGAACTCCTGCCCATCAGTTCGTCCGTCCACCAGCGCAGTTGGGCCTCGCTGGCGGCGCTGCCCAGGCGCGCGCGCATGGTTTCCGCAGCCCATTGGCGCACGCCCTTGGTGCGGATCAGATCGGCGTTCCCGGTCCCACTGCCGCGCACCGGCGAGCCGAACAAGCAAAGCGTTGAAATTCTCGCCGGCTGGTCAATTGCTAACCGCATGCAAGCGGAGCCGCCATACTTGGCGCCAATAAGATGACAGGTTTCGATGCCGAGAGCGTCTAGAAAGCGGCCGATATCGGCAGCGAGCTCGTCCGCGCTCCAGCCGTAATCCAAAGGCTCCGGCGAGGCCCCAAATCCGGGCAGATCGGGCCGCACAACACGGTACTTGCGAGCGAAATGCGGAATCCAGCAGGTCCAGGCTTGCGAGGATTCTGCATTGCCGTGCACCATCACCACGGTTTCCGGCGTAATCCATCGCTCCCCGAACCAGTCGTCCTGGTAGGCAATTACGCGCTTGTCGGGGGTTAACTCTACTTTGCGCATGCCGCCTCCGAGGTTTCGCACCGCATCAAAGCCGAGGGGCCCCTGATTTTCTTACCTGATGAGTGGTCTGAATGAAAGCTGCGTAGGCAACATGACGCTTCCGCAGATGCGATATTGGCGCACCTAAACGTAATGCCTTGAGCATGCGTTAGAGGGCATGGTTGAGATAACTAACAATCAATTTGGAACGCTGTCATACCAAGTCGCGAAGTTCGTACGCCTGGACTATTCCTCGTAGTTTTGTCGTCATAATATTAGCGTCTCAATTCGTTCGTGCGACAGGTACGAGAAGATCATGTCGACCTGCGGGTCGGATGCCGTTGTTCTGAGCCCCTATTTCACACGAACGAGTTTTCGGAGTGAGCAAGCTCTAGCGCGCAGTCCCCGACCATTTGAGCAGTTCACAACCTGCAAAGCCAATCGATGATGATTCCTGCGAGAGCGTCGCTGTTCGTTTCGAGCATCATCATGTGACCGTTTCCAGAGATGCCACGCTCGGGAAGATAGCAAAACTCCGTGCGTGCGCCATTCTCGGACAACCATATCGCAATCCGCTCGTCAAAATCCCGAGGGTGGTCAAGATCGCGATCCCCCAACATGAAAAATACTGGCAGGCCGTGAAGTCGTTTGGGATCTTCGACCCGAACTTGCGAGCCGCGGACATTTCGGCGCTCGATCCTGATCCGCGGAGGAATTCCGAGCAGTCCGTTTCGATATTGATCGGCGTAGCTTCTTGGAAAATAAGCACTATCCCCGACATATTTTTGGACGACTTCGTCCGCCGTCGGGACATTCCACTCTGACTTGGCCATCACAAGACGCCGCCCGAACGTGTCGACCTCGATCGTGTCACGGTCTTCCCGGATCACATGCGCCTCCGGCTGGATATTTCCAGGAGGCGCCGGCGCAATGGCGACGACGCCGATGATCCTGTCGCGGCAGATCTCGGCGAGACGCCACCCGTAACAACCCGACATCGAATGAACCAGAAGCACGACCGGGCCGCTGATTTTCCCGAGCAGCGCGGCCAAGCCCGACACCACGAACGCGCCGTCGAGGGCCTCGGCGGGGACATGTCCGCTGCGGCCGATACCGGGCCAATCGGGCACCACCACTCGGAAATCGCGATCCGCGAAAGCGAACGCCCATCCTCGGCGGCCATCGGGCGTACCGAGGAAACATTCTCCCGAGTGGGCGCCACCGTGCACCATTACGACCGTCGCAGCGCGAGGCGCTGACGACGTCAGCACGTCAGCGTAGATAGAGCCAGGTCCAGGCGTGCGCAGTACAGCGGATCTCAACATGCGTCGGTGCTACGCAAATCGTCATGCCCTCTCATCGACTCAAACTCCTGAAGTCGATGCCGGTAGATTGTTCAACGGGTCTTCAAGCCCGTTTTGTGAATGAAACTTGCCCACCTCTCTACGTCCGAAGAAAATGCCTTCTGAACTTCCGAGAGATTGCCGGTCGAAGGGGTGAACCCCATATGCGTCAGCTTTGCACTGACGCTCGCATCCCCCATAACCTTGTCTATTTCTTCATTCAAACGACGGACAACTGTCTGGTCCGTGCCACGCGGCGCGAACACGCCGACCCAGTCGACGAACTTCATGTCTTTGTAGCCGAGTTCAGCGAAGGTCGGGACGTTAGGTACGATCGGTGACCGCTTGTCATCCGTTACAGCCAGGCCGCGCACCTTCCCGCCATTGATCTGGGCCGCCACGCCACCACCCAGAATGGCTGATATGACGTCGATCTGGTTTCCCAGCAAAGAGTTCATCGCCGGGGCACCGCCCTGGAATGGCACATGGACTGCCGGTACCTTTGCTACATCATGGAAGAAGTATTCGGCCATGATGTGAGGTGATGTTCCGACGCCTGCCGTACCGAAGGTGAGAGGCTTCGTTTTGGCCCTCTCCAGGAGATCAGCGAGGGTATGCGCTCCGGCGTCGGCGTTGGTGACGAGAACTTCCGGGCTGGTGGCCGGGAATGCAATGGCGGTAAAGCTCCCCGCCGAATACTGCTTTGATTGGTTCAGGGTGAGGTTGATCGCGAACGCCGTCGTCGTGAGCAATAACGTGTACCCGTCTGCCGCGGAACGCGCGACTACGCCTGCTGCCACATCGCCACCTGCACCCGGACGGTTCTCGACGATGACCGGCTTGCCGAGACGGCGTTGGAGCCCATCTGCGAGCAGCCGCGCGGTCGTATCCGCTACGCCACCCGGCGCAAAGGCAACGACCAGTGTTATCGGACGAGCGGGGAACTCCACCGCCTGACCGCTTTTGCCGCAAGCCAGGCAGACGGCTGTGATGATCCCAATAACAATGCGAAGCCTACGCCAGCCGGACATCGTGTTTTCTCCCCCACATAGTTTTGCAAGCGAACGAGCGACCGCCTGCGGATTACTGCGCCGTTGCAGGACTTCGGGCCGACGCGCTTCTTCCGTCCTCCATGAGTTTCCAGACCCGCGGCGGCGATAGCGGCAAGGCAACTGGTTGAGCCCCCAGTGACCGCAAGGCCGATGCAACGGCGTTCGCGATCACGCCTCCGACCGGAATGATTCCTCCTTCACCGCCACCTTTTGCGCCGAGAGGATTGTTCGGCGCCCTGTGTTCCTGCATCGCGAACGCCCGAATGTTCGGAAAGTCCGACATCGTCGGCAGCAGGTAGTCCGCGAAGGACGCGGTCAATAGCTGACCCGACTCGTCATATATGAGGTGCTCGAGCAGGCTTCCCCCCAGGCCCTGCACGATGGCGCCGATCGTCTGCCCATGAAGGCCCGCCGGGTTGACGATCCGTCCCACGTCCTCCACCGCCACGTAATCGAGAACGCGAACCCGACCGGTTTTCGAATCGACCGAAACGTGCGCGGCATGTGTGCCGTAGCTATATGTCCGTTTGTCGCTGCCAAAGGAGCCTTCCGCGGCAACTCCGGCGATTTCGCCGAGCTCGATGCTCTGTCCTTTGAGCCCGACCAGACGTCCTTCCAGGAGGCGAACTTCCGATGGCGAGCAGCCAAGCTTTCTGGCAGCTGCGGCGGCCATCGCCTTCTTCAATTCAGCGGCAGCCGTCCAAACGGCCGAGCCGCCCATCACGATCGATCTGGAGCCGTAGGTGCCGAAGCCTTGCCGAAGCAAATTCGTCGAGCCGTGGAAGACCCGAATCTTTTCAAATGGCAGCTCGAGCGCATCCGCGGCGATTTGGGCCATCGTGGTCTCAAGCCCCTGGCCGACTGCCGTAGACCCCACGACGACGGACACAGTGCCGTCTACCTCGATCGCCAGCCGGGCATTTTCCTGCGGACCGGAGCCGCCGCTTTCGATGTAGCAGCCGAGCGCCACCCCATGATATTCGCCTTCGATCAGCTTCCCGTCCGACTTTGTCTTTGTCGGCCAGTCGAACTCCGACAGGCAGCGCTCGAGGGTGCGGCTATAGTCGCCGCTATCGCACTCGCTTTCCGAGTGCAGCGGCATCACGGTCGGAAGCGGATAGGGCATCTCGGCAGATGAGACTAAATTGATCCGGCGAAATTGTACGCGATCGATGCCGAGGTCGGCAGCGGCCATATCAAAGAGTCGCTCGCGAAAAAAATCGACCTCGAAGCGCCCAGGACCGCGATAGGTCCCGACAGGGGTTTTGTTCGTCATCACGAGGGCCACGTCCATATGGACGTTGGACACCCGATAAGGTCCGGAAACCACTTGAGCGATGTTCCGAGGCGGCGTTACCGCGTTGGTTCGGATGTACGCGCCCATGTCGACATCGGCGATACCGCGCAACGCCAGAATCACTCCATCGCTTCGACAGGCAATTTCAAGTTCGCATTCCACCTCGCGGGCGTGAGCTGTCGCCAATAAGTGTTCACGACGATCCTCGATCCACTTTACGGGCCGGCCGACCATGCGGGCGCAAAACGGCACCAGGAAGTCTTCCGGATAGTATTCGCCGCGCACGCCGAAGCCGCCGCCGATGTCGCTTTCGATAATGGTAATGTCCTGCTCTGAGCGATTGAGGTGCCGGGCGAGAAGTCGTCGAATTGCAAAAGGAACCTTGGCCCCGCCCCACACCGTCAGTTTGTCACCCTCCCATCTGGCAAGGAGGCCCCGCGTCTCCATGGGAATGGCGGTATGTCGCTGCACGGTGAATCGTTCGCGGCGACGGTAATCTGCCCGTGCAAAGGCGTCGGAAACCTTGCCCTTAACGCCCTCCAGCCGGACGGATACGTTCGAATTGGTCGTCTCGAAGAACAGTGCGCTCGCGGCGTGCTGGGGTTCGGCACCGACCACCGCCGGGAGAGGATCGATATCGAGCTTGAAGAATTCGAGCGCGTCCTCCGCGATTTGCGCGGTGTCCGCGATAACGACCGCGATCGGCTCACCGACATAGCGGACTTTCCCGTTAGCAATGACGGGCTGCTCATATGGCGCTGTTGTCGGAATTGGGTCTTGCCTGAGCGGCACTGTCGGGATGGTCGGGCCGATTTCCGCGGCGGTGACGACCACTCTCACGCCGGGACATGCGCGCACTGCCGAGCAGTCGATTGCCTTTAAGTAGCCGTGCGCGACCGAACTGCGCAGAATCGCGGCATGCAGGACACCTTCACAGCTGAGGTCGCCGACGAAGTTGCCTTGTCCCAGCAGAAGCCGAGCGTCCTCGACCCGTTCGACCTCGCTACCGATGTAGGAATTGCTCTGCATCATGGCATGCTCTTCCGGGTTTGCTGGTAGGCCTGCTGGGCATCGAGGACGGCTTCCAAGATGGGGATATACCCGGTACATCGGCACAGACTGCCGGCGAGAACATCGCGAATACGATCCGGACCGGCGAAAGGCTCTCTCAGGAGCAGCCCATGAGCGGTCATCAGAAACCCTGGCGTGCAGAACCCGCACTGTAGCGCGTGATGCTTGCGGAAGGCCTTCTGCAAGACACTGAGGGCGCCATTTTCCGCCAGGCCTTCCACTGTTTCGACGTCACAGCCGTCCGCTTGCACCGCCAACATCAAGCAGGAGCGTACGGCGGCGCCATCAACCAGCACCGTGCAAGCCCCACAGACGCCGTGCTCACATCCGATGTGCGTACCGGTATGCCTCAGCTCGTCCCGCAGGCAATCTGCCAACGTGGTGCGCGGCTCCGGCTCCGCTTCAACCGATTTTCTATTCAGATTGAATGTCGTGCGCATCGATGACGTCAGGCTCCCAGAGGAAGACGAGTAGCGGCTTGCGACAGCCCGCGCTCGATCAAGGCAGCGAGCAAAGCGCGACGATATTCGGCCGGCGCGTGAATATCGGACGGAGGTTCGATCACATTTGAGCCGATCTTCGCGGCCTCGGCCGCAACCTGCGCGCCGGCGACCTTGCCGTTCAGGAATGCTTCCGCTTCGCGGAGGCGGTGCGGCCTATTGCAGGCACCAATCACGGCAATGCGGGCGTCGCGAACTCGGTCGACCTCATCGACATCGTAATGAATGGCGACGCCTGCGAGCGCAAAGTCTCCGGCGCGACGAGAGAACTCCTCAAACGCCCAACGCCGTTCGGGCAACCAGGGTGGCAGGGCCACGGATACGATAATCTCGTCCGGACCCAAGCAGGTCGAGAGCGCGTCGAGAAGAAGATCATCCATTTTGATGAGGCGCCGACCCGAGGAACCACTTGTCTCGATCTCGGCTCCGCAGGCCACCGCGACGCCAAGCAATTCGGCCGCCGGATCGGCATGGGCGAGGCTGCCGCCCACGGTGCCGCGATTTCTGATCTGGTAGTGCGCCACATGAGCGACCGCCGAATGCAGCAGCGGGTGCCATCGCTTGATGTCGGCGCTGCTCTCGATATCCGACCAGGTCACCCTCGCTCCCAACACGACGCCATCGTAGCCGGCTCGAATTGCGCGAAGGTCCGGCACCTTGCGGATATCGACCAGCAGGCTCGGAGACGCGAGCCGAAATGCCAGGAGCGGTAGAAGGCTCTGTCCGCCCGCTATGATTCTGGCTTCGCCATTGGCGGCGGCGAGCAGCCCTATCGCTTCGCTCAGCGACCTCGGGCACGCATAATCGAAGGGCGGAGCCTTCATGGCAGGACTGAATCCGAATTTACGCCGCGCCGCCGAGCCAAAGCCGCACGATCCGACGTCCACGGTTGACAGAATGTCTTTACATTAAGGCGGAGCGCAAGTTGAGAGTCAAGCGCGGCCCAGGCAGAGACCAAACCGGTGCCTTGCTACCGAGGCAATATCTCGGCGCAGATCTCACCTGTCGCGATCGCGTGGCCGCCAGTCCAACAGGAGGCGCCTCGTGCGGTGGCCGACGCATCGACGGCGCCCCGCGCTGCACCGCACCTTTACTCGAGCTTCAATAGCCGCCGCGCATTTCCGCTCATCAACTTCTGCTTCTCCTCCGCCGATAGCGGAATTTCCCGAAGCCAATCGGTGCCAAGCTGACTGGGCACGAAAGG